>Ga0209679_1000792_pt1 | contig 12210 bp, 9 predicted proteins | sample WorMetHEROISLAND_4_FD_187408 | JGI IMG/M metagenome (GOLD analysis project Ga0209679, IMG submission 187408) | Marine gutless worms symbiont microbial communities from Max Planck institute for Marine Microbiology, Germany - Olavius sp. 2 HERON... ...
GCGCATACCCGCACAAACAATGGAAATTAAGTACTGTGCAACAAATTTGTCGCCGTGTTGATGCCACTGGATCAGCGGTCGAACGCCAGGCTGGTGCAGATAGCGAGCGCACAGTGAGTGACCACTAACCAGCGGGCAAGTAGCAGTAATAACAAGGCCTTCAAGGAGTTCACAAAACGCCAGAAGACATGCATACAGGCCAATGGTGAACACTTTGAACACTTAAAACACTTAATGTGACATTGAAAGTACAATTAGTAGTGTTTTGTTGTAAAAAAAATTAGTTGTACAATTTGTTACTTGTTCTTGTCTCTTTACTATTAGTAAATATTTTTAAATACGTCAAAACCGCGGGGTTGTCGCGTTTGAAATCACATAACTTTGTCACATTTCAAGATAATTAAACGATATTTGGCATTTGTATGTCGATATGAACAGAGAATATAACTGCAAAGTTTCATCAAAAAATTCAAAGCGATTGCTTAAAAATTTGCAAAATACGACAGGGGATTACTTTTTTTAGCCGCACCCTGTAGACATGTCTAGCATACACTGACGCTGGTGTTTGCAAAAATCATGTAATTACCTTTAGTAGTTTTCTAGATATTCAGGAATGCAGAGTGGCCCCGTTTTTGGCCCACCCTCTATGGTAAATGTACACTGTCTCAAAAAAGGGCTCACTTTGTCTTCGCTTGTAACTTTGGTGTATAATTAATCCACCTAACGCATTTTATGCAACTGCACTGCCTTGTACAATCTTGATTGCAATTTTAGCCTTGTTTTTACCACTAGAAACGTCACTGTTTTACTTTGCAATATCTTTGACAATTTTCATTCAAATTTCACAATTTTTAAAGAATAATAGCCGACAATTATTACTTACAAGTTTTGTCCTTGCTCACGCTGGGAACCAACTTAAAGATGGGCCTAATGCTACGGAAGCAGATGACACATCGATGCAACAATGTGCAGTGGTTCATTACGCATGCAAGATGGTAACAATGTTGACTTGTGACACATCTGAACTATCTGGTACGGACTTATGACCAGCTAATAGGATGACATTTCGAACATCTGCTGTAATTGTGTATTGTGTTATTTCACTTACTATCACGAACCATTTCTAAAATTACGATTTTACACTCACTATGTACTAACACAGCCGTGAACATGACCAAAGTTGTGGTCAAGATTTTACAAGGTAGTACAAGATGAGTTAATTACATTCTCTTGTTGCGAATTTCTTGCAGTGTACGTCTGCCAAAAATTATGAAAATTGGTTGACATATGTCAAAGATACAAGCGAAGACAAAGTGGGCCGTTTTAGACACACTGTAGAAACAAATTTATGTCAGAATTCAATCGTCACTAAACACATAATGAATGCCGTATATTACAATACGAGATAGCAAACAGAATATATGATAACAAAACAATATGCAGATGTATCTACTCATACGAAATAATGCAGTTAGTTAATGAACAGTCCCAAATAAACAATATCAGCCTGAACGATGGCGACAAGAGATGATATTTACTGACATGTAACCATCAACGGTTCAAATGATACAATGCAATTAATATAAGTCAATTACTCAGTTAATATTAAAAACAAACACGAACATGAATATTAATCATTAAGAACTCTGAAACTTCTTGGAAACACAGTCTGATATCTGCCCATGACAATTAGCTTTGCCAAGTGGGAGTTCACTGCCTTTAGATGATTTTTGGTCCAACCAGGATACCAAACATGGCACGTATATTCAAACAAAAACATAATGAATTATAGTGCAATCAACACACAAAATGTCACACACTGAACACCAGCTCTAACTAAATAATTAATGTAGGACATGTGCTTCAACAATAGGCTACTGCTCACATCTTCACCCGTTCAGATAGCCAGGGCATAAATCCACAGCCTACAGGATTTGATCTGTGGGGGAAACTAACGCAGCTGTTCCCCACACAGTTTGGCCACAATTTTAACTGTCAGTTTGTTATCTTATGAATCAGTTAAAGTGACAAGGAATTTCTAGCCTTTTGCATTGTAGAATGCATTAGATACATTAGATTACAATTGCGATTTGACTACGACACAACTACGATCCAACTATGACGTATCACACGTGCCTGCTTCCATCCGATGCAATTTGACGCGAGCAAAAAATTAACATGTCGATTTTTCGTCATAGTCGTGTCGTAGTCGTATCACAGTCAAATCAAACGCAAACCGTAATTTCAATCACTACCGTCGTAGTCGAATGCGTCGTGGTATCATCATATTGCGTATTGTTGTCATACACTAGTCGAATTGCAATTGTGATATAGGCTTCAGTCCTGGCCCACCCTCTCAGCTGTGTTTGGCACTCACAGACGTGCCCTCCCACAGTCTTAGATACACAACCAACAGTGCCAAAACTCAGAAATACAACTATATCTCACTAACATTACGTAGTTAAAGAACAGCTAAAAACTACAGAGTTAAACAAACCTTATACGTAGCACAAACGACTCAAATACAAATAGTTTAAATGACAACTTCACTTGATCAACAGCTAGAATAAAACTGAAACTCAGACACAGCAACGTCAGAACTACATAGATAAAGCCTAGGCATAGACTTACTAGGCACATGTTGTAATACATAATTAATCACATCGTTAACTCATGCCTACTAGTTTGTAACTGTAATGCACTGCAATGTTCTGAACATTTGTTTTAACCATTTGTCAACCCCAAAGCCATGACTTCAGAGCAGAGGTGGGCAAACTACAGCCTGCGAGCTGAATCCAACACTTTCACCCGCCTGCCAGCTGTCACCCAAAAGCCCAAAACCCTGACCATCAGTTACAGAGGTGGCATAGATGTGGAACCCTCGGGGTGTTTGAGCACAGCTCCTCATGCTGTTGTTCCAACCCTAATGAAGGAATATTATTATATCTTGCTGTGTCAGTTGATGTATTGACGCATGCTGTTGATTTACACAAAACAGCTTCCCATTTGTAGGCTCTGAGTCCATGATGTTTAGGCGCTGATGTAAATTATAAGTAGGTCTTGCCAGTTGCCACCCCACTTATCCCTTATGGGCCAATGCTGAATTGAAAAGCGATGCAGTAGTGGGGCTGGAAAATGCATAGATTTCAGTCTGAATTTACAAAACCTCCTCAGACCAACAGTTTCATTATGGTACATAACAGCAAGTATCTCAGACCTGAATCTGTAATTTGTGATAATTTAATGTGCACTCACGTGCGCCATCGACATATTCTACCAGTGTCACAAACAGTGGGGTTTGTCTGTTTTTGCTTGGACTATTCTGCACCCTTATGGAAGCCCAATTTTTCAGCACAAAAGGCACCACCAGAATGCAGGATTTTGCACTTACATTTTCCCAAATTTTTCACAGGTGATACCCTGAATCCTAGGGGAGCGGAAAGGACAACCCCCTTCTACATGCCCTTCCAGCATGGCCTTTGTATCACAGTTTTACATTTTCTCAAGGATTACAGACACACGAGCTGCAGAAACTGCTGTAGCTTGATCCAAGCCATCCAATCCTCGATCACTGATTTGATCTTCAGCTTATCATCCATCCGGCCTGCTATCAGTGTTGTATTTTTTCATGCGGTCCACGACTTAAAACGTTTGCCCACCCCTGCTTTACAAGCACCTAGGCAACAGGTTAACTGTGCAACTTTTAGCAATCATAAAATTGGCTGACACGCAAAACAGTCTACGGTTGTTATGCTAAATCACACTAAGAACAAACAATCCACAAAACACACAAAGAACAGTTTAAACAAGGCACAAAATAACAACACAGTAACACAAATAAGCGCCAACTGCGAACTGGGGGTTCCGACCCCAAATCTCCCGAACCCGTGAGACTGGGCCCCTGTCTAATACAATGTTACATGGGAACACATGAGTGTCCCTGTCAAATGGCATGTCATTCCATCCAAAGGCTTTAGTAGCAGGATGCATTAAGTGTGACAGATGACATACAGACAGACCACGCTATGGTAACAAGTCGCAACAGGCAGCATTATCGCTTTCAGCGATGTTGCCTAATAAAATTATAGAACAAAATTATGCCACACAATGACTGCATCACACACAAACATTTCACATTTTTACAGTCCACAGTATTTGTCATATTAAATATATGACAGGGTGGCCACAAAGTAGGAGAGAAAAAATTCCCTGAGTATTCCAGGTTTTCCAGGTTTGTGGCCACCCTGTATGAGCATCACGTGGCAAACAGCTGATTTGGGCACTGACAACCAACAAATGCAGACAGCAGAGCAAACACTGAAAACTTCTAACACTTTTGTGTATATACGTCTAAGCAAAATCAACAGTTGTAACTAGTGCAGAAACAATCATGTATCATGCAAAACCACCGCGAAAATAACACAATATAAATGCCCAACAGAAACTTTTTCAATAACACAGGACTTAGGTAACCGTTTACCCCACAACAATGCACCGACGAAGTAAATAAGTAAATAACCTTCACACAAGCCTACTGCAAACTAAACAGAACAGCAGCCAGAGTCGCATCGACATCAATAAACAAGCTGTTAAGCATTAAAGTTTCGACAGATGCATGTATGACTAAATAAAATCCACCCAGCTTACCTAGACAGTCAACAAAGCATGCAAAAACTAGACAGCACTGGATACAGCACATTACCTTCGCCGCCGAGACTAATGCAGCGGACACACACACACACAGAGCATGACAGCATAATAGATGGATGCCGAGTGACACAATAAATTCTCCACTCGCTTAGTGGCGGCAAAGGTAATGATACAGATATTCAGTGCTCTATGCACTATATAGTACATCATACAGAAACGTGTCAACAAACATGCACAATAACTCAACAGGTGTAGTTACACCTTTAATGTACTACTTGCAAGACCGTAAAACCTCAAAGCTACGGGACAGGTAACAAATAAGTTGGTGTCACACAACAGCAGATATTAACAATAGCATCCTGATGATAAGGCCTGGCAGCTTCTAGGTTTGGTCACTGAAGATTGACAGGACATGTCTATCAGAATATAAAACGACATAACTCAGTCCTATATCAGAATATGCAATGACATAACTCAGTCCTTCGATCAATGATAAAAAAGTCTGTACAGTAAGTATATTCTACACAATCACAACCATATGTATCATAAGCCACAGACCAATGTAATGTAAGGTAAATGATTATAAATTATCAACAAGCAAAATATTGTGTAACATAAGCTCACAGGCCTAAGACACACAATAGCAGTAAATTTATAAGTAACTAGTAAAAAATTAACTTTCAGCAAGTCCATAACTCATCATTTCAGCCGATATATTTTATACAAAATATCTTATATACCGGGATGACAGATTTTAAATGAACTTTGTAACAAATTGGTGGATGACCAGCTATAAATACCCTCTCGGCTTTTGTTGAACTGGCCAATTTCACACATTCACTATTGGTTAGGCTGTGTCACAGTGTTCCTCGTGGTGTCACTCCAAAAATTAACTCCACACTCCACAGGAAAACCTTAGAAGTGAATTTTTACAGGACAGATGTCCTTTCTGACACTCAACAGTGTCAAAACCTTTTGTATATGCTATCATCATCATCATCATCATCAGCAGCAGCAGCAGCAGCATCATCAGCATCATCATCATCATCATTACTGCAGTGAAATTACTTGCACCATGGTGGAAAGAATTAACAGTAGACCAGGTCGCAGACCAGGTTTTGAGCAGGTCACAGACAAGTCTGCAACTTTTCTGCTTAAAACTTGGTCTCAGACCTGGTCTGCGACTTTTTTTGCTCAAAATCTGGTTGCAGACCAGGTTGTAATGATGGAATTTAAGCCTTATTACACAACAATTCAGGAAATTGCTGAAGCAGCTTACGACAGCATGTTTCTAACTAACTAGAAAAAGACGACAACATTTGCAGATTTGGTTTCTAACACATTACGTACCACGTGTGAGTTACAAAAATACGCCAACTGCCTGGCTGTTTTTGGACGATAATTAACTCCAAAACTGGCATAGGTTTATTATTATGTAGCGTACTCAAATACATGAAGCACTAAATGTCAAACTGAGTGGTCCCTAACCACGCTGACATTCAAGTGACACTAATGAGATTTTATTCCTCAAAACATAGTTTATTGCACAGTATCTGGCTTTGCAATACCAACTGACAGATATTAAACACTTTTCACCACCTTGATCATCCGCTTTTTCTTAACACTTACTATCCTGCAACCTGCTCCATTATTACCTCCACCAAAGGAAGGAGGTTACATTTCCAGGGTTCCTGGATCCGGATCACGATCCACACTGTGATCCCGATCCAGGAATTTTACAAAGCATTCTTTACAAGTATTTACTATTGGGATTCCTACAGAACGCCAAGAATAAAACATGAAAATCCTTATCTAGGAGGTTTGAACTGTCCGAGTGCTTGCTAGCTACTGACTGTGCTTATTAACACAACATTCTGTCATTATCACTTAATCAATCTCCGACTGCAAATGAGTACGCTTAATTAATGATGATGCAATTTTGAGAAAAACTCCCGTTACCACCAAGCTTGTTCATCTAAATTGTTATAATCACATATAAAGCAGTTTGTCTCAAACAAGAAACATAAATATCTGCCATGTGACCAGCAGCCTCACAAACCAGTTAGTCACAGAGGTCAAAGAAAATTTACCGCAGTTGCTAAGACTGAAGAGGTATACTTGCAAAGTCTGGTCAACGTCTTGGCTATTTACTTGAATGTGTATCTCGATACCAAGTTTACTCAACACCTTAAACGCATGTAACTCATGACAGAAAACTCTTTCAGATAACATGAATAAAGTATGTAAAGGCAAAAATAAAGGTTCTTTCCCAAGCTACTGTAAAACACATATTTTTCGCGTGCATCAAATTTTTGCGATTTCGCGAGTAGGAAAAAATCGCGAAATTAAATACCTGCGAAAATTCAGTTTGCCCACCAAAGGCTTGGTAAATACTAGTAGAAAACCGGGAAAACACCAAATTAAAATGCAGCTAAATTTCTACATTCCAAAATCGCGAAATTAAGATGCAGCGAAAATATAATGTTTTACAGTATAGAAACCCACAAGGAGGCATTCATCTACAAATCATCATCCCTCAGCCAGACACAAGGCAAAGCTACAACTTACATGACCATGCACCTATAGCTAGTGTGTTGCAGTATGCCTGTTTATCTCCCAGCTTCGGCCATTATTAAATTACGCTGCTTGGTGACAGAGGCAACAGGAGACAATAGTGTCTAAAGATTTTACGCAGCAGCATTCAAGCTGAGAGTCAATACTTGTACTAACATTAATAGGGATGTACCGGATGTGATTTTTTACTATCCGGCCGGAACCGGATAGTTCGGAACGTGCTTCTACCAAAATGGCACCAGGTTGCTGGTCCAACTAACTACCGAAAACAACCCAGGTACTTATCTCTATTGTTTTCAATCTTCTCATCTTTAAAATTTATAGATTCATGCAAGGAACGGTTTCAGACCGCTGCAAACTAAAAGTTTAGTTTATCGGTCACATCTGTTCAATACTATTATCCGGTTCAGATATCCGATTTCTGGGAAATTGGAACAACTGGGCCGGATCCGGATAGTAAAAAACAGCCGGACATCCGGCCATACAGTCCTAGCTACGACCTGCAGAAAATTGTAGAAAAACTCCGCAATGATTTTACCGATTCTGTGCGTCATTTTTGCAGATTCTGCACGTTATTTTCAATGTTAACCTAAGGGCCAATAACGGCCCAGTTGCCATTATAACGTGAAAAAAACTGTCACTTGTTTTGAACAAGGAGCAAAGTAATTCTGCAAAGGCGGCATCGCTGGGAACTGGGGTTGTGACCCCAAAAAACCCTTCTTGTGGGGGACCAGGGCCTCTCTAATACACAAGCGTCGCTGCCAAATGACATCTCATTCTGTCCAATCACTCCAATGGCTTCAGCAGGGTGCAGGAGTGTGACAGATGGCCAGACGGACCATGCTATGGTAACATCTGTCACAGTAACTTTTAGTGATGCCACCTAATAATAAATGCTCTATGTTGCTTACTGTTTTACAAAAAAAAAAACAAAACAAAACACGACACAGCAGAATGCTGACTGACGTGAAAAATTAAGTAGGCAGAAAGTGCCAATTATGCACAATGCCAACCAATAAAGTTATGAGGGGTGTTCAAAAAGTTTTGCAACTTCATAAAAACTATAGTATATCTGTCAACTTAGTTACCGCAGAGTTCAACACATTTGTGGCACTTTTCCCACAAACCGTTCACATTAAAATGAATCTTTCATGTCTGTCCTTCCAGCCAGGCTCCCAGGCTCTGGATAGTGAACATCACAAAGATGAGATTTCAGATTTTTAAAAACAGATAATAGTCACTGGGGGTCAGGTCGTGACTGTATGCAGGGTGATCTAATTGTACGAAGCCACAGTCATGAACAGCTTGCTGGATTATCATAGACTTGTGGCCTAAACTGCAGTGCCATATTTAGGGCAGGATGAACAAGCGGCAGGCACCATACATCGGGGCCCCACATCATAAATTACAGTTTTTTTAGACGACATGTCATCATAGCTGGCTGAAAACTCTTATTAAGGGTTGGCTCTAGTTTAGGCTATCATTGATTCGTAGTTGCAAATGAGAAATTCATCAACGTATTTGTCAGAGCTCCCACAAAATTGGACGCCTCGGGGCCCCATGAAGGTAAATCTGGCCCTAAACTGGAGAACTGTCATGCAACAACTAGGTTCCTTCTATGCTCTTTGCGTTAACATTCTGAATCACTTTTGACGTCATCATATGTAACAAACTCGAAAGAGTAAGAAAAAGACTATTTTACTGATATATAAATTTCGAAAAAATTTTGGGTCTAATATATCAAATTCAAAACTTCTGAACACCCTTCATAAAAATGCAAGGATCAAATCATTAAATTCTTCTATTTTGCTGATTCTGTGACAATGCCAATTCTGTGCTAAATTCTGTGCATGTAGAACTACAGAATTCTGCAGGCCATAGTCCTAGCACTGCCACCATACCGTCCCTAACATCAATAGTGTTTCAGCACATTTCTAAACTTATGTAAACACTAATGGCAATAACAGTAAATGTATAATTCAATTCACAATGATTGCAGATGTATTTTCTATCACTGTCACTAACAGCTCATCAGCATGTTAACATAAATACATACTTTGCAATATGAATATCTACAAGACCAAATATCCACAACTCATTCACTAGCAAATGTTAGACATATTGAACCCAAGCAAAGAAACTATGACGATGTAAGGACAACTTTTTCACTGCAACGCTACTCACAGTGATGGGCAACTTCTCAGGCCATGTATCTGCTAATGGTTTAGCATAGGTAATGATGTATCGTCTGGTCATGGCAAAGTACATGCAAGTACAAGTTATAACTTATCAGTCAATACAGTGAAAGGGCTTACGCAGTGTTAAGGGGTAACATCAAACTCAAACAAGATGTATTTGATTGACACAATACTCAACTTGCTTTGAATGTAACATCAACTGGAAAATCACAACAAATAAACAAAAACAACTCATTAGATCATACGTTCTGAGGTCAAGCCAGGAAAAGGGGCTGCACTCGGGGAAAAGCATAACTGGCTTAACATAAATAAGGTGCATGGGATAACAAATGCAGAAATTGGAGAAAAAGTGTTCACCATGTCACCAACCCTCCACCGGAGGATGCCATATCACATGATAACAAATGGCAAATCAGCACAGAAAGCAAACAGTTCTGACAATGATAAACTAATAATAATAAAGCATACTAACATAATTAATCACGTTTTCAAGCTAAAATCGTTGTAGTTGCATATATGCTCACAAGAAAACTCAGAAAATTGCCTAAGACACTGCAACAAGTATGATGTTGCTTATAAGATTTTATTACAAAAAAGAAGTCTACACTGGTACAGATCAGTTGCACATAAAGTAGTTTTTAAGCTAGAAGTCATTTGATGGATGTTAGTTCACTGAAGCTAGCTAGATGAACTATAAAAGCAATGTAAATGTCAACATGGCACTTCACTGCGAAGCACCATCTCTTTGACTGCAGCAGCATCCACGTTGGTTTTTGTTTGTTCACTGTCTGCTGCGCTGTCAGCTGGACAGGAAGTTTCCATGTTCGTTTCTGAGACCGAGTCACTGACATCACTGGAAGAGTTTTCTGGTGCTGCACTGGACTCGGCAGATGGCAGATCTTTCTTGGCAGCGGTTGCCGACGTTCGAGATTCCAGTAACTCAAGAGTGGACTGGATAGTGTGAACAGCTTCACGGCGTGCACTTCGGATGTCATCGCGACCCTCTGATTCAATCCGATCAAGCTTTAGCATGAGGCGGGTCAGCAGCTCTTCCAGTCGAAGGTATGGCTTTTCTTTGCGGCCACCACTGTACACCTCTACCTCCTCTTTCAACCGAGCTCCTTCTGCAAGCACTTGTTCAATGATTTCCAATGGCGTCATGTTCGGAGGTGCTGGTGAAGGTGAACGTGCACGCTGTGGTGGTTCTTCAACATGCAGTGAAGCATCTGTGACGTTGTTCTTTGCTTCGGTTTCATTAGCCGACGGTGCAGCATCTGTCACATCAGGCTCAACAACAACTGGAACTGCATGTTCGGGTTCAGTGGGTGGTGGAACTGGGGTGGCTTCAGCTACAACTGGCTGCTGCGGTGGTTGTGAAGTAGCAGCAGGTGACTCAGCACGACACGGCGATGAACTATGTTCATCACCACGTCGGGCTGAATAGTCGCCAGAATGCCTGGAAAATGGTTTCTGCACAGGAGAACGACGATCACCAAAGAAATCATTTCCAACGTGGGACGGAAAACTTGAAAAACCAGCCCGTGGACGAAATCCAGAAGAACGCGAGAATGGTTCGTTGTCAAACACCTCTGAATTCCGGGACCCATGACGATTTGGCCACGTATCTTCCCAGCCACGATCCTGACGCTGGAAAAAGTCACTGAAAGGCCGGCCTCCTATGCCTGTATCTCGCTGAATTGGTATTTCTCGAACCGAATGACAGTTCGCTGGCGATGCTGTTCTGCCATAAGTTTGACGTGAATGGCGCTGATCTGCTTCTCGCATGATCGGAATCTCACGAACCTTCGATGACGGCATGTTCTCTGGCACAACATGCTGCAAACAACACCACAGATATATAACACACCTTGTAACTAATGCAAGAAGTCCGCTTCGACAATTCATTTTTAAAACACGTATTTAAGTGTAAAAACTTTTTTATTGCTCAAACAACAAAGCTAGCTAATGATAAAGTTCATAATATACTGGCACATATCTGACGACTAATAATGAGTGCAGACTGCATAGGCTGTCCGCTCAAGTGAGGAAGTCTGCCAGATGAAAAACGATTTCACAGATTTTTATACCACAGATTACCAAATAATACAGTCTGTAATCAGAATGGTTCACTAGCATTGTTGGCAATATATTGTGCAGAATGAGACATTACAGCAAAACACTACAGTACTGGAACACTGTCAGTTCTGAGAAATTCTTTCTGTATGACTCTACATGGCCAGCGGTGCCAGAGATTCAAACTCAGGATCTATGGTGGACTAGGACATGACTATACCAGTACACCATGCAGATTTATCTAAGCCTGTAGCTAATTGCATGCCTTATATGGTTATACAAATACCGGTATTAGATAACAGCATCACAGAAAATAATAATATAAGTAATGCCACTTTGTCACGTAAGCATCGCAGACTTGTCAGCGATAGTGACTGGCATGCTGTGCGCTTTTTAACTAACATCACTGATATTCGCAATGGTGTCAATAGTATGCAGTTCAATGGTTCTTTATTTGTCATCACATGGTTTAAATGACAATATTGTGTTGCATCTGGTTACCGATCAGTCAGATCGATCTTAGCTTTTCTTTTTATTGTTATTATTACTTTTTCTTGTACTTTAATGTACGATTATTACAGTAAATAATAGTGATGTTAAACGATATCCGGTAAACGATATATCGTTTGTACAAATCGATATCCGGATTTCAAACTGCCACTCCGCATATCGCATATCGAAAATGTTGGTGTAATAAACCGATGTATAAACACTG
>Ga0209679_1000795_pt1 | contig 12170 bp, 6 predicted proteins | sample WorMetHEROISLAND_4_FD_187408 | JGI IMG/M metagenome (GOLD analysis project Ga0209679, IMG submission 187408) | Marine gutless worms symbiont microbial communities from Max Planck institute for Marine Microbiology, Germany - Olavius sp. 2 HERON... ...
GCATTTATTAAAGTAACACGTAAATATGAACAAAAACGGCGAAAAAATACCGCTAGGATTATGCCCGAAGGCTACGAACCGCAGCTGCACTACATGTAAATATCATATATCTGTGGTTTAATAACGGTTACAAGCGATTAGGGAAAGACAGCCAGGGGCGGATCTACGTTGGGGCAAAAGCTAGCTTACCGTTCTGGCGTGATTTTTGAGGTCTCAAAATGTTCCAAAATGCAAATTTTCCGGGGCACTGCACCGGACCCTGCTGAGGGAGCTTACAGCGCTCCCCAGACCCCTTAGCTGACGGGGAGGGACTCGCTGCTCCCCTCCCAAGAACCTCACCCCCGCTCTAGGCCTTTCGAGTCTCGTTACTACAGGTCTCAGGGGTTAACCCATTACAGAATTGGCAACCATAATGATAGACTTCAAATGTAGGCCTATATAAAGTTCGTATTTTTTACGTTTCGGAGAACGGAGAAAGAATGATGAAGGAGCTGGGGGGGGCAATGCCCCCTAGAATTTTTGGGCTAGAACCGCCCCCGAAGACAGCACTGTTAATAATATAGGCCAACTGCCTTGTGCCTCGGCCTTGGTCTTGAGGTATACTGCCTCGGTCTTGGCCTCGGTCTCGAACCCTGCTGCCTCGGTCTTGGTATCGGTCTCGGCATCTACTGCCTTGGTCACAACACTGGTACAGAAAGACGGAGTGTTCGAACGGTTCCAAAGTTACAGCACGGCCGTCATGAAGACTTCTCTGAGCGAACTGTTCTATAAGAATGAGTTATCGAGAACAGCACCGGCGGTAATTTTGTGTCAGATCGTGGGTTGAGTGCACACTATAGCTAAGTAAAGTCTTTTCTGTTTGCAAGGGTTACGCGATGTGAGACTTGGTTTTGATGGCGGATTACAGGCAGTCAATGTCTAGCGTCACAACAGATTTATGTTATAGTTTCAGCAGCAGCGATGAGACAAATCCCGCATCTGCTTGCTGACGCTTCGTCACCTGTCAAGCGCCAGTAGCTTCAGCCCACCGCGCACAGCCGGCAGTTGCACCTGTATCATGATGCCTTACGGTGTAGTTAGTGATTTTGGAGTGCGACGCAGCAGTTAATCATGAACGTCGGACATTATTGGTCGATTTAATTTCCGAACACTTTAGTGAACTAATCGCATGGCAAACCCGTCAAACTTCAATATTTTACCGTGCGGCGCATTGATGATTGAACACAAGCCCGGAATATGCCAAGGCAATTTTGTACGACATTTCGTCCATTTGTTTGATATACTGTAGACTTTGTTGTAACAACTCAACGGAGAGAGCTGCTTTTTTTCGAACGGAGATAATCTCTGGCCACTGCTATTGTGATTCATAAAAAACACGAAGCTTTTTGTGATAACTTTGGCAAATGTGGACAAATTTTTAATAATTCCTTCATTATAATCTCCCACCTCGCCTCAAATCTGTTGCCGCACTACCTTGTATAATTTGAATGTTCAGCTGTATAACTTCACAGCAAAGTTATGGCGTGCAAAATCGTTTATTTACGGTTAATATTCAAGAAAGATGTCATGTTCTCGATCATATGTCTATGCATATTTATTTACAATATTACAGCGTCTGTTCAAAATGTCCTTCATCAGCACACAGTATTGCTTTGAGTCGTGCACGCCACTGGTCAACGAATGCGTTGATAACGTGCTGTTCAGTGCTCTGCAAAACGCTATCGCAAATTATCAAAAATGTGTCAAAATATGTCAAAATCAAATGACGTCAACGGCCGTCAGAAAAAGTTACTAAGCTAAAACAAATCTATCAAACAAATATTTATTAGTTTATCATTCTAAAACGAGATTACTGTGTAAGATTATTCTGGCTAATCTGATTCTGAATGGTTGTACAGTCGAACATTCATGTTTCGCAAAGTGATACAGTATTATATTTGAGGCAAGGTGGTAGATTGTATTTCAGCTTCTTCTGCAGTTCATATCGGAATGCAGGAGTGAACAATTATTAAAATCGGTCCATATTTGCCAAACTTACCACAAAATGCGTGCGTGTTTTTTTGACTGACGGTATAACTGTTAACTGTAGGCCTAATTACACACGCACTGTATTACATTTTTTTCAGCGCAGACTGAAAGTTAATTTGACATTTATCCTGTCCTTTTATGTTTAATGGGCCAGATTTTGCAGGATGACTCGCTTTAAATGTCATGGTCTTACTGAATATTGCATTATACGGCGTGAATCAAAACCCTGTGCAATGTCTGGCTGCTAATGGAAGCAAGACGCTAATGGGAGTGCCGCGCTGTTATTATTGTTAGTGAAGGCAATGCATTAAGCTTGGACATCGCTTGCATCTACCTATTTATTCAACCGTATATTTAGTGCAAATGCAGACAACAAAATGGAAACGAAAGCATCACACAGAAACAATTACGAAGAACAGGGACCACGAAAATATACACTGTACTACAATTACCGTAAAACTTGTAACACAAGCCGGGTCTCTAATAGAAGCCATGGGCTTGTATTAGGAGCATTACGGTAACAGAATCGACAGATTCACAAACGCTATAAATCGTTTAATTGACACGTAGTGTTAAGACTAGTAAAATGACATTGCAATTATTACATCTTTAAAAATTGATTGATTGGCTGATTGACTGATTAATTGATAGAACGGATATCCACTTTTCTGAAACATCCGTTTTACAGAAGCGCACGCAACACTGACGTCACGTGTAAAACAGTAAAACAGTCTGGCCCATTAAACATAAAAAGACAGGATTAATGCTAAATTAACTTTCAGTCTGTGCTGAAAAAATGTCATATTAACATTTAACATGTAATACAGTGCGTGTGTAATTAGGCTACAGTTACACCGTCAGTCAAAAAACGCACGTATTTTATGATAACTTTGGCAACCCGCGGGTGGGTTCGGTTGGCACGTGCTCACCCAACCTCGGCCATGGTGCACGGTGGCCCGGGTCTTGGAATTTGCTGAAATTCGAAGTTTTGGGAGGCTAAGGTGGAGTGGTATACATCACTGGTGCGAGACTGTAGGTCTTTTCGTTTAAAGTTCCCCGACATTTCCCTAAAATATGAATGCAGGTTCTTTCTGCTGTCCCGCCCCGCATCAATACGAAGCGAACTACTCTTTAGCTGACGTTTCCCACGGACTATAATGACCACAGTTGCAATGGCAAAATCGCAATATACTTAAAAGCAGCACGCTGACAATAGCTATCGTAGGTACAGCATAAGTGTAATGTCATTTTGATATCAAAAGGACTAAAAGGTTGCGAGGCCTCACTAAGTTCAAGCACAAAAATAACTCATAACTGGCAGCCGGATAAAAAACTACACGGACCCACGGACTGTTAAAGAAAAGCTTCAAGTGCGAAGAAAGGCCGTGACTACGGGGAGATTGTAGGCTTTCCTTCTGACATCACTCGCTTGAGTCGCTGTACACTGTATCGTAAAACTCACTCTCTCGCACATGACGCCAACGTTCATAAAAGTGTGAAGCTATCTATAGTTTCTAGTGAATCGTATGCAGCGTGACTATGTAATATAAAGTTAATGTCACAAGCCGTCTAGATTTAGCCATTTAGCAGCTACCTGTATTCGAAGACCGTTAGTTCAAAGCTTCAGAAGCTGCACAACCATAATCATTTCTCTCGCATCTCCACGCCACAACACAGCCAATCTTTCATCCTTACTTTTCGTTACGCACGTGCTACAGCGGTCTACATTGTGCTTTGCTGTGCATTAACGAGTAAGGTGAGTTTATGGAGACATCTTCCTGGCGACTAATTGCACACATTTGTCGCACGCCGGTGTGCACTTTTCCCGTTTAAACTAGATGAAGTTTCTGTCTAATGGCAGTCGGTCGTTTCGAAATAAAAATAACGAAACTAGTCTAGGTAAGCTATGCATATCAACTGTTGCAACAGCGTGCTGAGATTATGGACTTCGTAGGTATTGCTGAGCAAGCAAGTGTTCAAAGCAAAGGTAATATAAAATATAATACACCGTGATGTCGTGATGACATCTTACTGTAGTCTGTGGACCTAGCAGTAGCTTTGTTATTTAGGCCACATTAATAATTTTGATGATGATGATGATGATGATGACTGTTCTATGATCGAATACTTAATCGTCCAGGCTGATCTGTGTGATATTTATGCATGTTTTGTTGCATTGCATCTGCAAGCAGACTCCAAGTACGACGTTGTTCATCTCAGAAGAAGCTATAATTATCTCTGTTCATCATAGTTTCATTTAGTGTTTGTTAGTCGTTGAAGTCGACAATGGAAATTGAAAGAAACAAGACAAACAAAAATGGAAGGTGGAGGTTAGCTATACATATTATGTAAACGTTTCCTTCAATTTATATACTAGCTCACGCACCAGTTTCATTCAATCCGTCAATAACTTAGTATTCCTCTCGTGAAGTCTCTAAAAGCGGCAACTCGTCCGATGTTAATTATCATGTTATAGCCATGTTCACATGTACATGTACACCAGTGTCAAATCTGTATGTAGTGCTACTGCCAAAAAGTTCACTATCACACTGACTGGGAAATATCAGTTTGGTTTTAGGGGCGGTCACTCTGCACGGCTGAGGGGTCTAGCGGTCACTCTGCACGTCTCTGCACAAGTGTGTTTAAGGAAACTGCATGAACGCGTGAATTAGTGTGCGCATGAATCGTATCGGCGCCGAATGTTTATTTCTATTTTCGCTTTTCTCCAGAATAGCAAAACAGAGGTTGTTGGATACCCTCCGCGCACGCGGGCTACAGCACAGGGGATACGTTTTGAGGCAATCAGATTCAGTCCATGTGGAAGATGACATGTAAAGGAGGTGTCTTTTCTTCGTCAGTTTCGTTCCTGATCGTACCGGTTTTGAGTTTCTGACTCCAGAATTTGACCAATTTTCCAATTTACCCGGTACCAACGTTGCGTCGGCCTATACAGAGGGCACCCGGTAAGCTATTAATACTTTACCGGGTGGGCCAAAATAAACCGCACCATGAAGATCGTTACGAGAGATCTCGGCAAAACGATGGCCAAAATCGTCAAATTTCGTACAACATTAGTTGCTACATTTATCAACATTTTTGCTGAAAATTACACAAATATGTAGTTCAAGTCAAACGCTATTGACATTTCGTTCATGTATATTGATGCGACGCAATGACGAGTTCAAAGCGTTGTCATAATTTCCGTCGCGGATGAGCAAAAATCGCGTCGTCATCAAGCCAAGGTGAACAGTGCATATTACTGTCAGCACGTGCTCGGTGATGGTCTGGTACCCGACATTCGTCCAAGATGACAGCGATGTACGTGGACACTGCAATAGACGGCGCTCCGTCACACACTGCCAAGAACACCCTGGCGTACCTCTGACATACGTTCATTGAGCTTCCAGACATGTGGCCTCGAATAGCTCAGACATAAAAATAGTCGATTACGCTGTTTGGGTGCTTTTCAACAGATGGTGTACCGTCTGTGACGACTCACTTCAGTCGAGCAGCTCCAACATGGGGCAATCTCTCGCAGCGGTTCACTGACCGCGTCATCAGCGAATGACATTGCCGGCTGTCCAACAACAAGAAAGACACATTGAAACACTCACTGTAAATGAAACAGTAAAATTGTAAAGACGCTGTCATTATTTGCTGTGCTTGAAAATGTCCAACATCAGTGTTATTTTAAACGTGATATAATAATCACATGCGCTTTAAACTCGTCACGTCAATATGCGTGAACAAAATGCTAGTAGCGTTTGACCTACACCACATATTTGCGTAATTTGTGGCAGAAATATTGCAGCTAACCTAGTGCCAAATTCGACAGTTTTTGTAGCCAACATTTTGTTGAAATCTTTCCCAACAAAGTTCACAGAACGGTTTTTGGCCCACCCTGTAGAGACGTGCGGATTTTTAAGCTTCTGCGAAGATTAAGTATGATTACAGTAGGCTATTGAAAATCAAACTACTCCAGTACTCCGTTTATCGCCGATAACTGCAGTAGGCTTTGGGCTGCCCTCTGTAGTCTGTAGTTTTCATGATATCTCTCTGTCTGTCTGCCTGTTTCGTAACTAGTACTGTTGACAACAGGCGGGGACAGTTCACTACTCCGAAGGATCAGTGGTCCGAAGGTCACATTAGCGTTATGGTTGCATGATCTGTTAGAGTTACTGTTAGGGTTATAGGGTTAGGATTAGGGACTAGTGACCATTCGGACCAATGACCCTTCGGACTAGTGACCTGTAAGTTACCTGTAACCCGACAGGCTGTAATAGATTTATTTGATAGTCTATGGTCCGAAAATAGTGGTACTGTAGCAGTTGCAATGAGCTGGCGAATTTTACCGTCGATCTTCAGCTGGTCCGCGCGAGAATTCGATGAACCAAATCGTCTTCGTGGTCTGCGTAGTGCTGATTCGCATTTTCGAATGTCATTTTTTACCTCTCACGCGACAAAGTGCATCCACCGCACCTACGTTCGTCGTCGCCATGCTGCTGTACAATCAATCAGCTACAAACACTGCAATCAGCGTTCAGCAGGCGCCCTGTCGCGTGCGTTTCAGACACCGATCCAAGACTTTGCGGTCTGAGAAATTACTGGCTGACTGGTAGCAACGTGACGATTTTGCAAAAACATGTCTGGATGCAACACTGAAAGACGTAAACTTGTGACTATGCACCTCCATCCTCAACGTAGCGTGAACTATAACATGAACGCTACATTAAGTGCCGCTTAACGGTTTGTCACCAACTTAAATTTGTCAAACACTTGCCAGCAATTCCTCGAGCGTTTAGTGCTGCTGGAAATAATATTTGTCTCTGAAGTAAACCGACATTTCATATAGTTTTTTTTCAAATCTCCCTATTTTTGCTGTAATGTTTCGCTAAATAAAGTTGTTGGCGACGATGACCTTTATAAACTATGGTAGTGGGCTGTAAAGGAGTATTTTTCAGCGTTAAATAGTTAACTTGAGGATATCCGGGACAAGAGATCCATGTTGTGTTGGGAAAAGGTCTGCGTCAAAAAAAACTGAGTTTTGTTAACTAGAACATTTCGACTACAAATGGAAGTAAAAGTGGTAATAAGACAGCTGAATATCATACAGTGCGTGAAACAGTGAAGATAAATTCCCCAATGCATACTAAAGTTCAGACAGAGAGACAGAAACATATTAGCTGTGGGCGTTGGCATTCTGTCATAGCTTCGTGCAAAACGGGCTTGGCCTAGCTGTAGTATTAGGCAACAAATAGAGAGAGAGAGAGAGAGAGAGAGAGAGAGAGAGAGAGAGAAATGAAAAACTGGCCGCCGTTCATTGTCCACCGCAATACATCTCATTTTTACACGCCCAGGAAATCGATCTATCTCCATCAGCAAAACAGACCACACACAAGTATTTTAGCCTATTACCCACGCCGTGACGACAGATGCCAATAGCGAGGATAGAGCTTTCATTGGCGGCTGTTTGTTAGTGTGTTCACTCTTCAACCTATAGAATGACAAGACGTTCAGATACCGCTCAGAAACACGACTTCGTCTATGCATTTCTTTGTAGCTTGGTTACTTTCTATCGCCGTAATCACCGAAATCAACGTCTGGCACTTCCGAAACCTACGTCCGATGAACCGGCTGATTTACTACACACACAGCGAATAAAAAAATCAAGCTAAGCCAATTTGTATACAACAGTAGCACGTGCAGTTAACGCACGATCTCAACCACTGTCATTTGATGCCTCTTTTTCGGAGAATCCCCGCAAATATTCACATAAACCTTATATTGCTATAAAACTATAAAGTCCCTAAGCTAAGTGTTTGTCGATGATAGTGTGGTCCATCTGTATTTGTTTTTACGCAATTGTTTTCAAAAGCCACACAAAAAGCACAGGCGCGAAAACAGAATTTAACGTAAAATGGCTACTGAAGGTCATTTCAAGGTCACGTATTGTAGTGACTGGAAAGCCAACGAGGGACTACATATCACTATATAATAACGTTGGCCTCCCTAAACGTTACAAAGAGCGTTTTCGACCACCAAATGTTTGACGCCTCCTCTCCAGAGAACCCCTGCGAATATCTGCCAGAAGCTACAGTCTCTGCTGAATATTTTTGCCGCTGACAGTAAGGGTCTATCTTTATTGGTTTTTTACGCAATTGTTTTCGAAAAAATTACATCTGAAGGTTTCGAAGACACATCGGCCGAAAGCACTGAAACTTGTTGTATTCGACAACCCCACTGTCGTTTGATGCTCCTTCTCCAGGGAACCCCACGAATATCCGCACAAGCAAACCTTATAATACCAGAAAACATTGCGCTACATCTTCGTATGCTTTAGTATTGGTCTATCTTCATTCAACATTTTGTGGTGGGCTCTGAAAACAGAGTGCCTAATGGTACCAATCGAAACCGCGTATGCGGCTTATTGGTGATCAATAGCAACCTTGGTACTATCTTGCCCCGTTTCAGAGATATTGCAGGTTTTCTGCTGAACCGCACCGGTATTCCACCTGAATTTTGGGGTGTTCCCCTTGGAGTAGATTCGCTATGTTGGTGCTCCGAGAAGCGAAGACCGTAAGCTAATTATACCTGTAATTATATTCGAACTAACCCAACCCATATGACCACAAACCACCAACGTCACAGACGGACAGACGCACAGACTGGCAAAATACAATGACAGTACTGCATTTTGTACTACGTGCATCGCGCGGTAAAAATCGAATAAAAAACAACTACTTACTAGAAAATAAATGAAAAAGTATTAATTCCGAATTTTAAAATACTCTAGTATTCCAGTATTCGACGTGAAAATGTAACAAAGAAGTTCGAATCTATTTGAGTAGTCTGCGCAGTAGTAGTCATCGGCAATTAATACGTGGCGTCGCTGATTACTGACGCCACAGCACATTTATATTCAGAATGCTCCATCATAGGTGACCCCAACAGTGTTTTTCATTATTTCTATAGCCAATAGGAATTTTGAAACCATCGTTTTTACAGCAGTACCTGCAAAAGTGATGCACGTATCTTCAACTTTTCGTTCATGTATTTTGACTTTACAGATTTTGTTTCCGTATTTTGTCGCCCGTGAAGGCGTCTACAGAAGGCTATATATAGATTAGAAAAAAGAACCTGCTAAAAGTGACAAGCAATTAAACAAATGTGGATGCTAAATTACGACAGCTGGATCACTGAAGTCGTATTATATCGCAGAGCTTCGAAAACGCCGCAGAAGAATGGAATGACCTTCCTCAGAAGCTAGCGGCAAGGACTCTTCAGATAGAGCTTTTGTACGCGTCTGCAGCCGTACTTGAACAAGGCTGGAGGCACTTCGAACATTTAATGTGACAGAGTGACACACATTCTATACAGCTTCAATGATCATAATTTAGCATCCAAACCTCTGTTTTTATTGCTGGTCGCTTTTCAGCGCGTGCATTTCTATAACAGCCTTTTTCTGTTGATGTCATGGTGCTAAAAATTATACTGCCAGCATGGATGATAACAAGAAAGCCCAGCTGTCGCTGACAAACCCGCGCGACGCTTGCGAAAAGTTTGCACGGTTTACGTAAGAGCAGTGGGGTTGTAACCTGTATAGCTAGGTTGCCTATCGATAGCTTGCCTATGGTGTCCTATTACGTGCTATATAGTAACTATCTGTAAAATGCGTCGCATTTGGATACAAAATCTGCAAATTCAAGATATACGATCTAAAACTAAACAGTATGCGTATCAGTGTTAATTAGAGGAAGACGAACACGCCACTAGTCCAGAGGAATGACCTACACCCTGATCAGACACATATTATAGACAATATCGTCGAATCCTTTTGCCGTCCGAGAAATTAATCTCAAGTCATTGCTGTCCTTGTGGCATAGTGGTAAGACACCCAGAATGCGTGCTGAGCCTGATTCAACGGTTACCGGCCGAGCCTGGGTTTTACCTCAGGTGGGTCGAATAATGTGTGTCAGGATTATTAGCGCGCATGATTTGTTGTGATTAATTTCTGCAGGGACCGCCAACAGAGTTTGACGGCGTCCTTTGTAATCTGCAATGTACGACCTTAGTGCGTCTGATTCACTTGCGACTTATCGTGCTACGTACGCGTGTGTTTGATTTGATTTGACTTTGGATTTCTTAATCTAATTATCCGAGAAAACCTGCGATTTGATGTTTTAAAACCTCCGGATGACGCATGGCGATAACCTGTCAAGCACAGTGCGATGTACTGAGCCGTACAGCAATTACTATTGTGAGTTAAAAATAACCGCGCAAAAACCTGGCCACCATATCTTCGCCAAATATTGACCGATACTCAAAATTCTTTCACTGACACACTCGGCAGAAAATTTGCAATTACGTGATCTGCCACACTCTAGACGCTTCGCTAACTGCCTTAATATCAGTTTTCGAAAATAGCACCGACCGAAAGCAAGACAGCGTTGCCGTTCTCGACAATCCCACTGTCGTTTGACGCCTCCTCCCCGGGAAACCTTCGCGAATATTCGAATAAATCTTGTGCCGCCATAAACTGCAGTCATTGGCCTACATTTTGCCTCCGACAGTATGGGTCTATCTTCATTCAAATTTTTGTGGTTGGCTCTGAAAGACGCATCTTTTCAGCAACAGACAGCGCATCGGACATTCAAGTTCATCCAAGGTCGTTGATTTTGGCACCAATCGAAAGGGCGTATGTGACTTCCTATTAGTGATTAATAGTAACTTTAGTCCTATCTTGCACCGTTTCTGAGATACGGCGACTTATTGGCTGAAAATTGCGAATTTTTCCTACCCCACTCTCATTTAGCGCCTTCGCCCGGGGTGGACCCTTTCAAATTTCTGGATGAATTTTTTATCCCGAATACTAGAATCCTTGGGCTATCTTCGGTGAAGATTTCGTGATCCTAGCTTGCGTCGTTTTCACTCAGCGCCAGCGTGTGACAGACAGAGGGACAGATAGACAGACGGACAGACGGACGGACAACCCGATCGTAGCTAATACAGGGCCAACTGCATAGCAAGCTATGCTGACGCCCTGTAAAACGTCACAGCAGAACGCCTTCTACGCACATGTGCATGTGTGTAAAAAGAACGACGTTCGTTCAATCAGTCAGTTGCTGACGGTGACAGTTGCGTGTCGGAATTAGGCTATGTCAGTTGTCGACAAAGCCTATTATTATGACTTACTTCTGTCATAACAGTTGCTGCCTACCATATGTCAGACATATGGCGAGTTCATATCTCAACAGTTCATCTCTCTGGCGTACAGGACACGCCAGTTTTCTAACATTAATATTTGACAAGGTGGTGTAGCGCCACGTTTAGAGTGTGGTGAGTTCTTTAGTGATTACTTTATTGTAGAATTCGTGCTGAATGTCCGTGAAAGAATTTTGAATATCGATCAATGTCAGTATTTGACGAAAATATGGACAAGAGTTTGGTGGCTTGTTTTTTTGACTCACGGTGTACATTATATCTAATACATGTGCTGGACATGAAACATGGCTTACTGTCGCACATCGCTATCGCGCATTGTTTGCTACGAACGTCGAAACTGTTGTAGTTGGTATTTCGATAGCTGTCTGTTTCTGTCGTGTGTCGCTGTACAAAAGTGGTATATAATGTGTATATAGCTGTGTCAATCAGAACGTCTTGAATGCCTGTCACAGTTCATGCAAGGTACGTATAAAATTGGGAGTTAATTCAATATACGTCGATTATTAGAGGATTACAAATACAGACATTTTATTTAAGTATCATTCAAAGCGATGCGCATTATATCTGCAACAGAGAGTTGTTTTCTATGTTCACTAATTGCGTTTGACGTCAACGCAAGAAACTCTCTCTTCCGATACCGGCGGAAGCTATAATAGTCGCAACGAGAAACACCTTCTTGTTAGTTTGGAAAGAGTGAAACTGTGGGGATTAGCTTTGATGCCTCGAATATGATACTATGCGGAAAGATACGTAAAAGGACGACAATGGGAAAGCACTGTACAATTATTATTATTTTTTTACCCTCGGTAGGTGTTCCCGAGGGAGGAAAAAATTAATAGTTAAAGAAAGAAAAATGTTAATACTCTAATGGCCAGTGATCCGGGCGGTTCTCGTCAGTAAAGCTCTCGTGTAACAAGATA
>Ga0209679_1000796_pt1 | contig 12158 bp, 8 predicted proteins | sample WorMetHEROISLAND_4_FD_187408 | JGI IMG/M metagenome (GOLD analysis project Ga0209679, IMG submission 187408) | Marine gutless worms symbiont microbial communities from Max Planck institute for Marine Microbiology, Germany - Olavius sp. 2 HERON... ...
GTCAAATATTTGACCTTGTGGCAACATTAACCTTGACTCCAAAACGCAAACAAACACTTCATTTAACCACGGTATAGAATATTTGTGTAAGAACGTGGTTACATGTAAAATAAAACATTTGCAAAAAAATGTTTTAGAGCCGTCGACTTCCCGCGGCTATGCTGTGGACGTACAATGTTGTATAATGCTTTATTTTTACATGTAACCACATGTAACCACGGTCTAAGATTTGGTCTGAATCTTTCAACCAGTTCACGAGTTATCGTGCTAACAGAAACGCACGCCCGGATGCACGCACGGACACATAAACGGACGATCCGAAAACATAATGCTTCCGGTACACCTATCGGCGCCGGAGGCATAAAGACTAATCAGAGAAAATGCGCAGAGTTCAAAAGGTTAAAAAAATTAAATTGTGTGCAAGTAAAACATTATAAAGTGGTTCATATGTCTTCTGCTGAAAAATTGAAGGTAGTCGTAAAAGTACATCACACTATCAAGGCCATCACACAGCAGAGCCTAAGCTTTGAGATCAAGGCCAAGGCGTATCATCAGTGTTACTAATCCAGCTTACTCAGCCAGATAATCTGCCAGAGATATCATATGACGCATACTGTGGCAGCATACGGTTTCAAATCCTGGCAAAGCACACAAATGTACAACAAAGCATGGTTGGCTACGCCAGATACTTCTTAACGCACGTGATCAATGCGTCTGTTGTTACCTTTGCCGCCGCTTATGCCCGGTTTCCATCATTCCGTTGCCGTTCTTCCGTTGCCGTTTCGGCGTTCCCGTTATCCGTTGCCGTTTCCGTACACCGTTGCCGTTGCCTTTGCTGTTGCATATCTCTGTGCCTAACGGAACGGAATTTTCTTACGTATTTTTTACAGAACAACGGAATTTTACAACGGCAGAAGGGTGAAACGGCAACGGAAGAACGGCAGCGGAATGGTGGAAACAGGGCATTAGCGAGCGAAATTGTGTTCCTCGGCGTGTCTGTCCGCCGACTTGTTTATATCACAACGTCGCCAGCACGCCGCATTAAGCCCGGTTCACACACCGTACGGCAACGTACGGCAACGCAATGTGTTGACCAACGAGGACTGCTATCACACAATGAATAATCATCCATGCAGACAAAATGACGTGACAAAATGGACGCGGAGAAATTAATAGAATGCATCCGTCCAGTGCTATATGAAGGTAGCAGGAAGTCTTATAAAGACAGCACAAAAAGAACAGGCTTGGACTGAAGTCGCGGAAGAATTGGTTTGTACAGCTCTACTTACACAAGAGTCAAGTGTGAGTAGCAGAGAACCTTGTTTTCGTACGATCATATTTGACATGCTTATTTTTTATTTGTTCATGAATTATGTAATACTGTCCTTCGCCGTGTTGACAGAATATTTGCATGTACGTTGACGTACGGTGACGGCGGCGAAGGTAATGCGCTGTGTGTTCTCTAGTTAATAATAGTTCGTAGCTTCTGGCTCAACGACTCGCTGTAATGTTACATTACGACCGTTTTCGTTATCGATGTATTTTAGTACATTAACATGACTTGCCCTGTTTTCTGCACTGCAGCAATGTTATGCTTTTAAAGTCTATTTGTACGCCGTTTAACTTAGCTATACACTCTAACAAGAGTAACCTGAGTACTTAACAGACTGTGTCTGACTGTGTCTGCCTCTGAATGTCGGACGTCAAGGCCCCGCGTAACGTAAAATGCAATTCTAACAAGAAAGCCATGCTGTCGCAAGGAAACCGCGCGATGCCACGGCTGTTCTTTTCGGTTTAAAGTTCGCCGACAACATTAGCTACAAGTTTCAGAGTAGCCAAGCTTCGAAAGCCAGGCTTCAGAGCGTCAAACATACCGGCGCAAAACAAAATTCAACGCAAAATGGCCATTCAAGGTCATTCAAGGTTACGTGTTTTGGAGTCAGTGGAAAGGCGATAAGGGACTAAGTAATATTAAATACTAACGTTGGCCTTATTTGTTAAGGTTCCGACGATGTAGCGTCTACGAAAGATCTGCAGTCCTAGCTTTCGCGGGTCTGAAATATTCTGCAGATCACGGTCCGGATCCGCTTCCGCACATCTCTGCTGGTAACGTTAAATAAACAAGCTCTTCGGTAAGTATGTAAAATAGTTTGTCAAAGGGTTGCTCGTAATAGTGAAAATTTAATGTAAAATGGCCATTCATGTCATTCGAGGTCATGTATTTTGGGGTCAGTGGAAAGGCGACAAGGGACTAATGATGCCGGCCTCATTTCCTAAGGAGCCGAAGACGTAGCGTCTGAAAGCCCTGAAAATCGATGTTTTCGATAACCCCACTGTCGTTTGACGCCTCGTCTATAACGAATCCCTTCGAATATCCGCATAAACCTTATATTGCCAGAAACTACCGTCATTACGCTAGATCTTTGCCGCTGACAGTATGGGTCTACATTCATTGAAATTTTCGTGGTGGGCTCCGAAAACGCATGTATTTTGAAACAGAGTGCGAAATGGCCGTTCAAGGTCATCCAGTGTCATTGATTTTGGTACCAATCGATAGCGCGTATGCAATTTCCTATTAGTCGTCATTCATCAATAGTAACCTTTGTCCTACCTTGCCCCATTTCAGAGATAGTGCAGGTTTTCTGCTGAGAATGAATCCACCCCTATTCCACCCGAATTTTGGGGGTGTTCCCCCGATGTTGTGGCTCTGAGGTGCAAAGACCCTGAGCTAATTATTCGTGTAATTAATTTCGAACTAGTCCAACCTATATGCCCACGGTACCTCAACGTTATAGACAGACAGACAGATCGACGGACGGGCGGACGGACGACTTACGATAGCAATACCGTGCTTTGCACTACGTGCGTTGCGCGGTAAAAAAGTAGCATCTTCTAATGCAATGTGGTCAAAGGTCAACGTACTACCGAAGACACGTAGCAGAGTAAGCAGCTGACTTCGCAAGCTCTGAAGGGCGAAAGAGGTGGGGATCAGAGTCAACGTCTCGGAGACGGCGCGTGACCTCGGCGTCGTCATCGACAGCTGTCGCTGTCTGCGCAGGTGGCCGCCGTGTGTCGCAGTGGCTACTACCCTACAGCAGCTCCGACTGCTCGTTAGATCTATGTAATCTGATGCCGCAAAGTTGCTGCTCCCGGCGTTCATTTCATGTCGCCTGGACTGCTGCAACTAACTCTTTTACGGCATATTTGTCGGACTAGTGATGGCTGCAGTCTGTCCAGAATGCTATTGCACGTCTGGTTTCCGGCACTCGACGGTATGTCCACATCACGCCGGTGCTACATCAGTTACACTGGCTTCCGATTCGGAAGCTGGTGAACTAAGATGGTCATCTTCATCTACCGTTCGCTGTCCGGCCTCGCTCCGGCTTACCCGGCTGACAGAGACTGTCAGCTGGTCTCCGATGAGGATCATCGTCAGTTGCGTTCTGCTGACTCGAGGACTTGTGTCGTCAGGCGGACTTACAACTACTTTGGAGATCGATGTTTCGCGGCTGCAGTTCAGCTGACGCAAACCGACATCGGTTTCAAGCTGTTTAAACGGTCGCTTGGGACCTGTACAGAGCGAACGAGCTGAACTAAACTGAACTGCCAGTTGCGAGTTCACACTGTCAGCGACAGAAAAATCGAGTTCCGAACATTGTGACCCATTTGAACTGAATGTCATCATGCCACCGTACGAGCACATCTCCGTGTATAGAAAACCTATTTTTACCATTTAAACAAGAAAACTCTATTAATTCATTGCAATTTAAGCCTAGACTGGTTGTCCGGGCGCACTGATTGGCCAGTTCGTCAACCTAGCTCTAAACGTGCCCGAAACTCGTACAAACTGCTGATTACAGCTCAGTTCAGTTCAGATGCGTCGCAGAATGTGTACTAAGCGACTGAATTGAAACTGATCTGAACTGAACTGGACTTCGAGTTCAGTTCAGTTCAGTTCTGTTCTGTTCAGTTCGTTCAGGGCTTAAGTTGTTAAATCGCGCCTCTTCAGAGTTCTTTCTTCACTTACTTACTTAATTACTTCACTATTGTTGAGCAACACTACGAAAGTATTACCTGTGAACTATGTTACGATTTTTTCAGAACAAACCCCGTTGTTAAAGCTATAAGTGACTTCACCGATGTCTTATTAAGACTACATTGTACACGTAGGGCCATAGCTTAGCACTAGCGCAGGCAAAAAGACTTCTTGACTCTTACCACCCTGTTGAAAAATCGTTACGCGCCTCTATCAGCTTCTTTTGATCCAAGATTAATAACATCCATCAAGCATCAGCTAGCACGCCATCGCCCACGATAGTCAATAGATTTTTTTCAGTCAGTTATCGGCTTTAGCGCTTTAGAGATTATCATCGCAGTATTGATTATCGAATATCATTACGAGAGTTTCGACGAAATTAACACTGCCGCTGTCTTGGCGAAACGGCTGTTGCCGTTGCTGACCGAATCGCTGGCGAGGATCTGTAGCGCATCTTTTTATACAACTCGGGAAAGCCGTTGTCCGCCCTCCGTTAAAAAACAAAGAACATTATCATTCCGGATAGCAGTCATTCAGTCAAGCCTTAGCTTTCTATTACGGACTAGCTGTGACGAAATTCCGAAGATTGCACTGAATTAATTTGGACCTAACCACTACTCCAATTAATTCTAAATTGTCATTACAAGAACTAGGGTTTGGTTGTTGGATTAGGGCGGTATTTATATTAAGCATTTATTAAAATTTTATTTACTTATTTATTACTTACAGTGTTTGACCAGCTGATGTGGAATGGTCAGTCAACAAACGACAACGTCTTCGCTCCGCACAGTAGTGCAGACTCCACGTCTGTAGCGCGTCGTCCAACGCTCGGTGACCGTGGATTTCCGGTGGCTGCAGATGCCTGGAACACTCTGCCACCTGCCGTCAGAGCTGTAGCGTCACCCACTTCCTTCCGCTGGAAACTTAAAGTACACTTTTAAGTCATCGGAAAACCGATGACTGATTCATCTTTGCGACCCGCGGGTTTGCAGGGGCAGTTATAGCCCAAAAATTCTGAAGGGGGGGGATTGCCCCCATGAACCCTTCATCACCGAGACCATTTTCTCCGTTCTCCGAAACCGGAAAAATACGAACTTTATATAGGCCTACACTTGAAATCTATCATTTGTACTGGTGCCAATTCAGTAATGGATTAGACCCTGAGACCCGTAGAAACGAGGCCCGAAGGGCTGAGAGTGGGGTGGTGGACTGAGGTTCTTGGCAGGGGCAGTGTGCCCCTTCCCATCAGTTAGGGAGTCTGGGATAGCGCTGTAAGCTCTCCAGTCTCCAGAGGGGATTTTGAAGCATTTTGGGACCTCAGAAATCATGTCAGAACGGTCAGCTAGCTTTTGAATCTGGGGCAACAAGTGAATCTGGGGACAAGTGCCGGGCAAGTGCTCCCCCGCCCAACGTAGAACCGCCCCTGCGGGTTTGTACAGTCCCCATGTAACAGTTATAGGCTAACTGTGACACTGACAGCCTCACTTTAGTGTTTATACTTCAATAATAATAACGATAATAATAATAATAATAATATAATAGCCTACGTAATGACACGAAAAAACTGACACGAAAAGCCTATTGACCTTAACAGTTATCCGGAATGAAGCTACGTTAATATCAGCGGCACCGGAAGAGATATTTCATTGGTTTGCGACTGAGCGGAAATTGCGGTCTTCGTAATCTGCCAGCGGTCTGCTTTGTTCAGCAGCTGTCGCTACGAGCGGAAAATGACAAGGAACAATGTGTACTTACTGCGTTGATGGACAGATGACCAACACGATATGCACTTAAAGGACGTCGCAATCGTACTTGCGTGTGACCAGGGGCGTAGCGATGGGGTGGAGGGGGGGGTATATCGGTATATATATACCCTCCCAAAATAGGCCAAGTAAACTTTTTATGGAGTAATATTGACGTCAGTACATATTACTGTATATTTTTATTTCAGCTTACTGCTTATTGCTTTTATTATTATTATTACCTTTTTACTATGGACGCTTTTTGTCTGAAATAAAACCTGATTGATTGATTGATTACGTATTGTGAAACACAATGAGTATTAAAATTTTATACCTCCCCAAAACAGATTTCTGGCTACGCCCCTGCGTGTGACACGGTGTCGTACGCAGAGGCGGCGGTTTGGGGTTTAAAAGCCATTGAGGATAATTTTTCAGAACAAAAATATACGCTACGCTACTTACTTATGTAAAATTATGTCTTTCTGCTGTTGCCGTTTTTTGTCCGTAAATAAAGGTTTGTCTGTTTTACCCCGTGAAACGTGCTATTTTTTACCTTAAAATGCGTCAAATGTGTGTGGCGACCGGGTTCTGTCCGTACTTGCTAGGGGAGCTTACAGCGCTCCCCACCTCCCTAACTGGATAAAGGGGAGAAACAAAGGGGAGGGGAGAAGGAAGGGGTAAGGAGGGAAAGGAAAGGGAAGTGTATGGGTGTATGGGTGAACACCTCCCATTACGAAATCCTGCAAACGCTACTAGTATTACACCCGTAATATCATCCGAGATATTTTAACATTGCCTAAATAGCAAACTGTTGCTGGGTCCACTACCGTTTGACAGTACTGTGTATCCATCTATCTACAGTCGGCAGACCGGCCTTTCCAGCTTCCGGCGAAACGAGCTGCAACCTGACGTCACATCTGCATCATCGCTGTCCGTCTCACAGGCAGCATCTCAAGACATTTTCTCTTCTGCTCTTCGTGTCCTGACGCCCTCATTTGACACACTAAGTACTGACGTGTACCTAGCAATACTGTAGTTTACTATTTAGGCCACATTAAAACATGACGACGATATTCTATTGAGGCTGCATATCAGTCATGTTACATATTTGTCACAGCTTGTCTCTTCATCACGAATCGCCTTCAGTGGCGTAGCCAGGGGGACACGGCCCGGGTGCATGTTCCCCCGTCGTAGCTGGAATTTTTTTCAAAGTATAATCGGACTCTGAACTGTACGCGATTTGCGACGATCTAAGGCTTTGTTCAGTCGAATATTCAGCATGTGTCTCCGGCTTCTGGGGTCTTCGCCGTCAGACTCCCACCGAGGCTCGGCCCCTGGACCCCATTGGGGGACTTCCGTCCCCCAGACCCCCTCTTTTGTCCCCTGGCTACGCCTCTGATCGCCTTCCTTGATGTCCAGCGGATCGATGTTTGTTTTCGTATGAATCCGTCGCAGCGTTAGTTAATCTTGACGTATTCAGTTCGCGGAGTTCATAGAAATTTGATATCCGTGTCAAGGAAATTCATTATAAAGCCGGTCGAATGTGTACATATTTACTATGCAGTAAACGTGAATAGCAGTCAGTCTGTACATTGGGGTCTTTTTTGACCCGGCCGTCAGATATGCAACCACAGAGTCGGTTCTGTTTGATGTTATGCTAAGTGCTTTAGTGACTTTGTAGCCAAAAGTGTTTGATATCGAGCAGTGAAGACTGGTGACTATGCTTATAAATGGGAATTTTTAATAATTTATTTTCTAAACCTACCACTCTGTAAAACCGCTGTAGAAACCTAGAACAGTCATAGTACATAGAACATAGAACAGTCCGCGCCTCAGATTCGACGTTCTATACTCGACTTTGTGCGCATTACAAATTATTGTATTGTATTGTATTGTATTGTATAGTACACCAGAGTTCGATATGTGGGAGGGGTGGTAATCGAAATAACACATTATGGTTTCCTCGCGCGTAATCGGCTATGCGTGGAGATGCTACGGCTTAAGCCGTGATTACAATTGCGATTCGACTACGACACGATTACGATACGACGATACCACGACGCATTCGACTACGATGGAAGTGATCAAAATTACGATTTGCGTTCGATTCGACTGTGATACGACTACGACAAGACTACGACGAAAAATTGAAAAATTGACATGTTAATTTTTGCTCGTGTCGAATCGCGTCGAATGGAAGCAGGCGTAGTCATTTCGTAAGCCTATATCGCAATTGCGATTCGACTACGACACGACTACGATGCGACTACGACATATCGTGCGCGTCTGCTTCCGTTCGACGAGATTCAACGCGAGCAAAAAATAACATGTCGATTTTTCGTCGTAGTCGTGTCGTAGTCGTATCGTAGTCGAATCGCAACTGTGATATAGGTTTTATGAGCCAGTGGCATCCCTACGACGCCAGGCACAACGCTAGCACAGGCACCCAGAACACTAGTGAAACCGTTTGAGCGTCGAGATGTCCATCGTCCATCGTTGTATCGGAATCATCAGCTTCAGCGTCTAATGACTATGACAGCCGCATCTCGTTAGCAAACCAGCGGCTGCAGCAGAGGCTAACACACGAATTCGGACGTTGACAGTGGGTCAATAAACTGAAAAGAAGCACTATTTATGGAACGGTGTAGAGTAAATACAACTACAAGTTGTATTTATTCTACACCGTTCCAACAAGGTGTTCCGGGTGAAAAACCGCACGAATTTAATGCACCGTAACTTTAAGTTTGTGAGTCACAGAGTCACGCGATTTTCACCAAAATGTTCAGTAATTATTTGACAACACAGGAAAAGGCAAAGTTTGAAGAGCGCTATTAAATATTCTTTGGTTAGCACCTCTTAAGTGAACTACTCAAAAAACATCAATACCGACATCATTTTCAACGCAATTCCTGACAGAAATAGTCAGCAACAAGCACCGATCACAGGATTAACAGAAACGATGTTCAGTGCGTCCATCGTACGAATGAACGACCAACAACAGACCATAGGTCAATAGCACCGTTGATTAGTTGTTGTTTGATCATTTCCAAGCAACTGTTCAGAACTTGTTTCAGATAGTCGATATTTTTGAACTCGTGACCATACACCAGCTGCTGAAGAGTACCCCAAATTGAATATCCACTGGATTTAGATCAGTTGAGTTAGATGGCCATCAGGAAACATTTTGTCTGCGGGATGGCTAACGTTTGTATTGTATCGATCTGTGCGACGGCGCACTGTTCTGCTGACGTGTACTCACTTCGGGCTAGTTAGCAATGAACATTTTTATCCATTTACAAAAATTTTGCGCTTACTGGTAGACAGTAATTTCTGCTGGACATTTTGGTGAAAAATCTTCATTTTACGGCAAACAGTTCTAAATGTATCATGCGTAAAACTTTATGCGTTTTTTTCTGAAACACCCTGTAGCTGTAGTTAAATGCATGCAGATTGTCGCGGAGACTTCATAGTACTAGTGCGTGCTTTTAGGTTTTTCATAGTTACAAAATCGTAGAAGAAAATAGAGCTTGCGTTTGGTCATATTTGACCCCATGTACAAACAACTAAACAAATTTCGATGTGCAGACGGACTATTAATAATATCAGTAGCCTACACGTCTTTATTTACGGTACGATATTTCTGTTATTTGCAGCAGATCCGGTGTTTGGTGGTTCCGGAGTTGTAACATGAGTTTATCGTAGTATTATTCTGCAGTGAATAGCATCCCGTCAGCAAAATTTATATCTGCCTACTTCCATGCTTTCTATAGGCTCAGATCTCGGTAGTGTAGGCCTATCTATATAATATTTGAAAGTCGCCTTAGCGTCTGTTTGCTATCTCCTGTGAAACGGCGCGACGTACGGCGGCGAAATTTTGCGTGCGAACGCGTGCCATGTGTGATGTGTGTAACATATGGGCTGGGTATTGTGTCGATAGGGGTCAGCGTTGGGAAGAAAATTAAAATTTTATAACACTGCGTTGAGTGCGTTTGCACTTTGCTGCGATGGATATATATAGACTGCGGCGCCGGCTGTGAGTATAGACTGGGCGGTCGGACACAGAGTTGAGCCAGCAACAAAACAGCTACACCCAGCTGGCTTGCGCTGCCCGCCAAATGCGCGTGACCCAGATAGAGGCGCGCAGCGCCGAGACGTTATAGTAATCAAGCTTGTACTTAAATGGTTTACTTCATTGCGGTTATTGTAGGGTTACCATATTTGCGCAGATGAAAAACAGGATGAAAAATTGAACCACGTTACTATAGCCGGCTGTTGTAGATTATTTCTACAAAAGTTTAACTGCGGCGAATAATGTGAATGGTTCAATGGATGCGCGACACACAAAACTGTTTCCATTGGTACAAGAAGTGTAAAAATCCACCAAGAAGAAACATAGGAGTTATGATCCAAAATAAAGTGGCACATTTTTATGGCCCACGATGTAGTATACATGTTATAGGAAACTTCGGGATTTGAGATTGACTGAGGCTGAGCCTAAGCATAGAGATGGTGGTCTTTCTTTAACAACTCTGCCTGGCTTCACGCCTCAGTCAAAGTAAGTAACCATGATTGCACGTTAGAAGTCATAGCCGTAGCACAGTTGACGATCCGAGTAGGGCGCTGCCATCAAGGTATTTTTGTAAGCTAACGTTTTGTGTGAATTTAGCATGTAAAAGTGATGTTTGGAACTGGCTGGGATCGTCGGGTGAAAAAGACCCACCAAATTTTCGGAAAACCACCCGGAAAGGGGGAAACCCAAACTTATGTTAACCCTAAGTTTGTGCCCGTAATGTTTACTTACTTGCATGCTCTATATCATTTGGTCGAGTCGAATTGGGTCACGGATTAAGACATTAGACGTGGTTCCAACTCAGTGTATTCCTGTAATCAATTGATTTTGATATTTACCATGAGCACGAACCTTCAGCCGGCAGAGACTAGTAAACGACAGTGATCAATCACAGAAAGGGAATTGAGAAACTGAATGATGCCAAGATCTCGTTGAAAACATTGACATTCCCAATCCAACAGGTCTACCTACGATCACGGACTGAATCAGCAGACGTCGAAAAACGCGATGTTCGGTCACATCACCCGACTGCTTTCTGACACGCCGGCTTATAAAGCACTACGTTGTCCCACCCGACCGCTCTTGGAAGCGACAACCCGGATGCACTGGTAATAGATGGATTATTATTGACTACGTCCGTCAAGACAACCAACTGCCCAGAGGGGCACGCAGTATTTCGCAATTCTGGGTTCAGACTATAGAGATGACCGGGAATGGCTTTTTACATTCCCGCTCCCTCCCATTCCCCTTCCATAGGCATAGGCTATCAACATGTTTATTACGTTGTAAACAATGCCAATCCTTCGCTGGTTAAAAAAAGGAGACAGTTTAGGGTCTGCGTGATCCAGTGCCAAATTAAAATGCGGCGAATTTTCTGTACTCAAAATTAAGATACATCGAAAATATAGTGTTTACAGTAGACAAATCAAGCAACAAAAGTTATCATTATTACAATATACTGTATTTATGCTTCACACAGAACACTAAATTCTGCAACACAGCAGTCGTCAGTGGGAATTAATTCACGCAGGAATAGGGGTAATTCCCATTCCCGTGCAGGTTGTTTCCTATTACCATTCAAATTGCCACGATTGATTGATTTTTTTGTCCCATTCCCACGGGATTTCCACGGGATTCCAATTCCCATTGGGAATCCCACTCCCATGGTCATGTCCAGCTCAGACTTTCACTTCCCTTTCAGGGTGTAAAACAGATACAAACTTTTATTCACCGAAAAAGCCGGTAACAGCAGAAAGATAGACATAACTTTATATGCCTTAGTATATGGGTTATAATTTTTGTTCTGAAAGAAATTATCCTCAGTGGGAGGTCTGGACCGCAAACCTCCTTGCGTACACCGTACATCGCACCTGCCGATGCCCGGAGACGAGCACGAGCAGTTCTGCGTGGATATTTTCACGCAACGGTCTACGTCGACTACGACAACTGCTTCTGATGTAAACTCACCACTTCGTGTCAGGGCTATTAGGGACACATTTACGTTGCTGTTATAGTGTCCATTTGTCGGAACATAATCTACATTCCAGTAATTTCGGAAACTGATATCACTCGACTGATCAACTGACGTCACTTTGGAAGGTGGGAAGCTTTTGACGGCTGTGAGAGATAGCATAGCAGCCAGCCGTCACCAGCTGATGGCAGTGTATTGACATGGCTTGACATATCCCTCGGCGCACGAAATGTCACTGCGTTTTTGCGCGCGACAGCATATGCTGTAAGCGCGCATATGCTATCGCAATTCCGTCCGTCTGTCTGTCTGTCCGTCCGTCTGTCCGTCACACGGGTGGAT
>Ga0209679_1000797_pt1 | contig 12156 bp, 7 predicted proteins | sample WorMetHEROISLAND_4_FD_187408 | JGI IMG/M metagenome (GOLD analysis project Ga0209679, IMG submission 187408) | Marine gutless worms symbiont microbial communities from Max Planck institute for Marine Microbiology, Germany - Olavius sp. 2 HERON... ...
TTTGTGACATTGATGTAGTGTAGATAATGAGGTGTCATTGACTATTACATGATGTTTTTTGTCATGTTGTTGATATCATTGCTGCATGCAGAGCTCAGTATTTGCGCTTGTCTAACTTCTATACTACTTACAATATGTTACATGCAAGGTCTTCTTCATAGCAGCGTTAGCATGACCATTATACCTCGAAGCATGATGCGTCAAAATCAATCTTTATTGGTCTTATTGTAGCCTTTCTACATGGCATCGACTCACCACTTATTTATTGGAAGGTTGAACTTCTTGCATGAGACCTAGCTATGTTCATAACATTTAGATTATATTACAAGGAATATTGAGCAGATTTGTTTCTGCAGGCACTTAGCTAACAGCATGACAGTGATTGTCATATATGAGATATGTGCTGTCTTATCTGTTAGTTGTCCATTTCATTTGACTACTCCAATGCTGCACCTTCCAGTTTTCACACTTATACTGACTTATTTATAATGCAGTTAAAGTTATGCTGTTTTGCATTATGTGCGCTGCTAGTTTTAATACTGACATTTACTGAGCTGTTGTTATAGCAATATTATTACACTCTTATGCCTTTCTGTTGATATTTTTAATGTAATTGTTTTTATGCCTCCGCCAACGTAGTGCAGCCAGAGCCATTTTGTTTTCCACCTGTTCGTGGTCTGTCTGTCTATCCGTGCGTCCAAACGTTGTTAACACGATTTTTTTTTAAATATTGGATTTATTTTCACCAAGCTTTCAGCGTTCATGCATTTTAGAACAAGGATGAACATGTCAAGTTTTGGGGTCAAAGGTCAAGGTCACAGCGTGACAAGGGCCCAGCAGGCAGAGGCACACAGAGCTCAGTGCTGTGCATTGAATTCTAATTTCTAGTTTTATTATATTTGTTTATTGTCTTGCAATTATATGTCTGTTACGAGTGACTGAATCCTATAGTCGAGATATTCTCATTAATAGTTCTACTGTAGTGACTGATCTGTTAGGTGACACATTGAAATCACTGTATGCATGTGATGTGTAGTGGTAGTTACATCACTGTTGGGATTCCAAGCAGTAGTAGCAATGTGGCATTGTGAACAGTAGCACGTGTGTATTGTATGTCTGTAGCAGATGATATGTGAAGACGAGACATTGAGAGACTGATAGCTGAGTTGTGTGTGTATCTAGTGGGTGTCTGAGCCTGGCCGTTCATACCAGAGATCTACATCGTTGAAGGTCAATGCCAACAAGTTTGCCCCTCAGGGTAGCAATCCAAATGAACTTCGTGAGAAAGTTAAAGAGGTAAATTGTCTGTTTTATTAACTTATCATATTTATGCCTTGGATCTTTATCCATTAGTATGTTGTAGTTTTAAAAGTTCTGTTTGATATGCTGTATGCTGTGGTCCTTGTAGATCCGCAAGGAATATTTCACTGATCAGATATCAGCAGGGCCGCAGTCGACCGTGCTGGAAGGCGTCACTTGGGAGGAGGCTCAGCGAATAAAAGTCTGTCATTTCATTTGACAGTTATTTAATGTGTTTGTGTCGGTAGGTGATTAATTGTATCAGACAGCTGATGGTGGTAGCAGTGACTGTAAATGAATACCAAAAACTTTACCCACAGTTTTACGTATATTTAGTAGTTAACGTACCAGGCTGCACAACAACTTCCCAGACTTTGAAGTTTGCTAGATTTTATTGCAGTTGAATTGAGAAAGAGTAAAGTCATGCTTACAACATGTGATTACTGCTTAACAGCATCAGTAATTTGGCTGTTGTAACTTGTTATTACCATGATACAGTCCTGAGATAAATTGGATGTTAAAAATGTGCAAGTTGTAATCATGGGGTCGAATTTTTGAAACATTGTAAGTCAAAATTAGAAAAACTTAGGAAACTGTTAGACTTACAAACGTCTTGTGGAAAGACTGCAGTTTGCAAAGAATTGTTGAGTAAAAGTAACAAAAAAACTTACGACAAACTTGCGTATAATTTACATAAAACTTAGGAAAGCATATTAGGTGACTTAGAAAAATATTGAACACTTGTACGTTTGTTATTTCAATTTTTCATTTCTGTATAATTTCTGTATACGGTAGTGTCGAAATAAATATAAATTTTGTTTGCGGCAAATTTAAGGTAGCAAGATTGTCAAAATCACCCGATCCACCTGTGTTCACACCGGTAACCATTGGCAGTGGACACAGCAAGCTGGTGCCGAATACATGCTGTGGAGTGCAGTGAAACAGTCTAGACCAGGGGCAGTGCTCCATTTGTGTTTACCCTGTTTTGTGATTGGCTGTCAACTTTACTAATGTAGGAAGTCGTAAGACAGCTTTCGTAAGTCAACTTATGAAATTCCTAAGAAAAACTTAGGAAATCCTAAGTTGCTGACTTAGCAAGAACTTAGGTATCCACTTAGGATATTCTTAGGAAAATTCCTAGGAACTTTTGTAAATTAGGCTCATTATCCAGCGTCAGTGAAAGAATTTGTTGATCTTGCTTTATTCCTGCTTTCCAACAATATTAATAGTTTCTGTGAGTTATGAACTGAAAGTTTTTTTACGATCCTCTTGACAGCTTCTGCAGCGTGTCTCAGTCTGAGTAATGCAATGCACCTCAGTGCATTACTGCCAGTGTACAATCATTCCTTATGTACACACATGAATATGAACAACCATGTTGACAGGTTTACCTGGGTTAACCAGCCAGCATTCCACTACAGCACTGACCTCTGGAGATTGATGTAAGCTTGATGACTTCCTTTAGACCAAACCAGTTGTGTTAAAGCACTGAAGATGTATACTGTATCTTTATTGATGTACCGGGGTACTGGTACATCAATAAAGATACAGTAACCAGTGCTGAGAGACATGTCCAGTGCTGAGAGAAATGGCTGATTATTGTTAGCTAACGTATGCAAAGCATCTGAGGTGTTGACAGTGAGGTTACTTGATGCTGTGAACTGCTCAGTGCATGTGTGTGTCTGTGTGTGTGTCTGCATGTGTGCAGGAGGGTCAGTCAGTTGGAGGTGTAGACAATGTTCTGGTGACTGCTGCATCACGAGGTATCATTCAGCGTCAACATCAACGTGGTGCACTCTTCTACAAAAACTACTCGCTCGGAAATCCGTTCGACAACGTCACGAAGGATGACCTCGATGCGTACAGACGAGAAGTGGAACGAAAGGAGAAACGTCGTGCCGGTGAGTCTGAGATGGATGTTTTGTCAAATATTTGTCTCAAGTTTTGTATGCTGTGTTGGTACAATGTAGTGCTGGACGTCATTTGGCAACTTGTCTCATTCCATTTATCTTTCATGTTTGTGTGTCAGTTAATTACCGTTTTTAATAATGTCACATTGTTTCAGTGAACATTTCTTGAACATTTATTTTGGTTAGTTGTGTTGTATTTTTGATGTAGAACCATTGTCACAAATATAGTCCGTCTTTTATGTGAAAAGAAACTTGTACTGAATGTGCTGTTATTACCTCAGCCAAACGAGGGAGGTTATGTTTTTCACCTCTGTCTGTCTGTCTGTCTGTCTGTCTGCCCACTAGATTACTCAAAAATTTATGAATGGATTCTGATCAAATTTTTTTATAGCAGTGAATTAGAACTAATGGACAGAATGTACATACAGCAATCCCACTGCAATTTAATGTGATACTGAAAGCACTTTACCATCTGCTATGTCTGCTCTGCCATTTTGGTGGGTGTGGCTTCTGGAAGCCTACAGGTGGACTCACAGCCCCGGTCATTTGGCCTGGTCTGAGGGTCGGCGTCCACTTGGTGCCATTCCATATTCGTCGTATGAACCGGGTGAACTCTCGCAGTGGCTCTGAGCTATGATGACAGCACGATAAACATTAGCATGGTTATTATTATTTTATTATTATTGATGATGTATTATACTGAGCTGTTGGTGTGAGAGTGTTCAGTAATGCATTAACTGTGTGTGTAACACATGCAGGTGGCTTTATGTCGGCTGACGGTGAGCTGGAGGAACGAGGTATGGTTGACCTGCGTCCAATGTCAGCGCCGCCTCCGAAACTTTCATTCACGACAACTCGACAGACAGACACATTCCCAGCAAACGGTGAAGCAGTCAGACGTGTCGAGTATTTCACTGAATGTTTGTTTGTAGAAACAGCTGCAGTTGTAAGTTGACTGTGTGGCAGACAGGTGTCAAGAGCGTACAGATGGAGATGAAGGTAAAGGTATGTGTACAAGTGCCATAACACTGTTTACATGACTTGCGACCAACGGTCTTTGAGAACTGCAGCTGATTGGCTTAAGCTAGTGGTATGGCTGTGCATTATGTAGCCCATGCTAACAAACATTGGAGCTGCAGTATAGGCAACACACATACCACTGGCCCAATCAGCCACACTAGGCTTTCACTCCATAGCCCAAAAGCTAATAATCATTTCCATCCTGCTGAGGGTAGGAGGCTGAGTTGGTTCACGCACACAGTAGGTTAGGTTAGCAATTTGCTCAGTGTTGCTTGCAAATTACCTGAGTGAGCATTAAACTGGAGTCTTGCAGTTATAAGTGTGATACTCCACCACTAGATCACTGCACCGAGGAGAATGTATAATTGCAGTGTGAGTTGTGTGATGTGTCACAGTGACTGGGCCTTCACGTGATAGCACAAGAGCTACTGATGATGAAGTGTTTCGAGACTATCCGCGACCAGCAGCACAAGGCAAGTAGTAGACTTGCTGTGTTTAGTATGTCACTAGTTGTATTGTATCAGTGTCTGCATGTCTGTTCACACTGTTGCACGGTTTGTTTCACCGTCTCTGTCAACATTTTGTTTTGCATGAACTAGTTTTGTTTTGGTTGTGAAGCACAACAGTGACATTTCTGATGTAATGCTATTGTACAGAATGAATAAATAATGCACACCTTGATGATATACTAGTCATGTCAAGTTTCTACTAACCGTCTCATTAATGCACATGTGAGCAGTAGCCATCTGTTAAAACTGTTGAACTCTGTAAAACCTGTGTGATAAGCATATGGCTTCTGAATGGCAAATGATTATGTCATTTAGTTGTAGTTACAAATGCATATTATATTGAGTTTTATGGAACATCTTAGCTAGAGACGTACAGGATCTCATTTTTTAAAAATCTGGAGCCAGATTGGCTTGATTTATGTCCTCAAACCTGGCTAGGGCCACGGCCAGAGTTAGGAGAAAATTACTGCACTAATGTATCAAACTTTTTAGCATCACTGTTCGTCGGGCTGGACCGGCTTTTACGCAGCACTGGTAACATGCTTACTGACTAGTGATTTGCACCATTACCCTGGTCAGGTACTCAGTTCCAAAACCGGGAACTTGATCTGTGCTTTTCCACCCACACAGTGTACACATGTCTTTTTTTGTGACTCGGTGCACAAAGTTGCTTTAGTCTGCATTTTGTCATTTTCTGAATTCTAAGTTTTCTAAATTCTCTATAGAATCGTAACTAATGACGGTGACAGAACAGAAAAGATAGGACTGAACGGTATTAGTCTGATAGTTGAACTGACAGACATCATGAACGTTATTGGTGATGTCTGTCATTGAACTAAGCAGCACCGTAGATGATCGAAGGTTACGTTACTTGCTGTCAACGTCACAGGTCCGCAGGTGATTCATTCAAGTAATAAAACAGACAGCCGGGCCATTTTCACCAGAGGGCCTGTCAGTCGATATTGGTTACTAATTGATGATCTATCATACTGCATTGCAAATTGTTGTACAACGTGTTTGTAAATACAGTATAGTAGTGTCGCAAAGTCAAAATTAAATATAATTGTCAGATTTACTGAATGTACCACTACCTTAGCATGCACATTTTGAAACATACACCATTAAAATCGCGATCGTCACGGTATTTTGTCTTAAGACATACATATAAGCATTAAAAATGCTTTGATCCCCATTTTTTGCTTTTAGGGGCAAATTGGGGGTTATGCATTTTCAGCTTATGTGTATAGCGGCTTGCGAGACCCGTCATTTGAGCTATTAACCGTCACAGTCGGCCCACAAGCCTCCTTACTGTACTGTTCAGACTTTCCCATTAAAAATGCATTATGAGAGTGAAAATTGGGGCAAAATAGGGGAAGGAGTCATCGGATTTTGACACCAAACAAACATGTTCTTATTTTTCGGGCCCCGAATGTCTGTGCAAAATTTCACCAAAATTAATTAAGAATTGTGACCATAGGATTGACAACAGACAGACAGACAGACAGAAGGAAGCATGTGATTTTATAATCTGTCACATGCTATGCTATGCTATAGCGATGGGACAGATTATAACTTAAGAATCTCTTCTGCGTTTTAAATGATTGACATCTTGTAGGTCAGTTTTGTCGTAATGAGACTGAGCATCAGACTGCCTTACTGTAGTTGTGTAAAGTACTTGTAATAGTAGATAGCTGTGAATAAACAGATGGCGTAATAGAATGATGTGATGGTTAACATCAGAACCAGGTAACGTTAACATAGAGCCAGCGACCGGCACACAGACACTGCCAGTACAGACAGCTGCTGCTGCTGTTGCTGCTGCTGCTGCTGCTGCTTCGGCATCTGCTGACAAAACAATGACGTTGCCTGCCGTGGTGACAGAAGCTCCTGATGATGCTAATCTACAGCGCACTCAGTCGGCAAGATTTCCACCTGAAAAACGCCCAGAAAGTAAGTCATGATTGAACCGCTGATGGCTTCTAATATCAAGGAAATACTAGATGGTGCAGAAGTAATACGGAACTGCATAAATTACTCTGTGCTCTGCGTTACTATAACTGATGGACTGACTGAATGACTGATTGAATTAGAGAATCACATTCAACACATTGCCACTCCATTACTAGAAGCATGGCATTAGTATCTCGTTTGCTGTAGAAGAGCATTGATTTTTTGTGTGCAACTCGTGTATTACATGAGAGATATAGAGCATGTGCCTGTCATGTTGTTCATTTCTGCATGCTTGGCCTTGTTATCTTTAGCACTTGCCGTGTTCTGCTTTATGTTTGAATGTGTGTGAGTGCTGTGAGTGTTGTGACCGTCCGTCGTCGGCTTTGTTCGTATGATGCCGGCCGGCATGCTGCATTCTGTTCTGTTGGTTTTTGCTTGCGTTGCTTAGTTCCCAGTGATTTACAGAGAAATGTCAAGTATTCCAAGTCAATGCGTCATTCGGGCAAAAAAGGTGAGTGTGCAGTCATTCTGTCAGCATCATATAAAAGCGACTATTAACGTTTCTGTGAGTTCTCTGCATCTGACAGCTTTGTATCTACTCTCGGCTTTCTTCTGCAGACTTGCATTTGCTATTTTCTGAGGACGTTGATAGGAGTTGGCAGTAATTATGATTGAAGTCTTCTGTCACTAGATGTCCTGAATGTTAGTGATAGTTTAGATTAAGGAAGTATTTGGAACTAATCATTCTGTCAAAAGTTTCATTGTAGTGAACGAAAGTGAAGTTAAAATTGAAGACGATATTTTGATGTAGTTCTGTCTCAGTGGATGCTTGGTATTGTGTGTAACAAATTGATAGAATGGTTATGCATAGGCTGGTAGTACACACCATGCCACGCAGTGTCACTTGATGCTGCTGTTGCACTCAGTCTCCGCCCACAACTTCTGCCCCTCAACAGCATTGTCAAAAATGAACAAGTAATCCTTCATTTGGGCTGGATCCTCTGCACTACGAGTATTCACTGATTAACTGCTAGATGGCAATTGCTAATGACGTTGTGTTGTGCAGGCTACGTGTACATGTATGTACAGAGACGTGACTGTTAATGTAATCTTACAGTGCATTTTGTTCTTTCTTTCACTGTTTGCTGTTCTCTTGATTGTCTTCAAATCATAATCTTGTAGTAGAATACAAACAGGTTGCAACAGACCATGTTGTGATTATTGTTGTCATTATGAATTAACCAAATAAACTGATGTGCTGTAATTGGACTCGCTGAAAACTCTTCATTTTTTACTTGCATTTATTTACATTGCATTGTGCTTACTGCGGCTGAGATGTGGTGCTTGTGCGTCTGTTAGTTGTATGACTGTTAGCCATGACAGGTCCAGGCCTCTCAGCTGCTGTGATGTGCAGTTTTCCTGTAAGACTGTGTAATTGACTTGTTAAGTGAGTCGTTGCCAGACAATCATATGAGCCACACTTTATAACTGTTCTCATTATTCATTTTGTTCTTCTTTGTCACACTACGTATATTTTTATTGCAATGTGTGTTGTATGTAGCATGATTATTGCCAGTTTAAGTGCATGCTCCATTGGACGTATTTTTTCAGTTGCAAGCTGTGTAAGCTCTTGGGTTAAATGTCTCTTTTCATGTTTATGCTTATTGCTTAAGGAATACATAGTTACTGGTTAAAACCAAATTCTCTGTTGATAATGGACAGCATGCCATTGGCATGTAAGACCCGTAATCCGGAATGCTGTTCCTATGGACACGTCTTTATCTTGCTAGAAAGCTACACTGTATTCCAAATAAACTTCACCCTTTATTATTGTAATAACTTTGTTGGCAGCAACCATTTTCACAGTTTTTGACAAACATACTGTACGGGAAATTTGTAACAAGAGGATTATACTTAGCTCGCCTAACTGCTGTATGCTGATTCAAACGCTAAGCTTGGTTTTTATCCGACTCATTGTTATTCTGGGTTAGCTCACTCCAGGTTAGTCCAGGCCCCAAAAGTAAAATTTTGGGAATTGTTGTGGCAGAACTTATACTGGTACAGGTCAGATGCCCTTCCTGTCACCCAGCTAACAGCGTCAAAGCACTGAAGGATGACAGTGTTCCTGACTGGGGACAACATGCTGCCAAGATAGGTCAGGAACACTGTAATGGTTGCATGGGTTGACTTGCTCTCTGGCTTCAAGGGGGCTTCCCTTCTGTGACAGTAATAGTGTCCCTGATTTGGAGACAGTGTGCTGCCACCATGCTGTCGTGGTGAGCAAGGAACATCGTGTTCACTGGTATTCACTGTTTCATAAAGTTACCTTCTTAGTTTGGCAATATCCTTGTCAATTTTGTCCAGATTTCATAAATTTGGAAAGAATTGTGCCTCACAGTTGTTATTTATTTACACATAGTTGAGGTCGGGAGGTTACTGCTGTGGTGGCAGACGATGCTTTGACATAAACATGGGTTTCAAGCAATGATTGACAGCTATGGACTGTTATGCAGCAACTAATCTTGAATGAGCATTGGCCAGTGGTGTGATGTCTTCAAACTTGTTTAAAGCTTTTAAGACGACATTTTAGTTGTCTGCTGAAAGTTGCTTTATTTCTCTAACTAACATGAATCCGATCTAAAGTACAGATTTTTCACATTTACTGTGTACTGATAGCAGCAAACATGGACGAATTTGTTATCAAATTTTTACAAGGCAATGCAGTTACACAAACCGTGGTAGGTGGGCTAACTATATATCTTGTCAAATTTCCTGCAGCTTATGTCTATCAAAAATAATGAAAATCAGTTGTCAGTAGACAAATTCATTCCAGTAATAAAAGGTGAAGTTCTTTTAGACCACCATGTACAATCAGATATCATTTACTATTGTGTGTGTGTGATGTGTGAGGTGATGTGCTCTCTGATAATTGATATGTTATTCTGTTGTGATTGCAGCAGACACTGAACGTCTTCAGTCGCCAACCAGTCAAACTGCTGGATCTAGTAAAGAGGTTGCTGACTTTGACACTACTGTTGTTACATTATTTTAAACTTTGTGAGAAAAATTGTTTATATGTCTAATGTCTCCTGGTAATGCATATTAAATCTAAATCCTTTGATGTAAATACTGCCTCTTCGTCTGTGCTGTTCTACAGCAAATTGAGACAACGTCTGTAGAATTTTTGGTGATTGGCTATAAAAGCACAAAAGAAGCTGCTGCGCATTCTGTCATCTTCATTTGGCTGTTGATAGAGAACGGTCACATCTAGCCACCGTAATAGCTTAGCTGCCCACCCATGAAAAGACAGACAGTGGTAACAGACTAACAGGATATGTTCTTGGACGTGACGTTACCATCTGAGCCAAAGTGTGGCTGCTAATCGGGCTGTACAAGCTGCGTGGGTCACTAATTCAGCTTTTTTCAGTCTTAACTGCACTGTTTTTATACCTACACCATCATAGCGTCTGGAGGCATTATGTATTCAGGCTGTCTGTGATGAGTCTCTCTGTCTGTCTGTCTGTCCATGTTACAGTCTGCATGTAGTTTATAACCAGTAACAGTGAATATCGAGTCGTTGGCATTGATCTTGATTATTGTTGCCCATGTTTATTTTTACTGAAGGGTTCACCATCAAGGGACATGTCAGAAGGCGGTACTCTGCCCAAGGACAAGAAGAAAAAGCGTGGATTTCGGCTTCCGTCGTTTTCCAAGAAGAAGGAGAAATAATGCGCCGGCTAAGCGGCTAGCTGCAACTGTGTGTCATTACTGCGACGTGCCATTTTATTCGCTTGTGCTGACCTTAGCTTTGTGCTGCATTTGTAGATTATTTTTATATTTCCAACTGATGTCAAATAGTAGTTCCTCGTAGACACACTGCGCTGATGACTTGAGCAAATGTTGTATACTGATGGTAGAGAGACTAGTGGAGCGTCATTGGTTGTTGTTAAGACTGGTGCATTAGCAGAGTTGCTTGTTTGGTGTCGGACACTTGACTGTCGAGGGTAGCAGCATTAGCTGCTTAGCTAATTAGCTCGTCTGCATTGAATTCATCTGTCATGCGGTCAGATGACATTTTTGACTGTTGTGGAGAGAAATTTTAAATTTTTGTTATTTCTGATAGATAATCATGCTTTATTGTGAAGAATTTACCATCCATGATCGTTAGTTAAAAGTTTTATTCGAGCGAAGTCACGTCAAGTGCCTTGATATAAATTTTATGGTTTGTTTTACTCAGTGCGTGAATAATTGATTGCAGTGTAATGATTAGTTCCAGTGTGTTATCATGTAGCGTTGCAGCTGGTCGTTGTGGTCCTAGAAGTGTTCAGATCCTTCCGACCACACAGTGTTCTTATGGGATGATGATGGTGTGAGACCCAGTGTAAACTGAGAGGAATTTACAGAGTGATGATGCAGATATTTGACGTGGCACCTCATCTCAGAACGGCTCAGGAACGACACGTGTTGTCGAGGGATCTCGGTGGTTTACCAGCAATTCCACACGAGTGCAAACAGAAATTGCCTTGCTTCCCTTTAGTTTCCAAACAACAGTAATAGTCATTTGTTGAGCCGGCAGAGTGGAGTGTCAACTTTGTCTTCCTGTCATCTGTACGATCCTTTTTGTGAATATACAACTTGCTTGAGAATGCTGTAAACCGTGTGGACGTCATGTCTTACCTTGAACCTATAGGTGTGTGGAAAACGGAAAGTCCCATTTTGATTTTCTGAGAACCAACCAAACCATCCATAATCCTGAAAACCTTCCACTCGGTTTTCCGCAGCAGTCGGTACAAGTAGCAGTTGAGAATGCCAAGTTTAAACAGACAAACTCTAGCAAAAACCGGTACAATAAAACGTTTAATTTTGTATTATGATCTACGAATTTACTGTAATTGCGTTTCGGTTGAAGATCACAGATTTTTAAGCATCTGAGCCACACAGAACTCAGACTGAATCTGAGCGTCAGCCACTTGCACTAAATCTGAGCATCTCATTTCAATATCAAGTCAGTTGTTGAAGAAGACCCGTGAATTCTGGCTGCTCAGACTATAATTCCCGACCGATACTGAAAAATCAGTTCTGCACACGCAGTATGATTCGTTCGCACTAACTGTTGACCTGTCACGTCGGACGTTCCTCTGCACAGTAGACTTAGTTGCACTGTGTTGCTGTGTTGAACATGTCTAGTAGAGAGAAAATCGTGCTACAGATCTTACATCGAGAGTATGTGATGTGTGCGTAGCATGTGCGTGTTGTGATCACTGTAATACACTGACGTAAAGCACCCAGTTAACAGTAGTAGCAAAACATATTGCCGATACCAACAGTTTTCCAAAAAGTATCACCGATATTGTTACTAATACTTTTACTGATGCTTTTTGTAGTGCAGTCTGTATGTAATCTGTAAACCTCCTTTCTTTTCAAAAATATTGCCGATGACGCTGTCAATACTCAAAAAGTGTTGGCGA
>Ga0209679_1000798_pt1 | contig 12149 bp, 13 predicted proteins | sample WorMetHEROISLAND_4_FD_187408 | JGI IMG/M metagenome (GOLD analysis project Ga0209679, IMG submission 187408) | Marine gutless worms symbiont microbial communities from Max Planck institute for Marine Microbiology, Germany - Olavius sp. 2 HERON... ...
AAATCCAACATAAGTGCATAAAATGCAACAGACATCAAAATAAGTTGTCTAACAGCTGATATATGTAAGCCACAAACTGACTCAAATTTATCTGTTTTTTTAGCTTGAATAACACTTGAAGTAGAAAGTTTAAACTGTTGATGTTCACCAGGAACTGCTTCAGCAAATATTTATGCCTGACAATAAGTGACATGTATGATGTGGGCTTAGCCCGTTGAGCGCTGACTGTACTTTATCATTTCTGAATTTTGATACCATTGACAGTGACACAATTTTAGTTGTAAACGAGGTATATTACTGTTGTGACAACCGGCTTAATAAATGATTTTGTCGAATTGACTATAAACAGTATGAAACACTTCGCACTGTTCATCACAACCAAACAATCAGCTTATAACTTTTCCGGGCCCCCCAGGAGGGGCCGGGAAAAAAATTTTTCGCTCGCTTCGCTCGCGAACCCGGCCCCCCATTAACATTTTTGTAATTCTAACACTGTTCACAATGTCATCTGAAACATTACTGCCATTTGTTACCTGCCAGTCCAACCTCGAAGTGAAGTCATCTCATCTAGACATGCTAAGTCTGTTACTATGCATTGCAGCGCAGAAACATTAGCATTTCAAGCAAGCTATCTTGCATTTTTGCACGATGTGGGTGCACGATGATGCTACCCTGTGAAAAAAACACGCTCTACGTATATGCAGACGTTGCAGGAATACTGAATAGGCGAGAAAACAGTACCTTAGCGAACTGTACTCAGCATTGACAAAGACACTGGGATTGTGGTTTGCATCAAAATCATCACGATTGATTGCCGTTATGTACGCAGTTTCGCATTCGCACTGTGTTGTCTCGAAACTGCCTTGGACTGCTTGCAATCAAGATCAAGACCAAGTACGTTACCTTCAAGACCGAGGCCAAGGCCAAGACATCGACCTTCAAGACCAAGACACTGAAGTCCAAGACCAAGACCAAGGCACTATAAAACCTGCCTTGAGGCGCCTCGAGGCAAGGCACTGCCTCGAGGCATCACATCACTGTAATATACCGTGTTTAACGAGCATCTTGATGATCTCAGGCGTGTCGCTAGTGCTGCCTTTTGTGGCTGCTGCAACTGGTGTAAGGCCATCATCACTGATTGGAGTCTGTGCATCTCCTGGTGATCCCACAGACTTCGGTGCATTCGTGCCCTTCGTAATGTTGAACGTTGCATAAGGCTGATTCACATCAATCTGACAGCAAAGCATAAGTCTCAGCTTAGACACAGCTACCGACGTTAGCTTACTTACTACAAATGGCAGAATGATATAGAGTAAAATATATTAAGAGATAATCCACACTAAACCACAGTAACGACAAAATTACACAATCAAGCAATCAATAAATCAATAAATCAATCAATCGATCAATCAATTTATATAGCACAAAGGCAATGAGTTTCTAGTGTTGTAGCAATTTTTTGGAAATCTGGGATTTCTAAGACAGTAAGGTAAAGCACTCCAAACAGTGGGGCTAGATATAGCAAAAGAGCGAGAGCCTATGGATAGTTTCACTGACGGAACAAAACCAGACATCTGTCTTAATGCTATCAATACACTGCTCAAACAGTGTTGCACAGTTCGATTGAGGTCTAAAGTTTTGACCTGTGACCTGACCCAATCCAGAGATAGACTTCTGGAACTTGACCCGACCCACTGGCAGTTGAGCACACTAAAACACAAATACCGTGAAGATTTGGTGGGAATAAGATCTGTTAGATCCAACACTGGGCCTGAGACACTGACCCATGACCTGACCCAATGCTACCCAATTCACTGACCCGCTGACCCACTCCCAACTACGCACTGTTTGCTAGGCAAAAGGTATGGCATGCAATCAAAGTACTGAAGGGCAAAAAAGACTTAAACGCCACACTATCACGAATGTGGTATCTCTCTGGTATGATGAAATTTGAAATTAACTGAGAGTCGGCTAACGTATCCATTGTCACACACAGTTATCGTAGCTTCAACAGACAAAATAACCAACTTTGTCATCATCATCGAGAAGTTCTCGCGTCTTCTTCCTGTCCGGATGAACTACAGTGACGTCATAGAGGTCAGTGAGTGCGAACAGCTTCAGCAGATGTTCAGGGTCGGCTCCAGCGGCAAGCAACTGGGCTGTCGACTCCACGTCACCCATAAGAATTGCCATGTCGAGCGGCGTCATTCCAAACGTCGACTCCGTGTTGTCCACTGGGACTCTGCACCACAACCGGTTTTATGTTTCTATGTTTATGATCGCCAAGACCTTAAATGCAGTCGGTCGTACCCGAGCTAAGATCAAGCACTGAGCACACTGGATCTTCCACCTACTACATAAGATCCTGATGCAAGAACATCAAAGCTGGCACTCAGCATCATAGACTGGCAGTAATCGAATTACAGAAAAATAAGTGTGAGGGCCCCCTGTATCCTAGTTTTCCATGACAGCATGGGCCCTATGGGGTAGTGAAAATAAGTGAGGGACTGAGGGGGCCCAGCATACTCTGGCTTCCGTGTAATTTGAACACTGTACACTGGTCGCTGTGGGTAGTAATCAGCACAAATACTTTAAACTCAGATGCAAATTTACTAAAGTTTATACCCTAAGATGTGATCCTTTTTACCTCAAAAAGCACCAAATGCGTTTGTTGGCAGGGCTCAGTCTGGATTCTCTGAGATGTTAACAGGACCTCCCAAACCCCTATCTGGATTTAAATGAGGAAGGAAAGGGGAAGGAGAAGATGGGAAGATCTACTCTAAATCGCAGGACAAGAAGTTTAAACATTGTGACTGCCAACAGACAATACATATACGTTAGGCTTTGCTTCAGGTAAACAAAAACTGACAGAAGTAGTTACAACAGCGGCAGCAGCATTAGCACGATCCGTTATATAGCATAAATCAACTGTTGTCAAAGATATTAACTTTCGAACTGTCAGGCCTCAAATGTGACAAAAAGTTCACTGCTAATGTGTCAAGCAGTGCCGGATTAAGCTTCTTGAGGCCCTGGCACATTTTGATTTTTTCTAAAATGGCCTGAAAAAACTAATCCTATCTTTTGATGCCATTCCTTTTTTAGCTTAGAAGACCTTGTTCTTCCTTTTTATGCGTTTATCACTTTTTATAGTCTAGAGAAATGGGCTTGGCCTGGATTTTTGGCTGGCCCTAAGGCATTTGCCTTCTTTGCCTAATGGTTAATCCGGTACTGGTGTCAAGTTATCACATTTACAGACACAGAGGCACGAATGATTTGAATACAATCCATTACAGACTGCACAACAAGTGCACGGCTGCGCCTGCTCACCCAGCATCGAGGAGTTGCCTCATAATACGAGCGCATCTTTCAGCCAGCTTTCCAACATCACGATCAACGTCGGCCGACACCGGCTTGCGGCTTTCAGTGGGACGAGTACTTGGTGTCGACCCGGCCCCATCTGTCTGACCACGGCGGGCCTTCTTGCCTCGTTTGCCGCCGCACGACAGTAGTTTATCAACCATGCCCGGCTTCTTCGAATCTCTGGTCGCCTGTACTCGCTCCTCACGATAACGCTGCACGGCGTTTATACGACGTTTCATTGCTTCCTGATCGTCCAATGGCAACTCTGCAATCATCAATCAACAAACTGTCCGTCAGTTATATTCCACATAATTTCACGAGATTACAGCTGCTGCTGCTACTATTGCTGCTATTACTTTTGACCTTTGTTTAAGCGTTTTAGTTTTACCATACTAACCCAAGGTAGGCAGCGCTCGCAACCATGACACTGTTCCTGACCTATCTTTGCAGCATGGTGGCAGGATGCTGTCCCCAGTCAGGAACACTGTCATCCTTCAGTGCTTTGACGCTGTTGGTTGGGCGAGAGGAAGAGCATTCGGCCTGTAAAAGTTCTGCCACGATAATTCCCAAGAGTTTACTCATTTGCTGAAAAAATGGGCAAGCGAGTGCATGTGAGCGTGTGCTCCACTCAAACCCACTAGGGAAGCTTACAGCGCTCCCCAGAATTGCAACTGGTTTTTAGAGGAAAGGGAAGGGGAGGAAAGAAGAAAGCAGTGAATGGGACGAGAAGGAAAGGGTAAGGGAGGAAAAGAGATAAAAGGGGACATGAAGGAGGGGAGAAAAGAGGAATAGGAGGCAAAAAAGGAAGGGAGAGAATGGAAGGGACAGAAAGGTCAAATATTTCGGCCAATTTTGTGCCAATGACTTCTGTTAAAAGTTGAAAAAAGTTAAAGTGGAGTACAGCTCTTCATGGGAATCAATCTCAGAGCTAAGGGGCGTCACTTGCCATATGAGATCACATATGCAAGTGAACCGATGCCATCCGATGCAAGTGAACACGCCCCGCCATAACCCCAGCCAGCCAGGCCGGTACTCGATTTACCTATCCCCGAGGGATGGAAGGCTGAGTTGACCTAGGTAGCTTGATAGCGGCCCGACCAGGAATCGAACCCACGACCGCTTGATCGCAAGTCCGACGCCCTAACCGTTATGCCAACAAGCCACTCAGTAGTGCTGTAACAGGCCAGACTCACCATCTGGCTCATCGAGCTTGTCACCGATAGCCATCATGAACTTGCCGACAGCTTCCAGCTGAGCATCATCAGGGCGACTTGACCCCAGCATGTCTCTGTGTGAAGCACACCACTCCTTCAGCAGCAGGTCAATGTCACGACGGTTCAGACCGTACAGTGACGTGCTACCGCGATCACCTCGCAACTGAGCCACCTGGTGAGTAAATACGGAACAACCGAACAACGCAGTTCGAACATAAGATATTTACTGAAATGTGTCAGTCACTGGTTGAGACGATAGAACACAGTATGAATATAGCAGTAAATTACTCAGCCAAACTAATACGAAAATGAAATTTATTCAGTAAGAGGTCTACTGTAAAACATTATATTTTCACTGAATATTAATTTCGCGATTTTGGAATGTAGAAATTTCGCTGCATTTTAATTTGGCGTTTTCCCAGTGTTCTATATATTTACCAGGCCTTTGGTGGGCAAACTGCATGTTCACAGGTATTTAACTTCGCAATTTCATCCTACTCACAAACTTCGTGAAGATTTGATACACGCGAAAAAAACATGTTTTACAGTGTTGGAAAACCATCTGCCAAACAAGCAATCACTGTCAAAATATACCGATTCAACCGTGGAGACTGCTATAGGCAGCGGGTGACATTGAGTGGGAAAGCCTGCCTCGAAGCTCTTGCACCCATAACTGATCATATATGCGAATATCACTGTGACAATAAATCTAAAATCAGTGGCATTATTTCACCAGTGACGGCCTAAAATCAGTGGCATTATTTCACCAGTGACAATAAATCTAAAATCAGTGGCAATATTTCACCAGTGACAATAAATCTAAAATCAGTGGCATTATTTCACCAGTGACGGCCTAAAATCAGTGGCATTATTTCACCAGTGACGGCTAATTTTGTTTCTAGACTATGAACTAACACAACAACGATCACTCTCTCATACACTCACTTGGTTTTTAGGCCCATTTTTCCTGGAACTACTCCAGGTGAGGTTACTCCAGGTAAGGCCAGTCCGGATGCCCTTCTTGTTGCCCAACCAACAGCATCAAAGCACTGAACTATAAAAAGCCCTGTTTCACAGGGGCTAGGGGACAAGCCCTGCAAAAATCTGTTTGGGTAGGAATTCACTGAAACTTCTCCTATCTTTGCAATGAATCCCAATTTGCCCTCCTCCCATAATTCTGGCATGGTGCGCCCCATGCACTCGACTACTGTAGTCACAGTTGGCTACTTGTCTATGATGGCTGCACAATGGCATAGGCGTAGCCAGGGGGCACTGAGGGAGGGGGGCAATAGCTCCAAGAATCCAAGATTGGCAGAGCATCAAAAACCGAAGGCTGAAGGCTCTACTCGATACGTACCTTTAAAGCTTTTGCTTAACGAAAACTTTAAATTTATCGCGTCAGAATACACCAAAATTCACCTTTTTTAGATCAAAAACTAACACATTTTCTGGGGAGGGGGCACTGATCCAGACCCTCCCCATCGGCGCCTTAATACGATGTCCCCAGGAAAAATTTCACATATCCAACACTGCCCCCAAGACAAATTCCTGGCTACACCATGCACGATGGGGTGTCAGGGGGCGCTGACCTCCCCATTTCTGCATGGCCTCCCTTTGGCTCCCATCTGCATTCAGCATTCAATAAGGTAAAACGTATGCACAGTAAATGATGTTCACTTGATTTGATCACTACAGTCCAGTTTGTAAAACGACACATTCGCCAGTACGCATTATGCCTACCGACATAGGGATGGCCAGGCTGAGTTGGTCTTGTGGCAGTATACCTGCAATTGGTCACAACCTCGTACAAATCTGGCTCAACATAGAGTAACTTTGTTGATGTGCAATATGTCTCTACCATTAAAGCTAACCATCACACTAACCAGGTGACACGTTATCAATCAGACAGATGGAGTTAATACAGGGACAGGTTAACAACACACCTGTGAGCGTTTGCCGACGATGGCTAGATGCAGGGCAGTGTGGCCGAAGTCATTGGTAGAATAAGGATCAGCACCTGCTTGGATGATGAGTCTAACCAGGTGATCATTGCCGTAGCCAGCGACCAACAACAGTGCATTCATTCCGAGCATATTCTTCTGGTTTACGTCGACACCGGCAGAAAGTAACATCTTGACTACATCAACTGACTTGCTTCCTAGAGCAACACACATGCAAACACACTTTACAGTATTATAACTCAACCTAATGTACACTGCGAGTCAAAAAAACAAGACACCAAACTCTTGTTCATATCTTCATCAAATGTCTGGCATCTTGTTTTTTGACTCACGGTGTATGTCCATAAAGCGGTCCGCACAAGTGCAATACAACTACAATACAACTACAATAAAATAACACAATTCTGTTGTATTGCAGCAGTCCACACAAGCGCCATACAACTGCAATACAAGTTTTTACCACTGCTGCAAGTAGGCTGCAAGTTTTCTGCAAGTTGAAGAAAACTTGTATTGCAGCGTTGTATTGAAGGGGTCCGCACAAGAAAAAAATTCTATTGTACTGCTATTGCAGTTGTATTGCACTTTGTGTGGACCACTTTAAGGCATGTTGCAGGCACGGTCAATGGGGAGGGAGCAAGCAGCCCATCTTTATCAGCATTTAACTGTCTAAACAATTCAACAAAATTGATCAAATTTTTAAAGATAAACTGCCAAAATGGCATCAGATTGTGACAGCACCAGTTTACAGAGGAATTTTTACGAACCTCTCGAGAAGAAGTTATGACAACAATGCCAAACGAGCAAAACAGTGGACGATGCAAGACAACAGAGTAACTAAACCCCACAGCCACTGAAAAATTTATGGCCGTTGAAAGTCTGCCAAAAAATTCCACTGGCCGGCCAAAAATCGGATGGGGGTCTAGAGTAAAATGTGTGGACAGAAGGTTTCCATCACAGCTGGAAGAAGACGGATGCGGCAGCACAAGACAGCTAGAGACAAGTGGTCTGTGGTTCATGTTCCAGTTGGACTGACATGGCGTGACTCAAATCAAGTACCTCCAAACGCATATCCAAGCGCGGTGCTGCCCTGAGTATCCACGGACTTGGCACTGGCGCCATGATCCAGCAGGGTGCGGACGATCTCGGAATGACCGTGGAACGATGACGTCATCAGAGCCGTCGTCTCCAGAGTCGCAAATGTTGCGTTCACTTCCGCTCCGTAGTCCAGCAGCATCTGCAGATATACAAAACACAGTATGTCTCCGTCCACTGCGTTCTTGGTCACACTTTTCACTTTGCCCCCCCAAAACTGAAGCGTTCATCCTTGTCTCAAAACGCGTCAGTGCTGAAAGTTTGGTGAAAATGCATCCAATACAAGATATTTTGTTAAAGGGTTGTTTCTGGATGCTCAAACTCACAAATAGCCCAAAAACATTATGCTTCTGGCGGCACTACATTGGTGGAGACATAAAAAGTGGTTAACTACACTGTGTCTCAAAAAAACGACACTGATGTTACACACTATAGATTCAACCCACATCAACCGATTTCGGTAATTTTTGGCAGAGATGTTGCTGAGAGAGTATGATATTGAATGGTGATTTATTATCCCACCTCTCCTAACTAATGTCTTTGCACTACCTAGGGAAACATGAACCCGGAAATTGTATCTTTTCAGTACGCCACAGGCATGTGTCTTTTCCTGGAGAATGTGGGTGGCTGCATGCATACGGGAAGGCCAGTGGTCGTCACTTTGAACATTTGCTATAACTGACCGGTTCTGTTCAGAGCCACCCACATTCTCCATTCTGGTTAACTACATGTACAGTAATGCACCATGGGTACTGCAATACATCCTGCACAGGTAAACCATTACAAGGTATACAGTACCTTAACAAGCTGAAGTCGATTGAGTGCAGAGGCGAGAGCCAGTGGAGTCATTCCAGCATGCTGAGGATCAATATCTTCTGCAAACTTCTCATTCACATCTGCTCCGGCTTCACAGGCCTCGTGCAACTGTCAAGAAATGCACAAAACAAAACACACTGCTAAAGACTAAAGCATGTCTCTAAATTCTGAGAAATTCATAGCTTGTCTGCTTGTGAACATATAATTACTATCGGGCGAGGAATTTAAGACATGAAAAGAGTTAAGAAATGGACTGTCAGCAACTCAGGCATGGTTCTAGGGACTTGAAAACTTTGTCACAAATTTTTAATGCTCAAACTGCAGCACTAAACACTCTAAATTTTAGAAATTACATGGGAGACCTCCAGACACATGCAGCTTTTTGCAGCACCTTACTTAGCCCCAATTTTGGGGCCTATCACTGAAAAGAAGTTGGATTTGCTACACACTGCCATATATACTGAACAAGTCATGACTGGCAAAATTTGACACCAACAGCAGCACTAATATGCCATTTGGTGGACTACAGGAAGAGAATCCACTCCCTATGTCAATCTAAATTCCTTTCAGGACATTGGACTAAAATGCAGCAACTGTGAAAGAGTGGAACTGAAAGTTGCACCATACCTGGTCATAATCGTCATTTATGATGGCCGTATGCATCTCCTCAAGGTCGTCGACCTCGTAGTACTCATCTTCATCTGTTCCTATAGCAACAGCAGCAGCAGCATCAGCAGCAACAAGAATGACTGAATGAAGACATAGAAGCTGCATGATGCATCCATAACACTGCACACATGATTACTTGTAAGATGTGGACCACATGATCACTCACTGCTTTGGAACGGATAATAATTACATTACTCTAAGCAAATAATTAGTTTTACAGCCGCTTAGTTTATTTTATTGGTTAGCCACAGACAAGCCAATGATGAGTCAATGACAAGCACGTACCACTATGATCTGAAGCCATAGCGTCTCCGGCCTCCGATTAGCAAGGAAACGGTATCACTGCAAACAATCTCGAACACGCGCCGCCCCTCGGGTCAGGACCACTCCGAAAACGCACAGTTCCCGGCGGAATTCGATCGACAACCGAAACTGCTTATTAACGGCAGGTGCTAGTAAGAATTTCAAGTATCGATCTTCGCAACTAATTTCTAACTTGTACGTTTTTTGCGGACGAAAGCATAAACAACTCCCTCGCCCTGCACGCACACGTAACTAGGCCGACACAGGTGTGCCAGCCAATGCGCTTCAGGCAAGCAAGAACATAACAATACAGGTATGCACGACGCCATTGGATAAATCACGTAGGAACCTGCTGCCGCCTAGCGAATGCTTCGGTATCAATATACACAGTTGGCGTTAAAAACGTAAAAAATCAGTTGCTTAAACAGTAAAACAAAATAAACAAAATAAAAGTAGAAGCACGCAACGCAATAATATCAATGCAATATTCGCTTTCTACAATGTTTAGCTACAGCATTACCAGGATTGGTATCTGCATACTTTGGCTACCATTAAGCTATTTTACTGCGGCGTTGCGCGGGCGTGCAACGAGCACTGACCGAAACAGACACGCCCACTCTAGATTATGAGAAGATGTGCTAAAAGTGTTAGGTATATTTCGGCGTCTGTGATTTTGTCCGCTGATCGGCGAAGTACCACCGCGTTGCGATCTCGCATTAGGCGAAGATGTGATGTGTGAGCGAGTTAATTAAAACGTACACAATTGACTGGTTGTCGGTTGTAATTATCTGATAGTGATCGAGTTACTACTAGGCGGTAATATCGCGCGCGCACGCACTTGAAACTGGAGTATTTAATTTTGCGAACGTTCGACTTCCAAATAGAGCTGACATCTGAGTTTCATTTCATCGATATATTTGCAGTCGAAGGCGTGTCACTGATTTGAGGTAGCACTGAATACGTGAGCCTGAGTCTAATACGAAAGAACTTGTGATCAATCGCCAGCTCATGAAAACTCGGTAAGCTTGATTTGCTACTTCTTTTGTTATGTCACTAAATTTTCCACCGGCATATTCTGGTAACCAGGGGTGTGTTATCGATACCATGGTCTTATTGCATTCTTGGTTTCAGTCTTGGTCTTGGTCTCACGCTCTTAGTCTTGGCAGTGTGTAGCTGATCTTGGTGCGGTACGGTACATCTTTTTTTTTATTTCTGAACTTGACGTTTCATCATCTCAAGTTAATTCATTTAATGATCACAAGCTACTTGAAACTTACTGGCTAAACTGCTCAAGGACACAAGGATTGTACTTACAAATACTACTGTTGCCTCTGCATCGATTTAAAGATCAGTAATCATCAACTGTTCTCGATCATGTTCTCAAGTTCTTGGTCTTGATCTCTGTCTTGTCTTGAGATGTTGGTCTTGTTTACGTCACTGCTTGCAATATAACAGTATAACGTGGGTTTACAAGTGCAGGCGCTGTACTCAAGTCTTGTGCAAAAGCACTCGCTTCTTAACCATAAATTGTGCACCATCTGATTGTGCACAGACACACACAGAGACAGACAGACACACATCGAACAAAAACATATCTCGTCCATTCACTTCGTTCACTTGGCGGAGATAATAAATTACGCAGATAGCACAGCCCTAGCACAATATCATTCGTCATAGATCAGCATTCCTAACATTGTGGATCTAGCCTAAGTCTTTTTTTGTTGTGTGAGGCTGGCAGCCCGAGTGGACAGAGTTGGCAAGCCCAGTTAAGATGGATACTCACACAAGGCAAACAGCCAAAGCTAAAGTTTTTTTCTAGCTAAATCATTGAATTTTACAGTATTTTGATCAGTTTTGCTGATTCTGTTTGGAATTGCAGAATTCTGCAGTCTGTAGACCTGTCTCTACTGGATTTCTGTACAGAATGCCAATGAGATTGCTCTACTGATTATGTATAGCAATGGCGGTGTTCGTTCGCTGGGATGCTAGTCTGTGACTCATACAGATTATCTGTTCTCTGTGTGCTTCAGTCCTCACTCCCCGTCACTCAGCCTTTGTTTCAGCCAGATGTATTGTAAATGTGAAGGTAAAAGTCCAGGTGCTACAGTGCTGATTACACAATGATGTCCAACAGTGCTTTAGAATCTTGGTAATGGCATCATGTGGCCATCATTGCCTGCGCTAACCCACCATGCAGCTACACACATACCACTCGCCCAGTCTGCTATGCTAGGCCTTTGTCCTGTAGACCATAAGCTGCTATCCATCTGGCTGAGGTTAGGAGGCTGAGTTGGCCTGAGCAATAGGGATGTACCAAATTCCGACCTGATTTTTGGCAAATCCGGCCAAATTTGGCTCGGGCAAAAATTTTTGGCTCTATTTGGCATACTTCATCGCAGCTGCAGTATACGTGGCTGTTTACAGCTGAAAGTAATGAAACAGGTCTCGGCTTGCCATCATTTGGGTGATTTGACAGTTCGATGCACTCGCATTAGGTGATTATAAAGCAGCTCATTTGTGCTTTCTTGTCAGTGTATATTTTTAAGTTAATGTTGTGTTTCATTTGGAAGTCTGGTACTCTACCACAAGATCACCAGGGTTCAGAACAAGAAAGCCAAGCTGTCGCTGACAAACCCGTGCGACGCTTGCGAAAAGTTCGCACGGTTTACGTAAGAGCAGTGGGGTTGTAAGCTGTATAGCTAGGTTGCCTATCGATAGCTTGCCTATGGTGTCC
>Ga0209679_1000799_pt1 | contig 12146 bp, 6 predicted proteins | sample WorMetHEROISLAND_4_FD_187408 | JGI IMG/M metagenome (GOLD analysis project Ga0209679, IMG submission 187408) | Marine gutless worms symbiont microbial communities from Max Planck institute for Marine Microbiology, Germany - Olavius sp. 2 HERON... ...
CACTGGTGCATCTCGGGACAGAGATGACTGACTAGATTTTGGGGTCAAAAGGTCAAAGTTCAAGGTCATGGCATGACCAAATGCATCCCAGATTTTCATGTTTCCACTATATCTCCAGTATCTATTGATAGATTTTCGCCAAACTTTTGTCACTGGTGCACCTTGGGACACATATGACCTGATTACGTTTTTGGGTCAAAAGGTCAAAGTTCAAGGTCACACCATCGCGGCGGAGGCGCACAGCACTAGACGCTACCGTCGAGTGCAACTTTTTCTAGTTTATTTTTATTCGTTTTTTGGCCATAACTTTTAAATCTTTTTTTACATTTTTTTTGGCCAAAGCAGCCCAGTATGAGAGCTCGTACTGTCGTACCGTTCACCACGCCCGTTTGGAAACCGCTGTGGCACCCAACTAACAGCAACGAATGGTCGAAGCACTGAAGCACTAAACTCTACCACTACTTTTGGTTTTCACCTAACCAGCCTACTTTTAGAGTTACTCCAGATTGGGCATAGTTCTTAATGGAAACCTTTAAAGACTGTTACAGCCTCATCCGAATTCCTCAGACGAAATATTTTAATACATTATAACAGTTTTATTGCAGCAATGTATCATGATTAGCAATGCAGAATTTGCCTGTTTGGTAAAAAAATTAAACGTATGAGAAAAAGGTAACACCGGTTCCCCACTCATGCATAAAAAAATGAACCTTTATCTACATAAAATACACAAGCCAGCACAGTTTAAAAAACAAGATAAGGTATAAGTCACATAAACTATCAATGATAGTGTATGAGCTGCCAGCAAAGAAAACAAAACATTTCTCAAATTTATACATTTACTGGTAGAATGCAACCTTTACTGGACTTTCATTCATTGCGACTGAGAGAATGTCCACTTGGATACCAGACTCATAGAGTCCTCAGTCCTCATAACGACCCGATCAATGAAAAATACCGAACTGTTCTTCAGTTCATGGAGAATAAATGTCACAGTCAAACCCATCAGCCTAGCTAGTTGCCAGCAACCGCAACTGCTTTGTCATCGTCTGTGCCATTCGGTACACAATCGGAACCGGTCAGTTCAGCTGCACCAACTTTTGAAGCGGTCCGGAATCGATCAACCACGGTCTTATGAAGTCCACTCTCGCCGGCTACGTGTTCGGATGACAAAGCATCGTTGTGCTCTGTCGGTGACGTCCGCACATCATTCGAGTAACTGCAATTAGCCGGTGCTTCACTATCGTCGACGTCCATGTTTTGAATCCTGCTGCTATCGTCCAATGGATTCCGCTGGTTGCCATATACTGATGAAGCTTCGGGTTCTTTCTTGATAAACTTCTCATCAAGCATTCTGGTACTGTCTTTTCCTCCTGTCCGCATCAGTTCAGAGCTTATCTTCCCCGCCTGTTTCATCAGCACGTCACCGCTGTCACTGTCGCCAGTCACTGCATTCACAGTTGTCGCTGCTGACAGTTCACTACACGCGGCAGCCGGCACACGGTTCGTATCACCGGCAGTTATATCTCGTAACTGGTCAAGTTCCAGCTGCTGTTGTTGCAAGCGTTCCTTGGCATCCTTCAACTCCTGCTGCAGCAGGTAGACAGTACCCTGCATTGCTTCCAGGTCCTCGTCTACATCTCCAAGAAACTCCTCAGTTTCTGTCATACACGAAGAACGTCAGCATAACACCAAACATCACAGTCCAAGAAAACACAGCATAAAAATTATTTTTGCAAATGCCTGATGACAAGGTCAAATTTCACCAATTTTTAACGCAATATACTATACTGGACCCTACTAAATAAAGGAGACTTAAATGTAAAACAAGCTTGTCATCTCCAGGGCCCTCAGACAAGCTGAGGAATGTGATGCATTTCATGGCGCCCTCTGGCAAATGTTTGTAAATTATAAACTAATAAGCGTGGCGATGCCACACCAGTGCTGCCATCTGGCGAACAGTGCTAAAACAGCGAAAGCAGCCGGAGATTTTTTGAACACAGGTAATGGACATCAGCCTCCCACCCTACTCTACCTGCATAAACTTCACTCCATCGACCCAAATGCTGGAACTGCTCTACATAGTCGTCATGAAGCAGTCATTCTCATAGGCTTTGCATTGGTCATTCTCGCTTCACAACTCTTATCTACTGTCAGGCGATGACCAACCCACCATCCACTTACAGAATCACAAACTGACAAAATGTGCAGGCTATCCAGCAAAAACATCTATTGCTGCTTCTCTGAAAGATTTATTTCAAACTGATGACAACTGCAAAATCATTGATTTTATTAAAGAAACCCACTTTTATACTCAGTTGTAGTCTCTCTCCTTATGGGTTTACTGTAGCTAAATAGCTTTGGTTCTATATCAATATTTTATCTTTCTCCCACACGCAGACAACATATATGTTCTTTCAGAGATCTTTTCCAAAGCGTAGACAATCACAACATTGCTTTTAACTTAGCAGTTTATACATTCAGCTATAGTCTTTGTCATCCGTGTTTTACTAACTAGCCTTGATTTTTGACACTAGTTTTATTACAATGTTTCTATTCACACCGTTATGGCACTAGACGGCCTCTAATGTGCAGCCAATACTCACTCACCTACATGCAAAGTTTCAACTTCAGACCTAAAGTACTTCCTGAGATATCACCCAATCAGTCAGGCACCAACACACCCAGTTAGCTAAATTTGACATACGAGAGCCTCAACTGTGCTGAGGAAAACACATTAAATCAAGGGAATTTTTTACAACAGGTCACCATATTGACCAGTCAATTGTCGCTCACTCATCACCAAAGGCGACATCAGCACAGCTTGAGACTGAATGAAAATCAGAAAAAAGAAGAGTAGAAGTACGTCAAATCAATTATCTTTTTTATTTTTTCTTTCAAAATACAGGTGTCCTTTTAAAAATCTGTACGGTACGAGCACTGATGTCACATAACATTCTTCCAGTGATTACATATCATATTCCTATGTCTAGCAGCAACAGAGATACTGCATATAGCAAAAATCAATAAAATCGTCAGACCTATTACTGATTTAGTAAGCCAGGATGGGCTGGAAATATATACACCATGTCCGAAAAAATGTCTACGGTTTAGCATACATAACGTTATTTAACAAATTTAAGTATATTTTCATAACTTTTGGCAAAAATTATCGTGACACTTCATTTTACTAAAAACATACAAAATTTACACCGAAAATTTACGTGTCGCTAAGTATTGCTGACGCAATGATGACGTCATTGAAAATGCCGCTTTCAGCAGAAGGCAGCATATAAATTAAGCCTTTGCGATATGAAAAACAGGATAGGCCTAACTGAAAAAATTTTGTAATAGAAATCTGATAGACTGAAGAAACTGGAGTAAGTCACTATTTGGCAAAATTTGATAAATTTGGTTTAGTTGACTGCCGTGTTGGCAGTGGACGTCACCGCAGTACGCAAATGTCACTGTGCAGCAGCCGTTAGTTAGCAGTGGCGTTGTCTTTACAGCGTTAAGGCTGGCAGTGCACATTTTGAATAAAGTTTTTGTCCGACTGATTCAACACATCAAGCGTCACATAGTTACTTACTAAGCTCTGAGAAAATGAACAGAAAATTCAGTTACCCACCCACCCATACATCCACCCAATTACTGCAATTATGACTCCACAAAACTCAGCTTGTTGTTGTTGTGATGAACCCATCACGCAGTGCCTATATGGGGAAACTCAGCTGTGCTGATGAACAAATTCAAACATACTAAAAATATCCAACTACTATTAAAGTACACAAATAACTAATTTTTCTCAACCCTACCTCGTCTTCATACACCTATTTCACAGTATAACATAATATGCTGCGAATTGCATGATATAACAGGAGACAAATTCAAAATAAAAAACCAGACCTTTCTCACTGTTCTTCATTTCATCAATTAGTCGTTTCTGAAGTGCGATGTCTCCTTCCAGCTTTGCTATTCTGCCAGATGACATCGATCGGCCAAGATCTTCATTCTCTTGCAGAAGCATACGACACTTGGCCATTAATCGCTTCCCAGTTTGACTGCAACGTATCACTATTATATTAGCATTTTCTAACAAAAAAAAAACATTTTTACTACCAATACTAATCAGCATTACAACGCTCAAGAAAAGCAATCTAGTCCAAGGGAACACCCCAAAATTCGGGTAGAATAGGGGGTGGGGTTGCTGCTCTCAGCAGAAAACCTGCAATATCTCTGAAATGGAGCAAGAGAGGGCCAAGGTTACCGTAGATGACCAATAGGACGTCGCATATGTGCTATCCATTGGCACCAAAATCAATGACCTCGGATGACCTTGAAGGGCTATTACGCACTCTGTTTCAAAACACATGCGTCTTTCGGAGCCCACCACGAAAATTTGAATGAAGATAGACTCACACTATCAGCGACGAAGATGTAGCCCAATGACTCTAGATTCTGGCAATATAAACCGCCTCTGAAATGACCTATATTGTGTCGGGTGGGGCGTTAAACTCTACTCACTCACTCACTCACTCTGGCAATATAAGGTTTTTGCAGATATTCGCGGGGTTTCCCTGGAGAGGGGGCATCAAACAACAGTGCAGTAATCGAAAACGTGGATTTTCGGGTTTTCGGACGCTACATCTTCGGCACCTTAGAAAATAAGGCCAACATAATTTATATAGTATTATTTAGTCCTTTGTCACCTTTCCACTGACCCCAAAATAGATGACCTTGAATGACTTTGAATGGCTTGAATGGCCATTTTACATCAAATTTTCATTATTACGAACTGTCATTGAGTAATTATTTGTTACTTATTTGCTGTAGAGTCTGTTTACATCTTGGTTTACACGTAGACCTATGTAATATATCTCTACGGGTTTACACGTGTGACCAGCGGAAAAGTGCGGGAAGCGGAGTAGCGGACGGTTATCCGCGGATTATTTGGAATCCAAAACATGTGACTTTGAACAACCTTGAATCGCCATACTGCGTTAAATTATGATTTGCACCGCTATATTTGGTGCTCTGAAGCCTGGCTTTCTAAGTTTCTCTACTCTTAAACTTGTAGTGAATGTCGTCGGCGAACTTCAAAAGCGAAAACAAACAGCTGCGGCATCGCGCGGTTTCCTTGTGACAGCACGGCTTTCTTATCCTTTTATTGTTTTTGTCCTAAATCTGAGCCATGAGGTGACGAAATTCATATAGCCCACCTGTAAACATGTTTAGTTCTTCATTGCTTTTGTTGAGTATTGGTAAACTTGATTTACCGCCGCCGAATTCGCCGCCGCTGCCTCCAGAATTTATTGGCGCCACCGCCAGCCAGATTTATCACGGATTTGATCGCAGCCAGCCGAGAAAGCGACGGCGGCGTGGCTCAGGGATCTAGACGATGGTAAACTATGTTATAAAGATGCACAGCATTGACCAGTTTTGCAGGTGTGCAAACAGAAAGCAATACCTGTCTGGTGTGAATTTCCAAGCTGCAAGATCTTTCTGTGACTGCTCCAGCTGGCTACGGCATGTGTCCATTTCACGCTTCATCTGCATGAACAGCAGGTTGACAGCCGGGTCAAGCAGCATTGACTGCAGCTGTGCTGAGCTTGGGTTTAACGCCTGCTTCAAGTCCGATATCTGACCCTGACAACACAGTTCAATGCCACAACCAAAGGTCAGCTAATGCACATCTTACACATTCATAATCACAATTACTTCATTTGTAAACACTGGCTGTCACTTTTAAAGACAACTCTCATCTACAAAACCTGAGCATGGTTCCCAGTGAAAGACAGATAAGTCAGCATCAAAAAAGGCATCTGCCCAAAAACACTCTAATGCTCTAGAAGTTGCATGTTACACATAAGCATGTGTGCGACTTCTAACAGACAGACAAATGACGTTACAAGGCATCTCAGTTCATTTCATCAGAACTGCAAGTGCAAACTAACTGTCAAACAGAAAACTATCGATTTACCTGTCTTTACACACAAAGCTACAAGAAAGCCATGCTATCGCAAGGAAACAGCATGATGCCGCAGCTGTTTGTTTTGGTTTAATGTTTACCAACATTCACTACAAGTTTAAAAGTAACCAAGCTCCAAAATCCAGGCTTTATTTCCTAAGGTTCCGAAGATGTACTGTCCGAAAGCACTGAAAATTGACCTTTGCGATTCCCCCATTATCATTTGATGCCTCCTCTCCAGGGAAGCCCACAAATATCTGTATAAACCTAGAATCACTGAGCAACATCTTCGTCCTGATAGTATGGGTCTTCCTTCATTCAAATTTTGTGGTGGGCTATGAAAAAGCATACATATTAAGACAGAGTGCATAATGGCTGTTCGAGGTCATCCATGGTCATTGATTCTGATACCGATCGAAAGCGCATATGCAACTTCCTATTAGTCATCACTAGTAACCTTGGTCCTGACTTGCCCCGTTTCAGAGATATTGCAAGTTTTCTGCTCAGAACAGCGACTCCACCCTATTCCACCCAAATTTTGGGGTTGTTCCCCTTGGACTATATCGCCAATGTCGTAGCTCCAAGGTAAGCTAATTATCCATGTAACTACTTTTGAACTAACCCCACTTATATGGCCACGGTACCTCAACAAAAAACACAAGCACTAATACCAAAGAAGGTGTATCACTCAGTTACTTGTCAATCAGTGCAATGTGCACATGCTAATACTGAGCTGTCAATCAGAATGTCAATGTCATCATAAATAGTACAGCATCCACCCACTCAGTACACAATAGTACACAGTACACAGACTCTACAGGACAGTCTGATGTTGTGATTTTTCCCACGTGATGCACAGAGTGCGGTATTACTATCATAAGTCAACTGTAACGTTGGTGTACTCTGGTCATTCATATAGGTTGGGTTAATTTAAATGTAATTAAATAAATATTTATCTTAGGGTCATTACCTATTCTACTTCATAAGTTATGAAGTAGAATAGGTATGAATCATAACAAGGTGTTTTTCGGAGCCAACCACGAAAATCTGAATGAAGATAGACCCACACTATCATCAACAATACGTGTGGGTTCCCTGGAGTGGTGCATCAAATAACAATGGGATAATGAAAAATGTCCATTTTCAGTGCCTTCGGATGCCACATTTTCAGAACCTTACTGTAAGGCCCACGTTATCACATAAATCATACAAATAAATAAATACAGTATTATTTTAACTTAGTCCCTCATCACCTTTCCACAGACCCCAAATACATGTCCTTGAATGACCCGAATGGCCATTTTACGTTAAATTCTGTTTTCGCACAGCATTACAGTACAGTAGTAAGCAAGCGGGCGCCTTCCGGGTCGATAGTAGCTTTGGTACTTGTTGGGACACCCAGTATATAACCCAAGCATTCACAGAAAAAAATGGCAAAACATGTAGCTGCAGGACTTACATTTCATAACAATAAAACACATAATCTAACACGCATAACGTCGCATAATCAAGAAAAAATTTATCGTTAACAAATCGTCTGATTTTCACTAACTTCGACATGTTTCACTGCGTTGTTGGAGTAATACATAATAAACTGACATAACTGCAAATAATTCAGTCGATCAACCACACCAACAGTGAGCTGAGCATTGTTCACTTACCAGCAGTTCTTGAACTTCCTGCTCTTTAGCAGCAAGTCTCATTACAAGCAAACTCTCCTGGCGTGTGCTTTCCGCAACCTGAAGCTTTAGTTTCTCAACAGTTTCTCGCAGTTCGTCCAAACCTACAGTAACAATGCTATTCATGTCACTTACTAGCATCACTAGAGGAAATATAAATAACAATAATAACAATACAAAACATGAAGTAGACAAATACAGCATTTACGAAGCTGAGGTCAGCTTTTATGTTGCTGAGAAAAAAAGATACAGGTTCATCTCAGTTCTGTAATTCTGTCAAGAGATAAACTCACTTGTTCACATCCTTAAAATATTTTTGTGCTAATACGTAGCAGTCAGTCGGCCTGATATTGGAATTAACAAGAATATCAAAAGCAAAAGATTGTGAACATGCTACAACCGTGAGTGAGTAGGGTTTAACGGCACATCAACAGTTTAGGTCATTAGTGCCGAGCCTGACCCGAAAAGCAGCCCAGAGTCCCCGACAGTAAAGGAGAGCCGACGCTATATAAATCTTACCAACACTATATAACATGCTACAAGGACAACGCTAACTGTCACAGAATACTTAAAAATAGTACGAGCAGTAATGCAGTAGTCAGAAAACAACAAATAAAAACATACTAGTATCATTGGCTGGCTTTGCTGTTAAGTCATCTATTTCTTGTTGCTGGCGAATAATCCTGCAGCAGAAGCACACTTTCAATTTCAAACACTTCCAAATAATAAAATATTAACAGCAAAGAAAATCATCGCTTATCGCGTGGCCACCCTGTAATAATTCTGCTATCTGTCAGGGTTCGGCCGCAATTGCAATGCAAATTTTGACTAGCGTTCCAACCCCGCAAATCTCACCAACAGTAGGGTCCGAGTCACTGGCTAATACAATATTACTTGGGACCACACGAGTGTCCCTGCCAAATGCCATGTCATTCTGTCCAGAAATCTTAGCAGAGAGCACGAGCGTGACAGACGGCCATACGTACATACAGACGGACCATGTGCCACGCTTGGTAACATCTGTCACAACAGTCGAATCGCTGATGCTTTCAGCAATGCTGCCTAAAACGCAGCATATGTGCAAGACTTACAACCTGTTAACGAGCTCTTCTCGTGGGATATTCCGCAGTTCATCCTTCTCCCGACTCAGTCGCATCTAATAACAAAAATAAAGTCAAAATCAGTTACATTCATTCAAGTGTATTGAGTATTTACATCACAGTAACTCATAACGTGGTTGAGATAGTTGTAAAACATCAAAATACAGAATATCTTTTCACTGGACCAGACGTTGCTGGTATAACCAATCATGATAAACTTGGATAACTGCTGCTGTGGCTGGACCACTGCAACAGATTTTCAGCATGCACGGATGTTTCAAAACCAGCAGCTGTCTCCGGACTGTCAGCTAAAAGTATCAAGTTGTTTAACTTTAAATTAATGTAAAAGTTGATGAAAATTATGCCAAAATATCTAAAAAATGACACCCACATTTCATTGATACATCGAATAAACAGACACTCAAAATGCCAATACAATACAATACAATACCGATAATATCGATATCGGCAATAAAATATTGTGATATATCGACCCATCTCTAGCAACGAATTCGTCTAACCGATTAACTTAGCTTATAAATCTGCCATAACATTCTGCTTGGAGTCCAGAGAATGTAATATTTTTGCTTTTACCCTCTGATACTGCAACCTTACCAGTTTTTAACATGTCCTACAACTATAACTGAAGAAATATTCTCCACAATTTTTAGTTCAGTCTTACTGTTATTATTGTCATCAGCATCTGCAGTGCCCCTATCATAAATGTCAACATAAGTGCATTACATAGCTCAACTTAATTCAACTTCTGAAAATGAATGTCAATACAAAATAATAAAAACAATTTAAAAAGTCTGCTGGAAATGAACAAAGAAAGATATCAATGTTAACAGACAGTTACCTTCTTATTAGTTGAGACTCCGACATCATCTGCCATGGCATTCATTCTACCAAAACAGATATTCCACTGCACAAATTGAAGCTTAGGTTTTACACAATTTCAAAAAATTAAATCAACTATCTTCACTTAATGTGGTTTGTCATAAATAAGTTAGAATGTACATGTATGTTACATACACAGCATTTATACAGACAGAAGAATTTATCTAGATCAGGGATGTCAAGTGATTGAAGCAATTAATTTATTTAAACTGCACTAATGGTACAATTAATTAATGATTATTTTCACTGCATGTTAATGCAGTTTTAATCCATATCTTCTTTATGTTGAAGGTAGGCAGAATTAAATGACCGCAAGGCCATCTTGCTGTTCACCTGGAAATTTAGCCAACATTTCAGCAAACTGAGATAGCTCTAAAAAGAAAGCAACCTGCTACAAAGTAATTTTTGGTCATTACACTGAAATTTTTAATGGCATTAATTTTTTCACGATTAATTCCTTAATGCATTAACAACTTAACAAATTGTTAAAACAGCAATTCTATAGCCTATTCTAGATCAGAACGAAAAAGCATGCATTAGCAAAAAAAGAAAAAGTACTAAAACAATTCTATCAAAATGAGGCTAAGATATAGCTGGAAATGAAGGGTTGACCAGACCATGTGGTTTTAAAGCACAAAGTCTGGTTGACAATTTCAGGCACAACCAGACTTCCGCTTTGGCAGACTAGCAGTTTACTCTGACAAAACATCAATACAAGATCCATGTAAAAACTGACACTGAGGTCCGACTTTCTCTCCTTCCTTATCTGGCATAAGTGGGAAAATGTCAGCAAATTTTGACATTGTTACCCATTCGAAAACCAACCACCGACCTTTTCATGACTTTCAAGGAATGCAGTCATTTTCCATGACTTACCATACCTGGTGAACATTACTATTAAATTCAAGGACCCTTGACATCTTTCTAGTATGACTGCCAACCACGCAAAATGTAACTTAACTTATCAAACTCTTTATAGAAAATGCTATTTCAAAATGTTATTTTGTTTTTGACAACATCTCGCCATATAAATGTTTTCAGAAAAAAAAACACTTTATGCATGTTACAACTAAACTGCAATGCCTGCTAGCTTCATGTTTATCACGTTATTCGTTCTAAGGACCTCTGACGCCATAATCTAGAATTCGGATTTATTTAGTGTATGAAATATATTTACTTACATGTATTCATATCCTTCACTGTTACTAATGTATTGTTTTGTCACCTAGTGATATCACATTACTGATTACTAATAATGCAACCATAACCGAACAGGACAGTAAAATCTGTGATTCTATAGGCCTAGTACAGGAAAGCTGACACAAACTAATTGTCTGTGACAAGTGATGCTGGCTGCGATTAACCATGGGACATAAAACAGTTCTCTTTTCTTTGGCTCTGCTGACACTGAATGAAAGTCTCATTATGTGATTAGCCCAGCTGTAAAACTGAGTTCTTTAACCACAATCACTATGCTCGATACTTTATAAATGATTTGCAAGTCTGTTGGTTCATGGGGCTTAGCACCCCTAGCCCCTGATAAACTCAGCCCATGCCAGATTATAAGAATGTTATGAAAAAGTTAGAAGGCGAAGGAGGAGATTGGAGCACACTTTGGATTTGTGTAGACGAACAGGGCAAGGGATAGGAGATGGATCAAGCTAAGGTGGCCCGTGGCTGTAAAATCTCCTCTATCTACTCGCTCGCGTGCCTCTTCTTCACAGTTCTCTCATTCTCACCTCTGCACTCAATTCCTCTTTCCTTGTCTCCATCGCTCACTCGGCTACCAGCGCTGCCTGGGTGTTACGCCATGTTGGGCCTGGCTGCAAATTTCGCCAATGTTTAATTTACTGACGGCCACATCTGTGGTTCTCTAAAAAATTTCCTTTAAAATTTTCGGAAAATTTTGGGAAAGATCAGAATAAATTTCTGTAAATTTTCAGAAATTTTCCAGTGAAAATTTCCCAATTCACAATCTTTTTCTCACCATCAATCTGTCTATCAGACTCAGATTGGTGATTTGAACGTAAACAACATGTTGGCTGCTGGGGCTCCGCTTTGCTTTGCTCAACATGGGCTCATAGTCATATCTCCTGCACACTCTTCAAGGGGTGCCATTTTGGGGCAGGACAGGGAGGAAGAAAGGAAAAGATACCAGAGAGGAAAACAGGTCTCACGATGGTTGACTAAATACCGGTACCTGAAAACGTAAATCTCAAGTACACTTACATGTGTGTCATACAGAATTCTATAAAATAGTGAATATTCCATCACGGTTGTTTTTTCACAAGTGTCGTAACTTTCATGCAGTAAAATACTATTTACATAGACATTAATGGTAATCATTAATGTTAATCATTAATGGGAGCTTGAGGAGTTAATGGAGGTAAAATCGTCAAATCTTAGGCCGATGTCAGACACGCAACAAAGTTGAGCAACTTTGTCGCTCAACTTTATCGCGCAACAAATTTGCCTAGGCAACTGTCAATTTTCCATTGG
>Ga0209679_1000800_pt1 | contig 12140 bp, 5 predicted proteins | sample WorMetHEROISLAND_4_FD_187408 | JGI IMG/M metagenome (GOLD analysis project Ga0209679, IMG submission 187408) | Marine gutless worms symbiont microbial communities from Max Planck institute for Marine Microbiology, Germany - Olavius sp. 2 HERON... ...
ACGTAAAGATAAGGTATATATACTGTCTATTGATTGATTGATTGATTGATTGATTGATTGATTGATTGATTGATTGATTGACTGATTGATTGATATACCTCGCATTAAACTTATACCCGGTTTTCCTTTCCTGATCTTGAGTGAAATAAATTGGTTTCCCTGTGCATGTTATTGCACTTATGATGATTTGATATCGTGAGATTGTTGTTTAATGTGAGAATTACTTCTTTTTTATATTTTGTGATTAAAAGTGGAGTTAAGCAGGGCGGTTGCTATCACCAGTTTTGTTTAATAATTCTGTTCTCAATATCTATGTGGACTGTCTAGCAGAAATATTGCAAGAGAATGGTTTAGACTGTCATATTCACGATGTTTATATTGGCTGTTTATTTTATGAAGATGATATTATTTTATCATCAGCTTCTATTGGCAACTTGCAGAAAATGTTAATCTGCGTTACGTAAAGGGTTCTGTGATTGATATCATTTTTAATGCAAAGAAATATTCGCTCTTTGTGGTTGGTAAGAATTGCTCTCTGGCAGTTAACAAACAGTCTTTGAATACGGCAGACGATCAAAAACGTGGTAGGCGGCCAAACCTACACGGTAAACGCGGCTTCCGCGTAATCGCATTTTTCTTGCAGCCCTATCCACGGGCACCTGCGCCGTTAGAAGAACGCGCTCGGCTCCGGACGCCACAAAACAGCTAAAAACACTAAAGCAGGAGCGGAGCGTGTGACCCTCAGTCAGCAAAGAAGCAGCTGCTATCAACACCTGCCCGAACGGCGCCACGGCGGCGTCCGGTGAGCTACTGCGAACCGAGCTGAGCTGCGCATGTACATGTATGTATAATAAATGCCGCAACGTGAAATCGCTCGGTCGACCTAATGACATCAATTTCTTCACCGACTTTCTTCTTGCTCTGCTCGAGGCCGCCATCAATAATGCAACCAGTCGGGACTGAACGGGTCGGCACGCGGGAGACAGCGGCCCGGCGCGGCGACACTGGCGTCGTCTTATCGAGTTAACATCGATAATGCGATGAGTTCGACACTGTTTATCCGCCGTTATCGACGAATATGCTCCCAAACATGCATGTAACTTACGTCCGATTATTGGTTTACTTCGCAGACGCACACAGGCCCTATGACCGCTGTTTTCATGCCTGAGTGAGCACGGCAGGTGAGTGGAGCGGAGCGGGCTGTTTTGCCGCTCACCGCTCCGTTCCCGTGACTGCACGCCGCATTAGTCTCGGCGGCGAAGGTAATGCGCTGTATTCAGTGCTCTCTCGTTACAATTAGCATCACATTCGGTGTTCAAAATGTCCACCCTTCGCCAGTAAGCAAGCTTTAAGTCTGTCGGGCCGTTTGTTACGGTCGGTCTGCCACAACCACGCGCTTACGCTTATAGGACATCCCCGTTTTATGCAGCTTCGTAAAAAGTTTATCCAACACAGATTTTTCAAACTTTTCTCAGGGACCTCTCTCTTTAGTCCATATAGCCTTTAATCACGTACAACTTCTTAATAAACGGTTAATCTTCTTCAGTGAAAATAACTGAAAAGACTTTTCATCATTTTTTTTCAAATTTACATGAAAATCGTCTGCTAATAGTTACAACCGATACCGAAAACCACTAGAGTAAGTTAGTAACAGAAGTTGTTTTAGCCTAACTAGTAAAATTGCAGTTGCTGCCTGTCATATGTCAGAGCTCTGTTGGCGAATTCATCTATCAGCAAAACTGCCACATGCAGCGCATAGAACACGCTATACATTAATATGTCACATGTAGAGTAGCAACGCCTCAGACTGAGGTGTGCTAGCATCTGCAATATTTAACAACGTGAAGGTCATTTAGTGCACGGAGCACGAAGCTACGAAAATAATTTACGGGAGACGCACAAAAATATTATGAAATAGACGCAATAAACAGTGTTTAGGGGCCTACATGTCTGCTGATATGCAGCTGCCGGTGAATAGAGAATAGTAGTTAATGGGCTAATTCTTTGATTGGCGACCATACAGAATCGTCTTTCAAGACTCTGTGGCAGGGCGGCTCCGCACTGAAGTAAAAAAATGAGATTGCTGGCGACATACGAAGCCGTGGTTAAAAGCCTATAGGCCTACGTTTTAAGCGCAATTCATTAACATTAACATTAACATTAACATTAGCCTTTCCACTGACTCCAAAACACGTGCCCGGTGTGTTTGGAGCTCTGAAGCCTGGCTTTCGAAGCTTAGAGTCTCTTACTCGTAAACTTGTAGCGAATGTTGTCGGCGAACTTTAAACCGGAAAGAACAGCTGCGACATCGCGCGGTTTCCTTGCGACAGCACGGCTTTCTTGTTATTAAACTCGAGTTGAGTTGAGTAGAGTTAGGCTTAGTAATTTCTCTATTCAGTATCATGTGTTTAACTTTTTCATTTAACTTTTCGTGTCCTGCTTTTATGTTGTACTGCTTTTATTGCGCACGTCTGCTGCGTTCTTTATAAAAATGATCGTTATCGTATCGTATACACTAGGCCTTCGTTATTATCATTTGCCGCAGAGAAATAAATGCTTTTTACCGGTTTCGTCCGGGGTGTCATTAAACCCAGTCTCAGTTGCGTTGTCTCATTTGCGCTGCGTTAATGGCGTTTTAGTATTTGCTGGTCCAATAATGAAACATGTAGCCTAGGTAAATATGCTTCGCCCAGCAATTAATTAGTCGTCATTCCACAGTATAGGCCGACTGCTGTTAACACGCATACATGCAGACAGACGGAAGCACACACAATAGGAGAAAAAGTTAACTATAGGTAGAAAACGAACGTACAGTTTTCTCGCGGTTGAAGATGTAATCAGAACCACGCTACTACGCGATTTTTCCGCTTAAAAATCAGCTGTCGAAATGTAGTTAGATAGGCCTAGATAGCTATAGCTTGGTCCGAAACGGTGAGGTCCGAAGTCTCTTGAGACACTCTGGAGACACTTTGGACCTGTATCCGAAGTGTCTTGGGTCCGAAGTGAAGTGTCACTAGGAGCCGCCAATGCTGTTGCGGAGACCAGTGAGTGACACGCACGGACGCGGTGGGCAGTGACCGTCTTCAAAACAGAGAAAATCATACAGCGCGTATGTACGTAAACCGTGAAAATTACTCGGGGTTTCGCGTATGACCTAGGCCTAGTTTCCGTTCCCTAAACCAATCAGAAAACAGCTGTGGTTGATATGACGTAATCATCAGTAGTAGCAAAAATACGTAGGTCAGTCGTCAGTGTCTCAGTGAAGATATTTCGTGTAAGCAAAAGTGGAGAAAATTGGGAGGATGGTCACAAAATTCTCAAAGTCTTTCAAACTAAATAAGTTTTAACTTTTAGTCAGTTTTACCGCGCAATGCATTGTGGACGTAGATTGGACTAGTTCGAAATAAGGGTCTTCGCACCTCGGAGCCACAGCATCGGCAATCTAGTCCAAGGGGAACATCCCAAAAATTCGGGTGGAATAGGAATAGGGTCGCTCTTCTCAGAACAGGGTTACTATTAATGACTAATAGGAAGTCGCATACGGGGTATCGATTGGTACCAAAATCACTGACCTTGGATGACCTTGAACGGCCATTTCGCACACTGTTTCAAAATACATGCGTCTTTTGGACGTTCAATGAAGATAGACCCACACTGTCAGCGGCAAAGATGTAGCGCAATGACTGTAGTTTCTGGCAATATAACGTTTATGCGGATATTCGTGGGGTTCCTTAGACGCACGGTCAAACGAAATCGAAAACGTCGACGATTTTTCAGGGCTTTCGGGCGCTACGTCTGGATTATTTTTTTTCGTACGTGTTGAATTGATCGATCGCAACAAAACATCTTTGTATCTTCTTGACAAGCAAGTTGTTTTCAGTACAGAAGTGGTACGTTATTTTGTTCTGCTGCGCGTTTCTGTACGAATATTATTATTAAGGCGCGAGTTTTCAAATATTCGGATACCATGCAGTTTTGTGCACTTAAAAAATTAGGCTTAACATTCTGGCAATGACTGCCATATCTTCAAAATAGGCCTATCAGGTGTAGGGACACATCTGAGGACTAGCTGTAGCCTAATGAACGTGAAAGCTTCAAAATTAGCTTTTTATTGATCGGAAATACTTCTCTGGACAAAGTTATCGCCTATTTAATATTGCATGTAGCATATTTTTGATGAGCTGTATACATTTAATTTAAAATAACTGTTTTCTACGCTCTGTTGTGTTTGATACAAGATTTTATAAATAAGTTGCTAACTCTACTTACCTACTTTAATGATGGATGTCTACTGTTGTTGCAGCATAGCAAGAAGCCAGTCGTCAACTCACTGACTATGACTGTCTACTGCAATTTACTTACTTACTTACTTACTTATTTACTTACTGTACAGCGAGTTACAAGGCCGAATGACATGACAGTACTGACAGGCCGTGAGAGTGAATGGCGACATGGACAAAACGTAAATATGCCGGTGATAGACGTACGAAAAAACGATTTGCGCGAGTGCGACTGTCGGTCGATTTCGTTATCGTTCGGGACAATTTCGGCGCTTTTAGTCGTTTACAATCGGAGCGAAACTGATGCGAAATTAATTAAGGCTTTATTTTGTTAAGCATTGCACGTCGTTTTTTTGCACGAGATGCACATTGAGAGTTGTTTATATATATATATATATATATCTTTATTCGCCACAAAGGCAGTAAACCACAGCAAATAAACAATAAAAGACAGACAGACACACATTACCATAATATGCAAAAAGTAGTAAGCGAGAACTACAAAAATAACTCTGCACAATTAGAATTAAATTAAATATGATCTTTGTACATAATATGTTAACGATGTGTAAACTAGAAAGGACTCGATGGTGAAAACCGCTGATCGCAGCATGCACGTAAACTGCATCACGCTGCTCGGAACAAGGTGCAGGTAAGTGGCGCCACCTCGTGATTGCGCGTGAGAATTAGTTCGCAGCGACTGGTAGAAGAGTCCTATGTAATAGAATGTAATTTCAAAGTAAAAACATTCTGGATCCTGATAAAAATCAACCCCAAAATCTGAAAGATTTTTGTTTTTATCTCCACGTAAATTCGCCATTTGCTGAATAATCCCGCTGACGGAGAATTAGACAAAGTAGCGCTTCAGATTACAGTTATTTCACTCGAATTATACGGCGTTTTATAAATTATAGGCCTATTACTTACTTACTTACTTACTTACTTACAAACAAACAAAAGCAAAATCAATTTCCTTGGCAGATTCATTCATTCATTCGCTCAAAGCATTACAGCAGCAGTGCAATCATAAAGCGATACAACAAGAGCAGGACAACAAGCCATCAGCTGCATTGATAATTTCCATAAATTATTGCTTGTGATAAACTGATAATATGCCTTAAGCTGGCGATGAATGAAACAAAACATTTGCAACATGTAACCAGCGTAAAACTTCTGCAAAACATTTCCAAAAATGTTTTATGCAGTATAAACTAGAGAGCAGTGGATACAGCGCATTACCTTCGCCGCCGAGACTGTGGCGGACACACACACAGCGTGACAGAAGACAGCGTGACAGACGGACGCCGAGCGGCACAATATCTTCTCCGCTCGCTAAGCGGCGGCTAAAGTAATAAATGACTAATGTCACCTCCAATTAGACGTTCATTGATACTGCGGAGTTTAAAATATCTGTTCTGCATTGTATTTGAAGTAGAAGTAAATAAACTAGAAATATGGGGCAGAGCCCAACGTAAGGCCGCCCGGCGCCGCAAATCAGACTGCAGAGACAATTTTGGGTGATTCAAATTCCGCGGGCAGCAACGCCACCTGGCAAATCAAAGTGGAAAGTTGTCTGAAATCGCGCCAAAATTCCATTTGGGTGGATCAAAAGGAGCGCCTATAACTTTTTTGTTTGTGGACCAAAGTTCATCATATTTTTTCGCCCAACGTGGGAGGGTGGTAGTTGATCAACTGTACTTTTCCGATTTTGGATATCTTGACCCGTTCCGGAGATATTCGCGATCAAACTCGAAAGTTGTCTGAAATCGCGCCGAATTTTAGACGTTTTTTGCCCTCCCAAATTTTAGGGGGCCGGCCTTCCCCAAAAATCGTGCCCACTGGAACACCCCTGCCTCGCGGCACGTCGAGTGGAAAAGTTTCGTGACGTTACTCCCACTATAGTGCCAAAGTTACAGGCGCTCACACCCTGAATTTTAAGCCCAATTTTACATGTTCGCCCTTAATTTTTTTTGGGGGGGGGGGACCTCGTCCCCGTTGGGGTGTGCGCTACCAAGACTTGTCAATCTGTAGTGCGTGTTAAAATTTGAGGGGCAGCACCCCCTAAGGGCCGAAATATAGTCTCCCGAAAATGCAATTTGAGTGGGTTCAAACTCACATAGTTCTCTGTAATTACTGGACCAAAGTTCATGGGACTTTTTTCGTTGAACGCGGAAGGAATCGCTGGTGATGCACGTCTTTCCGATTTTGGATATCTTGACCCGTTCTGGAGATATTCGCGATCGAAGTCTGAAGTTGTCTGAAATCGTACCGAATTTTGCATTTTTTGGCCCCCAATTTTTTTTTGGGGGGGGCCTCCCGAATTTTTGGACTTGCATTATAAAGAACACCCGCATTGCGATCATGTGGCAAAGTTTCACGGCGATCGGCCGAGGGAGCTCGGAGATCTCGTGGCGAAGAATAAAAAAATATCGGGGATAAAACATAAGGCCTTCCGTTCCGGGCGGCCTAATAAGTAAATATGATTGCACAACGAAAGCGTATTCGGCACTGCGCAAACGTACACAGTAAAACAACAATATTCGTGATTTCACACAACAGCAACAAGCACGGACAACAGCACAAACATCCACAGACCAGAAACCGCCTGCAGTTCGCAGTTTGCCAGTCAGCCATTGAGTAGAACGCAACAAGGCGGGAGAAGATGAGCGAGTGAAGGGACGGGTGAGTTGCAGAACTACCAATACTCCTGCTAGCATGCCGGCTGCCTTATTACTGGTCGTCAGCGAACAATGCTGATTGAATCCGCGAAATCAGCCACGACGACGAAACGGGAACGAACGTTCTTAGTGTGTATCTGCTGTGCGATACGCCGCCTTGCAGACTCGTGGACGTGGCATTGAATGCTCGCTTTGTCGACTGATGTGTCTCGTTCGTCAGCTCATCTGTCATTGCGTCATTGATTAAGTGATTAAGCCGGGATAACATTTGTCTTGAACTGCGATGACTTGGGCACGAACTACGTAGCACAGTTTATTTTCTTTTATTTTAGTGCTTAATACACGCTTGAGTTATTTAACCCTTTAGAGGACACGCACATCAATACAACTGAGCCAGACATACCAGCCTAAAAACATAATTTAACATAAGATGACCATGTAAGGTCATTCAGGGTCATCTATTTCGGGGTCAGTGGAAAGCCTTTAATGTACACGCAAGTTTAATTATTATTTTACGTGTTTAATACACGTTGGGTTATTTAACCCTTTAATACATACATAAAACCCACAACACAGAATCACTGTACTGTAGTGGAAGGGGTTAATAGTCGAGTGTGCGCACGAGCTTGCGTATGTCTTTCCTGCTAAACTACAGCTACTACTGGGGCGAGTTAAGTTGCTCAGCGCTGCCGGCAGCAAAAAAGGTTTTTTTGCTATTTCCAAGTGGAGAATGGCGAGTAATGTGAGGATTTCTCTAATTACCGTCAGTACCAAAAACATGATTTTCCGTGCTAAGGGCCAACTTTCTGTAATTCCGTTAAATAGAACGGCAGCGCTACCGGCAGCGCTGAGCAACTTAAGTCGGCCCTCTGCACAATAGAAAGTCTAAATAGCAGTTTTTCGCTTCCCCGCTACCGACCAACTCCCTGCCACCGAGCCATCACGTTCACGATATCGAAGCTAACCCCTATTTTGTCAAATTACAAGCGACGCAGTTACAGTTAACTAACCGCGAGATGGCGTGGTCATCACAAACTCACAATGTGGAGTAATACGTTATGACGTACAACAAAAAAAGTGACTTCTCGAATAAGTTTAACAACTTGAACAATCGCTTGGTGTCTCATATGCCTTATGTGACCGTCTTGATTCCAACATCATTACCACGTGTTAGGCCGGGGCGTCACTGTTGCTTCAAAGAAACTGTGGCAGATTGTTATGGTGCGATTTTTTGAAGGCCGGAAGCCCTTTCTAACATCGAACGAGCAGCGTCAAAGCACTGAAGGCAAGTAATGTAATGTAACGTAAATGTGTCAATTGTAGAGCGTCGTAGCGGCAACAGCTACTACAAAGGCGGTTTACACATGCAGTAGAAGAAAGGCTAGTGTTACGTGCGCTGTAGAATGTACTCGTACCACCGTTCTGTGCCACTGATAAACAGCTCGACATCAATAATATCGGTACCGTATATTTTGTACAAAATAATGTAAGTTTGGAATAAGCCTAATCTGCTCTCAATAGGAAGTCGGCGTAATGAGTCATCATGACCCATATCAACACGGCGTTTGACTTTCTGCGTGTCTGTCTGTCTGTCTGTCTGTCTGCTTGCCTGTCTGTTTCTCCGTTTTCACGAGAAAACAAAACGTCGCTTCGTATTTGCTTCTGCAGCTGACATGTGTTAGTCGTCAGTAATGTCTACACAATGACTATCGTGGTTGTAGAGTCATTTGCTGCACTGTCAGAAGTTCAGGTGTACAACTGGTATCGACAATGAATCACACCCTGACACACTTTGTGAAATGACCTTTAACTTAACAGAGATCTTCAGGATTAGCAATGACTGTACAGCAACAAGACCACAAGGTGCAAGGCCAATCCTTGCCTTGGGTGGCAAGGCCAAGGCCAAGGCCAAGACCAAAAAATTGGCCTTGAGGCCAAGGCCTATCATCCCTGCAGGACTACAGTTCAACAGAGTGCGATGCTGCCCTGTTTGAGAGACAGTTGGATACTGCTGCTGAACAGCGGCCGTAGCTGCATCGGAGATATTTCGACACTGACGCAGAGATGCAATTGAGCTCGTTCAGCTCACTAAACATTCAGCAGGTCTCTCTCTCTCTCTCTCTCTCTCTCTCTCTGTGTGTGTATAAGATGCAACGAAAACGAAGTTAGCTGTCGTACTGCACACGTAGGCTACTGGCAGACTCACTCAACTGACAACCAGTTGCGGTCGTTCAAGTTTCGCGTTTGCCACGGCTGCTAAGTCAACGTAACAACATATTTCTCGTGATTCCGTCGCCGTCGCACAGTGTGAGCAAAAGGTTTGAGAAACAACTGGTGGTTCACCCTCAAAACTGTTGTTGACTGCTGCGGCATAGCGTCATACGCTGCCGATCAAGATGTCGGCATGTCTTGCATGATCGCGTACATAGGCCTCGAGTAAGTAAGTAAAGTAAGTGAGTAAGTAAGTGGGGATATTATAGTGCACCCAAAAGCTAGTTGAACTAGCTTAATCTGAGCACTTTACCAAGTTGACAACGCCAAAGACTACTAAAAACATGGAGCGAGTTGGCGTTCGATCACAGTTCACAAACTAATTAAAGTGAGGAATGAGGATAAATCGTACCTTATCGCGCAGTAACATAATATTATACTAGATTTTGTCGAAACTGGGCAATCCACGATCACGCATCACGCATGTGCAATTTTCACCTCATCAACCACACCTCAGCACCGCGCGCTGTTTGTGATCTGTAATTCAGCCAACTCCCGTGTATGTATATGCGCGGTTGTGTGACGCGCGACGGTCGCTAAGTGACTTATAGTCGGTGAGTATCGTTATGCGTGGATCGAGCGGTGTTTATTGTCGCAATAATAACACATCACATCACATATACGAATTCACCTTGCAGCGTCGCGTCTTTACAGTATTAGAGCTGCGTGGTCTCCGCGATCATCATGAAATAAAGTCGTTGTCACGCTCAAATTTTCCCATATTATTCGAAGTTATTTCACAATATTACATGAATGAAGGTAAATAACTAAAAAGCTTCTTTATTCTCATAAGATAATATTAGTGATGATTTAGTCCCAATTGTCCCTAATAAGTATTTGAGTTTAATAAATAAAACGGCGTATTTTAAACACCAGGACTGATTTTTTTGAAGAATTGCAAACAGTGAAATTTATTTGTTGTCGAAAACTTCAGACTAAAGAGATGCTGATTCACAACAATGCTCATTTTCTGGTAACGTGCCACATGTAAAACAAAGTTTTGTGGCCTCAGCGAGCAGTGACTGCTGGTTCTTGATAAGTCACTCCAGACAAGATGTTCGAAGTATACCTTAAGCAAGTTGATGGTACACATCTTTCATCACCCACTTGTTATTGAATTTCCGTCGACGTTGCGTGACTGCTGTAAGCGATACGAGCAATTCTCTTTAGACAAACTTAAACTTCGAACGAAATAAAAGGATTGCGCAGCTGATTCGTGACTGTTCTGGCACACTGGAAAATTTTATGCAATTTTATTTACTTAAACAAACAATTTACTCACAAACTGCGTAACTACAGCAATGTCAGCCAATTAACCCTCATACTGTGCTTCCACTTTACGCGCACCTGTTGCGCTTGGAGGTAAAAAAAATCCACCAGATGTTACCTGGAAAAACGATAAATTCGTTTTGTTCCAACTGCAAAAGTGGCAGAATCGACCATTGCAACCTCAAAGACAGACCCTGAATGATTTCGACGACGAACGACAACCATGGGCGGTTGTCGCTGCCCGTAAGATTGATATCAGCTGATATCTACAGGGTGGCCCAAAAATTGGCACCATAAAATTGGCACCATTTTTGTACGCCCTATAACTTCATCAAATATTAACTTCATCAAATATAATGGTGCCAATTTTTTGGGCCACCCTGTATCTAAATTTCAACAGCAAATCTGGGGTTTTCGACAATGGCGAGCTTCAGAAAAGTGTCGCAATTTGACGTATCACTATCGGTTTTTTGATAAACTTACGATATCGTGATACCGTCTGTTACAACATCGCGATATTTTGCTGTCGATATCTGCGTCTCTCTGGCGAGAAAACGATAAACGTTAGCTCATATATAAACTGCTAGCATTATGACCAGGACTATGCAATGGTCATGCGAGCACTTGGACAAATAACCCAGCGGGTGTGTATGCTTGCTCACAAACTGCAATGCTAACAGACAGCTCGGATACACAATCCGGTTTTCTCGCCATCAGCGTCATCATATTGAATAAACGTCAGCAACAGCTCAGCCACCATCGTTCCCGCCAGTGCGCCCAGAAGATTGTGGGATATGCGACGCCTACCAAACGGTAGAGGTAAAAGCTACGCGCACTTGCTATAGCATTTGGGTCTAGGCGCACTATCTCGGGTAGAGCTCAGGTGTGTCAATCAAATCAATCAATCAGTCATGATTTAATTCACAGAAACACGTAAAGTAAAATGCAAGAATGGATACAATAGTTACATAAATGTGCTCTGAGGACAGAAAGGTTACAATAACACTCACAACTGCATGCCCTAAAATAGAATAAAAACAGTTGATGAAAGCAGTATAACGTCAGAAACAGGACTGTAAGCCGCTAAGAATCTCGTGTCAAGTGATGAAATAATTTTACCTCACACACGCACACGTTTATCTACGGACTGAAAGAACCACGCCGCCCAAAAAAGTTAGAACATTTTGTGCTATTAGTTATCGCCTGAGTTTCAGCAATATTCCAGCACCACCACCAATAACAACATTAAACAGATGTAGATGTCCGATTATCAAGATAGTTCGCTGCTTGTCTTTCATCCTTTGCCATCATTTCGGTCTCCTCTTCTACTCTCGGTCTCCTGTGTTGTTTGTTTGTTTCCTATGTCCTCCTTTTATACATTTATAATGACGCCTTCTAGTTACTGTATTGTACTACCTATTTGTCAATAAACAGTGTGTGTGTGTCCTCTTCTAAAACTTCACTGATCATATAGCACGTATAATATAGCGTGATTATTATACACAACAGCGATAACGTTATTGTGCACGTAGACAGTAGAATACGTCGAATGCAGATGAGACGACGGCTCTTGTTCACGGTTGCGGAAGCAGATGGGCGTGAGTATTGCTACAGGTGACAGCAAGGTACAGGCACGTGTTAG
>Ga0209679_1000801_pt1 | contig 12115 bp, 9 predicted proteins | sample WorMetHEROISLAND_4_FD_187408 | JGI IMG/M metagenome (GOLD analysis project Ga0209679, IMG submission 187408) | Marine gutless worms symbiont microbial communities from Max Planck institute for Marine Microbiology, Germany - Olavius sp. 2 HERON... ...
GTGAATGTCAGTCAGTGTTTGGTTTTGATGCACCCAGTGTGGCATTAGCAAAAAGGTTTGACAAATTCGTCGGAAAATATGCTAGTGGTCAGCGTTGCGTGTGAAGTGTAGTACTTTGTCGTTAGTTAAGCTAGTTTTTGTGTTTTTTCTACCTTGTTTGGTGAATAAAGATGAATATATATGAGACTTACTGGGTGGCTTGGTGGCGTAACGGTTAGGGCGTCGGACTTGTGATCAAATGGTTCAATTCCCGGTCGGGCCGCTATCAATTGCATCAGCTCTCCTTTACTATAGGGGACTCTGTGTCTGCTTTGTGGGTCAAGCTCGACGCTAATGATATAAACTGTGTTGATGTGCCGTTAAACCCGTGTGTGTGTGGGAGTTTAGTGTGAAAATGTTGATGTGTAAACAGGCGATGTTTCGGACAACACTTCCGCATCCTCGAAGTGATCATGCGTATGCCTCGTATGACGTCGGTGAGGGATCTGAGATGCCGTATCTTGTTCCAGGAGTTGATCTTCTGTCCGAGAGGTCATACTTCTCACTTAAGTTCTCAGCTTATTTCATTTTGTGTCTTTTGATGTAGCATGAAGTCGGTGATCTCTACTGATCCACTTCCAGGCTGCACATGGACCACCCATTCTGAGCACTTTCGTGCATATTTTAACTACACTGTGACTCAACAAAAATATCCCACTTTGTAACTTGGTCCAAAAATTTAGGGAATTTTATAATTGATCAATATCTGGTGAAGTTATGGACAAGAGTATGGTGTCTCCCTTGTTTGACTCGTGGTATATTAGGAGTGTAGAAACCTTTGTGTTCAGTTTTACCTTTGTCTCAAATAAAAGTCAGAAGTAGCGCCGTATGTAGCAGATTGTATGATGGTTGCTTGCAGGTTCCGTGCTGACGGGCGGACAGTTGTAGCAGCTGTGAGGTTCATCAGTGAAGATCTGTTGAGTGCAAAACATCCGCTGTTTGTAAGTTGCACATCATGGATGTCATTTTTGCTTTTCTGGTCTGTGTTTTTGGTTGTTTTTATGCCTCCGTTACTGCCAAGTAAGTAAGTAAGATTATTTTTAGACTGTGCAGTTAAAATAGTTCACATTGCGCTGTGGCCCCACTATCCAAACAAAAATGTCTTTAGTGACCGTCGGAACTGACTGTACAGTAAGTCAGCATCTCTGAGATGTGGCAGTAAACTGTTCCGTAGCCGGGGACTGGCAGCTGCTGGAGGCATTGTTTTTCTGTCGTCCATCCGTACATGTGTCCGTATATTCGTGCATCCGTGTTGTTTCCGTGATATCTATGGTACGCATTGATACCCAGCTTTTGTTAGTAGCGCGTCTTGGGATAAAAATGAGCTGGTTGGGTTTTTGGTGTCAGAAGCTCTAAGGTCAAGGTGACCAAATATGGTAAAAAGTACCATTTTACGGGTTTGTTTCTGCAATATCTGTGGTGTGCAACTCTGTGCATTGGTGGATTTTCTGAAAACTTTTGTCACTAGTGCACCTTAGGAGAAGATGACTTGATTAGGTTTCAGAGTCAAAAGGCCAAAGGTCAAGGCCAGAGGTCATCCACAGGGCTCAGCAGGCAGAGGCATGCAGAGCTGGACGCTGTGCCGTCAAGTTCTAACCATCTAGTTTTAATTTTGCTTTTAATCTCATTATAAGTAAGTAAGTAAGTAAATGAATATTTAGAGCGCACAATGTCAGCCTGTCACGTCCCCGTATGGCCCAATGGGACATGAACGACTCAAACACTTTTTTATAAAAGAAATAAACACATATTATGAAAAAAAATCAAACACGTTGGTCAAAAGCGACCAACGTCCTTCACGTCCTATCAGCACTCTCTAACAGTGTCCTCTTGTCCTTCACGCACGTGACCGGCACACAGTTCCGAGGCCCGGCTTAGTTGTCGGCCACCGCCGCCGCCTCGTATCAGCTAGAAGTCAACCGTGACACAGCCAGTAGCCAAATCTGAGGCACGTGGGTGAGCCACTAGGGGGAGCCGAAGGCCTGCTGGAAGCAGTGAGTTTTAAGAAGGCGACGGAAAGTATGGGTAGAGGAAGGGCTGGCGAATGCCAGATGGGAGTGAGTTCCAGATTGCGGGGGCTGCAACACTAAAACCATGTCTGTTTGGTGTTAAATTCTTATTTGGATTGTCTGCTAATTACTTGGGAACACCCCACCTCACAATTGTTGTATTTGTCAGTTTAGTCCTTCGCTGACATCCCGCCCACTGCAGACTGGTAAGTACCGTGCCTAACCTGTGTAACTCTGATGAAAAAAATTAAGGCTGAGAAATATTCACGTTAACTAACGCGCTAATTTTTCAGACGATTAATTTAATTTTTTTAGTTGTAGGATTAAAATTAATCGTTCATGCAGTTGAATAATTCACCAACATAACAGTCAGCTGAGCTGATGTCACATTTCCTGACGCAGTAATCAATACTGTCCACAAGCAGTGACCCTATAATGTGTCCATGGCAGAACATTCGTCAGAACTCGAATTACCCACCACTGTCATCACCTTGTCGCCATCTTCCTCATCAGACACTTCATCATCACCTCTACACACACACTCACAAACTCACATCAGCAACCAGACACAGAGACAGACGATTTTTTGAGTAAGATTAAAAGTACGATTAACTGTGAGTAATCTTTTAATCGTAAGATTAATCGCTATTAAAATTTTTAATCATTGCACAATCCTAGAACTAGAAGGCGCTCACGAGAGTACATATCTCCGCCAAGTGAATTTTTACGGACGCCCCCTTTTAGCAAAATTTTTAAGGGGTCATGTCCGGACTGATCCTGGAAACATGCTGTGAAATTTGAAGTCCGTAGCTGTAACCGTTTTGGAAATGCATTTAACGCCCATAAATTTGGGGGGTCACGTGACCTTGGCCACACCCCCTTTTCGAAAAATTTTAAGGGTCATGTCCAGACTCTCCCTGGAAACATTCTTGTGAAATTTGAAGTGCGTAGCTTTAACCGTTTTGGAGCTATTAGCATTTAACGCCCATTTTAAACTGGTCTGATTGACCATTCTGCTGCGCACACACAGAAACACAAACAGACAGACACACTTCGTTCACTTGGCGGAGATAAAAATTGGTCGCTGGTTAAACAAAATAGTATAAAGTTGTGTCATTGGTCCATCAACAGGTGCTTCCGCTGCTGACGCTGTATCAGTTCTGGGCGACAAGCGTATGCCGCGATGTTCAGTGGACCATTGACTGCCGCGTCGCTCGGCTTCGAGCGCTGACTGATGCTGGGCTGCTAGCTGATGCCGTCAGAGTCTTTCACGGCCTGATGACTGGAGACAGGTTACCACAGCCACTGACCACCGACTTCAAATCAACGGATCTCGCTGCTGAGCCGCCGTCCACCGTCAACTTCAACACTTCTTTACCTCTAGTCGAGGAAACCAACATGATGGTTTGTCAGTGTATTTTTTATTTTATTTTATTTTTAAAAATCTGCTCCGCATGCACGATACATATGATAATAATATTAATTAATTATAATTCTTAGAGAGACTTGAAACTTCTGCAGTGGGAAACCGTTTCCTGAAGCGCTCCCAAACAGCAAAGTCCACCGGATTCAGATAATTTGATGCGACACGCGTCAGTATTAAAGTAAGTAAACCGCTATGTTTGAATTTCAATATTGCATTATCAAGTGGTAAGAGATTCACCAGGTGGCGCCACTTTATGTAATAAAATGAGCAAACTTGCACATTATAGATATGTCTAGCATACACTGACCTTGATGTGTGCAAAAAAGTCATATAATTATCTTTGGTGGTTTTTCAGATATTTGGGAAAATGCAGGGTGGCCCCGGTTTTTTGGCCTACCCAGTATGTATCTGGTCTGTTAGAAAATGTCTGCAGCAATCCCAGAGATTCTTCATTGGGGATCAGACCCGCCTGTCTTAACTTCGGAAAAATAGCCCAGTTAAACAGAAGCTGAATGTAGTGCAGTGTAAACATCATTAATAATAATTATTTGCTGTTGATATGTTCAGATACTGGAGAGAGTGATGGATCGTCGGCTGCCGTCTACGTTAGCGTCATTGTATGGGCCACACCTCACCTGTCAGCTGGCAGTGTCTCATGCGCACCTGTTGGTCAAGATAGCAGAGAGCGTTCTTCTTCTGCCGAACTACGACAATCTGCCAGTGTTAGTTGATGATGTTATACCTTCTGTCTCTTACAGTGTATATTCATGGTGGACCAGTAGTTTAGTAAGTAAGTAAGTAAGTAAGTAGGTGATTTATATAGGGCCAAAGTCTCAGAAGAGAATCAGGGCGCATTGGGGATGGACGCTAGGGGCGGGATAGGCTGACTGAAAGTAATAGGTCTTTAAATGACGTCTAAAATAATCAAGAGTTTGAGATTGCAGAATGTGAGGAGGTAAGGAGTTCTATATCTTTGGTGCAGAGATAGATTGTGCCGCGGAACTGAAAGTAAGTGACTGGCAGATGATCGCGTGGACTTCGTGGTCTTGTGATACTGTAAAAGCTATCCACTAAATATGTCACACTTGTTCAGTACACCGTGTAGTAGTCGATGCTTAGTTCATATCGTGGTAAAGAGCAGTTAATTCTGTGTAAAGTAACATTTTTGATGTTGAATTATGTTGATTATGAATAAATTGGCGAGCAGGTAACAAATGCTGCCAAAACGGATAATAACACCGTGGGATTTTTTATCATGTTTCTGTTGTCGTCATTCTGTTATAAGTCAGATTGTCAAAACGACAGTGTTTTGTGAAAATAAAAGGGCAGTTAAATTGCGTCGTAATGGAAAGGGATACGGTGCAAAAAAATTTGAAAGAATGTTTCTCAAAAGCGTCGAATGACCCGTGTGTGAAGCGTTGCAGCTGAAAATCTACTAGTGAGAACAGGCCATGAGCCTGAGTGATCACAAGGACGAGATTCACAGATGGTTGGAATGACTTAAGCCGAGACAGCATCGATCATGCCATTGAACAGTGGCATCCCAGACTTACTTCTGTAGTGAACTGTTGTGCCAGCATCCAGTGGCGTCGCCAGGATTTGGTGCGAGGGTTGGCACAAAACTAAGAGAAAATAATTTAAGGGTGATGCACAAAAATATTACGAAATTCATGCAATAAACAGTGACAAAGCTATAGGCCTGTATATTCGTGTGTGAAATGTGAAATGACGTCGACAATGAGTTTGAGTTATACTAAACGTGAAACAACGAAACAGTAAACACACGTCCACACAGTTGGATGTCGAGGGGGCACGTGCCCCAGTGCCCCATAGCTGGCGACGCCAATGACAACTTCTCAGTTGAGCATACTGAAGAGAGTACAGACAGTTTTTCGGATTTTAACCAGTCAGCTCAGTGACTAAGGAGGGCAGGGTAAGGTGGTTTGGGCATGTTCAGCGTAAAGACGATGCCAGTTGGGTCAACTGTTGTATGATGTTGAAGGTTGACAGAACTAGGCTGAGAGCCCGTTTGAAAAAGCCTTGCTCATTATAAACCGATACATCTTCGTTAAACATTGTTGGTCGACAGTGTCTGGTCGTGATAAGCAATGTGAACTGTTGTCTAGGACGTCCGCCGAAACTGCTGATGCATCTGGCAAGAAGAAGCCAGACCAGAGAGGTGCTGCAAGCCCTGGCAGATCTACTGAGGCAAAGCAGAAATCTGAAGGTAGTTGATTCCTCTGTTGTTTATCAAGTTGATATCAGGTTAAGATATATCGTGTCCCAGACAGGTGATGAAGTTAAAACAGGAATCTGAATGCATCACTTATTCTTGCTAGTAAAAATTCATCTGAACGACCAAAAAAATAAATATACCTCTTCATCAGAAGAGTGAAATATCAATTCTTCTTCTGGTTCTTGGCACAGTAAGTAGCAAATGTGCCAAGAAAACAGTCATACACATGACTGAGCTGATAGCTACCTTCTTCGCGGTTCATTGCTTGTTGTTCTTCCTTACAGATGTGTATGGCCTCTTTGATTCATCTAACGGATCTATCCGATTCCCTGTCGATCACCGAAGCATCTGCCCAGTTTATCACATGATTTTCTTGCACAGCATGGTCGGTGAGAGCCGATCTATTGAACTCTGCTGAGGTGCTAGAGCGCTGACTTCGTCGCGATCACTTATTCTTGTTTCGTGTATGTAACTGTAATTTACCTTCGCTGCGTCGGTGCTCGGCGTCTGTGTGTGTGTCTGCCAAGCCGCGACTGCACATGCATCGCATTAGTCTCGGCAGCGAAGGTAATGCACTGTATCCAGTGCTCTCTAGTTGTGTTTGTACTTATGCATGATAATAAGTGTGTTGTTTCGTGTTGATTCGGTGTAGTCCAGTTAATTACCAAAACTGTGCACAAAAGTGCAGCCAAAAAAGAAATCTTCTGAAAGTGATGTAGTGCAAATTACACTTGCAGTTGTAGAAAGCCAATAATGATTGACAGCAGAAGCACAAAGTCACTGGTATTGTGGTCATAAATAATAAATTAGGTCCGCCAACAGATTGGTTGATGACATCGTAGATTTATGTAGAGCTGTCCTATAAGAGCTCTGTTACTCTGCACGGGATGGAACCAAATTGATCCAACTTAAACAAGTGTCAGACAAAGTAAGTAAAAGTAAGTAAAACGTGGATTTATGTGGCGCATACCGTTTAAGAAAAAGCTCTAATGCACTGACTCCAGCGGGCATTGCACTCCATAGTTTACGGTGATGATGATGATGATTTTGGTATTTAACTTTCCGTATTCACTGCCCTTCTCCATTTCGTTGTTGGTTACACTTTCGTTATTTGTGATTATTACGGCAAATATTTCACGGAAACTAATGAATGTAGATGGAAAGAAGAATGCAGATGGAGAAGCAGGAAGTCACGGGCACAGCGTCAGGGACATTCCTCTTGACAAACTGAAAGCTTTGCTGCTGTCGAAAGCCGAACTGATCTTGTCAACCCTCTCTGATAACATTCTCACCTCTGTAACAGCTAATAAGGGTGAGTTTTTCCTGTTTTTGCACACAGACAACCTTAGTAAGTAAGTAAGTAAATGGGGATATTATAGTGCACCCAAAAGCTAGATGAACTAGCTTAATCTTCTATCTGGGCACTTTACCAAGTTGACAATGCCAAAGACTACTTTAAAAAAAATGTCCATTCATCTAGCTTTTGGGTGCACTATAATATCCCCACTTACTTACTTACTTACTTACTTACTAAGGTTGTCTGTTGTAGGAATGTCTGACATGAATGCAAGCGAGTTAGAACTCATTGTTCTGACAAAGATGGAACTCGGCAGAATTTCGTTACAGCGACATCACAGTTGGCTGGCAGCAGAGTACCAGCTGAGTGGTATGAAACTGCTGCAGAGCTCCACGCTATTCAGTGAAGACAAGAGAACAATAAATGCGTCAACCAGGTAAAAACATCTTTTTGTGTGGCATTTTCTATTTCAGTTGGAAAATTGTAGTCAAAACATTTTTAAGAGTTGTAGAACCTGTCACTGCTTTGACGCTGTTGATCAGAAACAGGCATCTGAGCCTGCAAAAAGTCTGATTATAAAATTCCCAGAAGTTCACTTTTTGGGGCAGGGAATAACCCGGAGTAACTCCGGAAATGTTTCTCAGTTAAATAAAAGTCAGAAGTGATAGTACGTTGGCAAGTTTCTGCCATGTGATGGGAAAACAATTTTCTTTTCAGAAAGTTTTTGCCTAAATAGTTTTTGCCACCTAACATTTCTGTTTGTTTTTGATGCACGTACATGTATTACACCATAGAATGTGAGGATAAAAACACTTTATTTTCAATCTGCATTTCCTGCTGCCCCCTAGCGACCCACTACCCAGCGCCTCAGATTCAACTTCTTGATTTTGGCGCTTTATAAATTTACTTGCTTACTTAATTAATTATTTTTGATTGATTCTGGTTTTTTCATCATTCTGGCAAAAACACTTTTTGCCAACCTCTGTCAGGAGCAATTGGATCTTATGTGCAGTCTTGCCGTCATCTTTTGAGGTAATTGAACCTTAAAAGGTTAAAGCCGAGTATAGCTCTTCATGGGAATCCATCTCAGAGCTACTTGCGATATGGGATCACACAGTGTTACCTGTCACCGGACATAAGTGAATGGGCCCCGCCATAACCCCAGCCAATCAGGCCGGTATTCGATTTACCTTTAACAACACAAAGCGACAAAACGATAAAACAGTGATTCTGTGGATAATGCAGAGGCTGTTGACGTTAGTTGTGTGTATGATGCTAATAACAGTCTTTGTAAATCATGCGAATGAGAAAGTCTTGTTTATTTAGATGAATAGTTCTGTTGATCGGTGTTTTATTATGTGACCGTTCTCTCAACATTATTGAGACTGAGGGCGTTTCAGTAAATACTGCTGCAGTACGTGGTTAATGTTGTTAAGAGTGTGGTGTGTTGTTTGGTCAGTGTACCAGCATTGGCTACAGACGCTGTAAAGCCGGCCGATGCACCGCGGACGTCGGAGGTTCCCAGCAGTAGTCGGACACAGCTGCAGATGTTACTTAGTCAAAGTCGCCTGGATGGACGACTCTGGCTCGATTGTCGCCTCGCTCTTGCTAGAACTTTGTTGTCAACTGCAGGACGTCTCTGCGGTTCAGACGGTTAGTCCCTGCATGTCAAAAAGTTATTTGTTATCATCGTCGTCATCACGTCATCATCTCGTAATTTCTTCACCGTTCTTTTCGTCGCTGTTTTCGTCTCGTCATTGGTGTAAGGGTAGGTCTCAGTGGTCTAGTGGTTAGAGTATCAGACTCGTAAGTTTCAGGTTGTGGGTTTGAATCTCACTGCAGGGGAGGGCATTTGCAAGCAACCTTTAGCAAATTGCTAACCTATGGTGTGCATAGGTCATCTCAGCCTCCTACCTTCACGGGACGGGAAATGAGTAGTAGCTTACGAGCTACGGTGTGAATGTCTAGTATGGCTGATTGGGGTGATGGTATATCTATGTGCTACACTGCGGGTCCAGTTGTTTGTTGGCACTGGCAATGGATGGCCACTTCCAAGATTGTTAACGCGCTTTGGTTACAAGTGTGACTCATGTAAGCAGCGCTATAGCAAGTACCCAACCTTTACCTTTACCGTTGACATTGTGTTGTCAGTGCAGTCAGAATGTACTGTATTTTGGTCCCGCTCTGGCAGGTCTGGCGTCCGGCCATTTTTTGCCAAATTTGTCTCTGACAAAACTATTACTGGATTCAGCAGACTTCAGGACAGCTGCAATGCACAACTACAAGTAATGAATCTAGTCTTGACTTGTCATCATTTGAGTGATTTGACAGTTTGTGCGCTCTTTGTTGCAGTGCTTTGAATTACTAACTTAGTGACATTACATGATTACAGAGCGTTTATTTATACTTTCTTTCTAGTGTACAGTTAAGTTAATGTTGTGTTATTATGCAGCCCTCCTATAGGTCACATTAGCATTCTTGCCCATCTGTCTGTCCGACCGTCTGTCTGTCCATCTGCCCGTCTGTCTCTCCGCATGTCCGTCCATGTGTCTGTCTGTCCGTTTCGTATGGACCCGTAACACGAAACAGAAAGCAGAAAAATCAAAATCGGTTTAAATGTTCACCAGGTCATGAGTAAGTGGAATGCTAATTTTCAGCTGAAAAGGTGAATGGACTCAAGGTCGTGGAATGTCAAAAACCTCAAAAAAATTGCTGCATATCTAGCATACATGTTTACTTAACGGGCGGCGACTGCTAACTAGGCCTAACCATTGTTAGACCTCCTACTGGTGGTGGAGCAAGCACCTGTGGCTCAAGTGCTGACTGCAAACTAGGCTTAACCCATTGTTAGGCCTAATTTACTGTAGGCACCTGAAACAGACACTCAGCAACTGGAAGGACGGCCGCATATTACGTCGGCATTCGGCGCCAACATGTGTACTTGTTTGACTTGATTGTATAAACCAAATGATTATGGAAGTGCAGTAATTTTTTCCGAAATTTAGCCCTGGGCACAGCTCCAGCCTGATTTGAAGGTGTAACTCTGGCCAAATCTGGCTCCAGTCTGATTTTGAATGTTGAATTCCTACATTGCAGCCATTGTTGTAGTTGTCATCCACTGTCAACATCGTCATGTCATTATCATGTAATAATGTCGTCTTTGTCATTGTCGTTGGTGTCATTAGCAGTACTTTTTCAGTAGTATTAGTCACCAAAGTTCTACCGTCTAGCGTTTTAACTCTGTCCCTGGTTTGCCATTTGGTGTTGATAATTATCCTTTCAGCATTGTCGTGTTTAAGCGACGTCATGTTTGCTTCACAACGCTGTACAGAATCGGCAGCAGATGTCGACGTGTGTTGCAAAGACGGCCTGAAGGAAGCAGAGATGTGTGGAGATGTGGAGATGCAGGCTGAGTTTCTCTACTGTGGCGCCATCTTGTGCCTCATCAGCGAAAAGCCAATTGACAGAATTGTCACAATACTCCAGGTTTGTATTCAGCAGGTGATATTTTGATGCCTCCGCCCAAGGTAGTATGGCTGGAGGAGGCATACTGTTTTTGTCCTGTTTGTCTGCGCGTGCGTGCATGCGTCCGTACGTCCGTGTGTGCGTCCCGAAACGTTAGCACGATATCTTGCAGAGTATTTGACACATTGTCACCAAGCTTACATAATGACGCGTTGTGGGTCAGAGATGACCGCTTCACAATTTGGGATCAAGAGGTCAAAGGTCAAGGTCACGGTGGAATAAAGTATACTGGAAACAGCATTGTCTGGGTTTGTTAACACGATGTCTTGAAAAGTGTTGGTCGGATTTTCGCCGAACTTACACCAATACAGTATTGTGGGATAGAGGTGAATTAAATTTTGGGTTCAAAAGGTCAAAGATTAAGGTCATGGTGGAATAACATATGCTGGAACCGTCACTGAACAGGCTGAGGCATACAGTACTCGACGTCTCGTGTCGAGTTGGATTTTCTAGTTTGTATTACTTTTTTAAAAATGGTTAACGATTGCACGTTGTGCATTCATGCTAAAAGACTCGTCCTTCAGTGCTTTGACACTGGTGGTTAAGCAACGGGAAGGGAAGGGCAGTGAGCCTGTAAAAAGTCCTGCTCCATTTATGTTACTTTTGGTGACACGGCCTTACCTGGAGTGACTGCAGAAAGGTAGGCCAGTTAAACTAAGACGGTAAGTAGTTTGATGTAAGAGATACCGGCGGTAGTGGTTTTCTGTTTTTGGATCCGGAAGGCGGGTCCCAAAAAACTACTGTAGTAGTTGTTCTTCTTCTTGTTGTTGGAATCCGTTCTCCCGGGTCCAAAAATCCCTAAGACTTTCTTGACACGCAACGGAGCGCAACGAAACTTTGCGTACACATTCCTACTGACATTGCCCACAGATCTACCGTCTCAGATTTTTCACTTATTTTCTAATTAACGAGTAATTAACTAGTTAATTAGCATAGAGCCGGCAACAGCTAGCCAAAGCACGCCCACTAGTCAGCTCAGCGTGCGTACAATAGCCAGCTATTACAACTGTTGCGGCGTTGCACACACTGCCTTCCGTGTCCATAGTACCTTTCGTACTTGTTTTATGAGTTTCCCATTGAATCTCCAGTTAACACCAGAACTGTGCGGAGGATTGTTTTGTCCCAAGTCTCTTCATCCTTGACTGTACGGCAGGTTCAGACATTTGCGGAGAACTTTGTGTGTGTTGTGCTGAAAGGAGATCGATAAGATGCTGGACCAGTTGAAGCATCGGTCAACTGCTGGGCAGCTGTTATTAATCAGCGTCCGAATGTTGATGGTCGATCTGGACGTCTTCAGTGGAGAACTAATTGACCGGCTCAACAAGTACATTGACCTGCAGAACATGTTGCTGAAACAGGCAAGAACTGACAGTGAATAGGATAGTGAATACGATGCTAATCGTGTGATGCCGTATAATTCTGTGCTGTACCTAACTAGGGCTGTGGTTGGTTGGAAAAATTGGATTCGAATATTCGGCCACGGAAGTATTCGAATATTCAAATACATTACTCTACACAGTGTTTTTACCCGCACAACGCTATGCTAGCGCGGGTCTTTGCGACAGCGACGTTTCCGTCCGTCT
>Ga0209679_1000802_pt1 | contig 12113 bp, 7 predicted proteins | sample WorMetHEROISLAND_4_FD_187408 | JGI IMG/M metagenome (GOLD analysis project Ga0209679, IMG submission 187408) | Marine gutless worms symbiont microbial communities from Max Planck institute for Marine Microbiology, Germany - Olavius sp. 2 HERON... ...
CGCCCTGCCCCCGCGAGTTTGACCCCGCCACCGCCCCGTCGCCGTGACAAGATTCCCCGCCACCCCACCCACCACCGAGCCCCCAGCAAATTTTAAGAAACGCCTATGGGGCTCACGTTATTGACTTCACTCGCCTCCTGGGCCCCTGCACTTGCAAAGGCTGCACGCCGTGCACGGCCGACTTGTATGGCTAGTGCCGACTGCCGAGTGAACTGGAGGGGGTTGTGGACTGGACTGGAGTCACTGGACACCAATGCCGGGTCATTAATGCATAATTAGGCTGCAGACCGGCAGAGGCAGAGTGGCAGACACCACAGTGACACTCGCAGCGCTCTCAGAGTACTTGAAATCTTCACGCAGCAGAACTTCTCGCCAGTTCGCGGCGTGCCCCCACCCTGCGGTGACCCTGTGAAGTTCGGTACCCGAGACCGCGGATTCCCCGTATGCTCCGTACCCACCCCCGCGGAGTCCCCGCGGGCCCGGCAGAGTGCCTGTAGCCCCCGCCCCACTGCAGGACTCTAGTTTGTATGTATAACAATGTCTTAATACTACTGCACCACAGCTGCCGGAAACCGAGGGCAGTCCCACTTTGCCAGTTGTCACAATGGGCACGCCCAGGCAGGCCTGGTTAGACATACATACACAGTGGACCGGTCTTCCGGCAATCACGACACATCCTTGCTTTATCTTTGAGCAGACATGGATGCATCTCTGTTTCTTGCCGACAGTTGCAGTGGGTTTTGGGCTCCGATGCAGCTTCTAGTTATTATTTTGTTTGTACCTCCGTGTTGGCTATAGCAGACGAAAAGTCGAAAAGTTTGGTGTTGATAAAACTGCATGTCACACCTGTCTGTTGGGAAATCCCGAAGCCAAAATTACCGGACATTGACTACTTCGCAACTAGCCAGAGTAGTTATGTGACTGCGAAACTGCACAGTGCTGACCCCTGGTGAATCAGTGTGAGTTATTGTTACTGCTAGCAGTTGTGATGTGTTCTAGTGTGTGCGTGTGATGACATTGATAGAGGCGAGTGACTGAGAGACGGTCACCACCACCAGCTGTCGTGTCTACCACGCCGCCAGATTCAACAAACTCCGTCTATGACATGAAGGAACTTCATCAGCTTAAAGATCTTCTCCTGCAACGAGACAATGAAATCAGCATCCTTTGTGTTTTAGATCAGTTTGCAGTTTGAAAATTCAACAAAACAAGATTTTTAGTACTACTGTTACTATTACTACTGGTACCTTCCTGCGACAGCACTGCAGTATGCAGCAGTCCCAACAGGTTCTTCAAATTCATTTACTTACTTACTTACTTAATTCATTCTGGTATTGTTGCTTGTTGCTATTGGTATATGAGTCTTTAATCACTGGACTAAGGCATTCAGGTGTTGTTGTTATTGGTATGCGAGTCTTTAACCACTGGACTAAGGCATTCTGGTATTGTTGCTGTTGGTGTATGAGTCTTTAACCACTGGACTAAGGCATTCTGGTATTATTGTTATTGGTATCTGAGTCTTTAACCGCTGGACTGAGGCATTCTGGTATTGTTGTTATTGGTATATGAGTCTTTAATCACTGGACTAAGGCATTCTGGTGAACATGCTGAAGAAGGAGAAAGAGCGGAATGGAACGTTGGTTAGTGGTGTAGCCAAGAGGTCGGAGACGTCGTCTCCTTCACCGTCAGCACCAACACCGGGAGATTCTGCTCCGATTGGCAACAGAAAATGGACAGTTGTTCAGCAGAGTTCAGTCGCCAGCAGAGAAGAACGCACTAAAAATGTCATCTGTAAGTCCCGACACCGATGATGACATCATCTTTATGTTTAACGTCATCTACCGTAAACTGTCTTAATCTGTATTAGACTAAATATTAATATTTCACAAATTTATTGCAGCATAGTTTTCAAGTACTTGCTTGCATCTCACATTCTTCCTCAGTTTTACTCAACTTACTGTTTTGACTCTGTGTATCTCATATTTCAGTTTTGTCTTTCAGTGCTTTGATGCCGTTGATTGGGAGACTGGAGACAGGAAGGACATCAGACCTGTGAAACACCTGCCACAGCTCTCTTGGGAACCCAGTGTAAGCTGGAGTATCTCTGGAAGAAAAGAAAAGTAGAAGTTGTACTGATGGTGGTGGTTGTAGTGATGATGATGATAGCAACAGCAGCAGCAGCTGCATTAACAGTATTGTAGGTTTGTCTGTGCATTTGACTTAACTGGCTGCAGGTCTGATTTACAGCACGCGTTACTATAAGGTCATTAAAAAACAGGTAACGCTGAAATCAAATGAAGTTATTTCACACCTCTAATACAAGTAATTAAAGATTGTTGCACACGTTTCAGTTTTAAGCTGCCTAGTGAATCAATTCCCGGCAAATTTGAAAATCTTTTTGAGTAAACTGCAGCGCTATTCTTGGCTAACCGCACATGCCATTTGTATTTGCTAACCTGGAAAACTCTTTTAGTTAAGCTAAACCTTGTACATGTTCATTGTTCTGAATAACCTAGGGGTTACCGTTATATTTATTTTCTGCTGCCATTAATATTAATGGATAAAGATATCATAAAGCCATTATGTTATATTGTGGTATTTTTATAGAGCGGGGCTAATTTTATTACATTTAGCCTCTGCTGGTAAGTAAATAAGTACTAACTTACACAAATCTGTTATCCATTATATTATATTGTAACATTGTTATGGATAATTGAGAAGTATTCTGAGAAATGCATGTTTTAACTTTTTATTTAGTGGGCAACATGTCGATGGGTCGCCGTGAGGCGTACGAGTGGTTCCGTCGTGACTACGAACATAACGACACCATAGAGTCTAACAAGCGGACACTGAAACAACTCTGTGTTGAAGCTAAGCAACTTGGTGAACAGTTGGCCGAGTCACGCAACAAGATTAGTACGTGTACTATTCTTTGGCTAAATCACATAAAAAGATTAGTATGTTTACTATTCTTTGCCGCAGTGCACATTGGAAGATTGTTGTTCTAGAGAAGGACTGATATTTTCTGGCATTACTGAACTTAGCTGGGCATCTGCTGTCTAGAAAAATATCTCCGCTTGGTTAGCATATGATCTGCAGGGTTCATACAGACCCTGGAAAGTCCTGAAATTAAAATGTTGAGATTTCCAGGCCTGGAAAGTCCTGGAAAAATGCATAGGTCCTGGAAAACCTGGAAATGTCCTGGAATTCTAAAGTAGTGGTCCTGAAAATTTTACTTTCTGGTTCAAGTATCGCTTCCTAGAGAAGAAATTCATTGTAATACATCGTGTGCATTTTGTCACCACAGGTATTGCATTTGGGCTTGTTTACTGTAATGCAGTTACATCGAAAACTTATTTGGTATGTGCACTTTTTGACCTCATGCAACCATGTTTTTGAACGGGGTGTATCCTGGAAAGTCCTTAAAAAATGCATTTTTGAGTCCATCAGTCCCGCGTGGGGCTAATTTTTTATGTCTAGGTCTAACCATATCCAGTCATAGTTTTTTTGTTAGAAGAGTTACAGTTTATCAGCATGATTTGAGTGGTTGTCGATGCAACAGATTTACTGATGTTTGTGTTTCAGACAAACTAAAGGACTGCATGAAGCAACATCAGGCATCACTGGTGGCTGGCGGTAATAACACTCATCGGTTATCCTTAGATGTTCTTAGCAACTCTGCACTGTGCAGCCATAGCTGCTGCTGCTGCTGCTGCTACTACTACTGCTACTACTTTAGAGTAGTACTCTGAAATATTAGTAGTAGCAGTTGCTGAAGGATGTTGGTTGCTGAAGCAAAGATTGGTCACCCAGACTAACCTGGACTAATGTGGAAAAATTGACTGGTTAAACAAAAGCTAAAGTAGTAGTAACAGTAGTAGTAGACAAAGAAGAAAAAGAAGAATATATTTCAGTTCCTTGGTCAGTTTTAAGCATTCAATAAAAGATGTTGATTTCTCTATATATTTGAAATGTTATTAGTGCTGTGTCAACTGCCTATTGTGTATGTGTACTCTTATGTTGGGCAACTGTTAGTGCCATGCTTGTGCCTTGTTGTCCAGCTGTGATGTTACTGTTTTGTTCACCAATAAACAAAGTATTTGACTGTCTACCAGTTTGACCCGTCAATGCTTTGACGGTGTTGGTTGGATGAAAGCAACGTCATCCAGTCTGTGAAAGTCCCACTGTCATTTTCGGGAACACATTGTTACTTGGGAAAATTAGCTAATTAAACAAAACTCCGTATTTTTTTGATTATCTGTTAACTGTGGAAGTAGTTGGAAATTTGGTGATGTGTTGTCAGGCAGTTTTAGTTTTGAGAATCGTGATCCGACCGACACCGAACGTGACCTGTTGCAGCAGATGGAGGTGGAAAATACTCGGTAATTTATCACCTGTTATTATACTTTATGATAATTGTGTATTATTATTATTATTATCATCATTATCATTATCATTACCTTCAGTGTTGCTTAGCAGGTGGAGAAGGTATTGTGTCGCTCAGCATCTGTCACACTGTGTGTGTGTGTGTTTCCACCGCATTAGTCTCGGCAGCGAATATAATGTGTTGTATCCAGTTCTGTCTAGTTATCATTATTGTTATTTATTTTACTAACTTACTGAGGACCAGTTGTGACTATTTCTAAGCACCCTACTTATCCCTTAGGGGCCGGAGCTGAATTGAAAGGCGACGCGGTAGTAGGCCTACACAAAATTTATATAGCGTTGGCAAGATTTATATAGCATCAGCTCTCCTTTACTGTAGGGGACTCTGTGCCTGCTTTTCGGGTCAAGCTCGGCGCTAATGACCTAAACTGTATTGATGTGCCTGTTAAACCCTACTCACTCACTCACTATTTCTAAGCAATGTAGTTAACACAAATAATTCTTAGTATTTTCTCCTTAATATATAATGAAAGGCAGTAGTAACAACAGCAGTAACAGTAGTAGTAGTAGTAGTAGCAGTAGTGGTAGTGGTAGCAATAGCAGTAGTAGTAGTAGTAGTAGCAGCAGTAGCAGCTGTGGTAGATCAGAAGGCAGTTGAGTGTAGCGTTGTCAACTGTTGCTAGGTTCAAGTCGACCGTCAAACGACTGCAGGAACTGAAGCTGGAAATAGAACATCTACAACACTTGTTGGAGTTGTCACGAGTTAAACTGATGAAGGACTATGACGTCTGGTGGTCAGAGCAGGAACACCTTGCCCAGGCTCAGGCATATTAAACTTCTACACTAAGTTTTTTTCAGTTATTACTTTTGCTACCACCTAGTGAGTGGAGAAGGTATTGTGATGCTCGGCGTCTGTGTGTCTGTGTGTGTGTCTGCCGAGCCGCGACTGCGCGCCACATTAGTCTCGGCGGTGAAGGTAATGTGCAGTGCTCTCTAGTTTACACAGTATTGATCTGTCATTGAGAGCTCTGATGCTGTTAGTTGTGTGACAGAAGGGTATTCAGCCTGTAAAATCCTACTGTAATCCACAAAGGTTTTCCATTGGGTTCCCGGCTTAACGTGGATTATCTCTGGCAGAATTGGTCGCTTAGACTAAGTCCTGTCACCCAATTAACAGCGTCAAAGCAGTGACATTACTAAATTATTGAGTTATATTAAATTTTGCATATCACACTTTGGAATGGTGTAGAGTTACAGGTTTTCTAGCACCTAAGTAACATTTTGATTGAGTTATATTTTGTGAATATTGGTGAATGTATTGGATAATTGTGCGTCTATTCTACAAGACCATACACAGAAATAATAGAAGAACGTGTGAAAAGAAAGAAAGTGATGTGAATACTGTCTCGTTCCTGTCTTAACTTCCTCGTTGTTTAGTTCTGCTGTTTGTGGACCTGTAATTAGTGCTGGGTCATTTCATATTTGTTTATCTATTGTGACCTTTCTGTAATTAGTGCTGGGTCATGTCGTATTTGTTTATCTATTGCAGCAGGTGAGTGTTCAACCTGGTCGTGCTGAGCAGGTGACATCGTCGTCATTTTCTCTCAGTAGCAGCTCTACACAGGTAGTGAAAGTCTCGTAATGTCGTAGTCAGTTGATGACAATGACAATGATGTTTATTTCACACTTGCGACCAGTGACAGTCGAATAGGTAAATATAAAACAGAGAATGATATGCTGTGATGCTATGGATGGGTGACTGGAAGGCCATGCAGTCTGTAATAATTGGCTGCAAGAACTGTTTGACATTGCCTACAGTAAACGTCGCTTGGAGGCGTAATGGTTAGGGCATTGGACTTGCTAGTTACCTCCTACATGTATGTTTTGAAGACGTCTGTTGCCAGTTTTTGAAAGTGTAAAATTTGAGGTGAGGGAACCGCAAAATTTGACTGAACCCCTTGAAAACCTGTCTGTAGGCCCCCTGAATTTATGTACGGGTCCCAAGCCCTCAGCCAGGATATTATCATCTCAGACATTTACATCATTGTAACATAGAATGGTCATTCTGCCTAGCGTTCTGTTGCATCTTTGCGTGAGGTGAGGGATGGCTATATTTCCCAAATGCATCCCATTGTGTTGGATTACACTTAAACCAATGTGTTACTCAGACATGGTGTCAAGGCCGCAACCTTCAAGGCCAAGGACTTTACCACCAAGGTCAAGGCCAAGAACTTGACCTCCCAGGCCAAGGAGTTGGCTTCCAAGGTCAAGGACATGACCTCGTGCCCTCCAAGGCCGAGGTCAAACACTGGACCTACAAGGCCAAGGACGAGGCAGCACCGAGCACCTGTCTTGAGTATTTATATTATATTTAGCCTCTACTGGTAAGTAAGTAAGTACTAACTTATACAAATCTTGTTGCCGTAACCATATCAACCTACATTCATAATACTAATCCAATCAACATAAAAACAAGTCAAACAAGGCTAAAAGCATCAAGACCGAGGGCTTTACCTCTAAGGCCAAGGACTTGACCTCCGAGGCCAAGGCCAAGGACACGATGTTCAAGGCCATGGCCTCGAGGACTCATCCCTGGTGTTACTATGTTGTATTGGTGTTATATTGGTTACAGTCGGACACTGGTGGTGGTCGTCAGTCAAGACCTCATTCAGGTCGACAACGTCATCACATACAGTCACAGTACGACAGATCAGACCAGCACTTAGTGGGAGATGATCGACAGACACACACTGCTCTGTCTTCGTCTGCTAAGTCAGTTCTTAATACTGCTTCTCTCTCACTGTTGCATCAATGTTGCTGCTGCTAAGTCAGAAATGGTAGTTACAAGAGCTGTCGAACAATTATTTTTTTAATTGCGTTAATCGCGCGATTAATTATTTTTAATCCTGCGTTAAGGCGTTAATTAATGCATCAATTCAACAGGTCCAGTTTATGTTGTAGGTTGCCCTCAGCGAAAGACTGCACGTCTTGCTGTTCACGACTCATCTACAAGATGCGATCACTGTCGAATTTGTCATCAAACACTGATGCGCAACTGACAAATTAAATTAATTGAATATAATTCGATTGTCAATCAACCGCAATTCAATTGCATATTAGAACTCCTGCTTCATAGAATGTATGCGTGTGCGTTAATTTTTTAACGGCATTAATTTTTTAATCGTGATTAATTCTTTAACGCGTTAACGCATTAATTGACGTGTTAATTTGACAGCTCTAGTCGTTACACAGTATTCATGATATTTTACCCAACGCAGATCCATGATTATGGTTCCTGTTAACGCTTGTGTTAAAAGGTAAAAGGTAAAGGTAAGGTACTTGATATAGCGCTGCTCCACGATGAACACATGCTCAGGAGCGCTTTACAATCTTGGAAGTGGCAGCTGATTGGCATGAGCTAATGATACCGCAGTGCATTATGCGGCCATCCATTGCCCGCGCTAGCAAACAATTGGACCCGCGGTGCAGCATGCAGACATACCACTGCCCCAATCAATGTGTTGTTACCTTCAACGCCGCTTAGTGAGCTCAGAAGGTATTGTGATGCTCGGCGTCACGCTGTCACACTCTTATGCTGTGTGTGTGTCCGCCGCATTAGTCTCGCTGGCGAAGGTAATGCGCTGTATCCAGTGCTCTGTAGTTGTTGTTGTGAAGATATTAAGCTTTTCTTCACTTGTTGCCCAGGTAATGGATTAATACATTCCACCATGACTTTCCGTGACTCGTTAGCTCAACTTTTGTACCTGCGCAGTGACTGTCGTCATTTTCGGACACTTAAATCGTTCCTTTTTACTTACGTACTTACTTACTTACCCAGAGGCTAAGATACAAGATTAAATTAGTGAAGAAGCTGCAATCAGTTGCAGGTGTTCTGTTGGTTAGAAGAGTCCCAAAGCTTCTCCAGCGAGAACCCAGTTGTCAATGTAGAGGTGTTGCATGCTGGTTGTGTATGTCAAGGTCGGTGACCAATGACATTCCACTCACAGGAGACCCTGATGCTGATGCTGACATTATGGCTTTCGTACAAGCTCGCCAGAAACTTGCCCAGCGAGGTACATCTCTCCGGCAATTTATTACCCCGCCCCCGGTAGGGGGACGGGATATTGTCTTTGGGCGATTTCTTTCTTTCTTTGTTTCTTTGTCAGCAACATTACGAGAAAACGGCTGGACTGATTTGCATGAAATTTTCAGGAAAGGTGTGGAGTGACCATGGGACGACCTGATTAAATTTTTGGTCAATTCGGGTAAACGGGTCGGCGGGTCAAAGGTCAGTTTGTTTGTTGTCACCGGCCATAGCTCAGAAGACTGGCGTTAACAAGTCAGTATCATTCGCTGGGTGGCAGCAGGGGGCGGGGTTTGTTGTGCCTCGCACCACAGCTTGTCTTCCTTTTGTAATGCAGTAGTTTGTAATGAAGTTGATGTTCACCCACTGTTGCTGCTACATTTTACTTACTTACTTACTTACTTACTTACTTACTTACTTACTTACTTTCTTACTTACCAAGGTAAACAGTCAGAACCGTGCTAATGATGTGCTCTGTTAGTTAAACAGTTCAGTCTTCAGCTCATGACGGAAAAATGAGATTGTTGTTGAACAGTAGAACTATTTCGTATTTGCAAGTAAGTAAGTAAGTAAGAATATTTCTAAAGTGCACACAAAACTGAAGTCACAATGCACGGTGCTGCAGTCTGTCCAATGAGAAATGTTTTCAGTTGGCATTTGAAGTCATTGTAGCCAATGTCAGAATGCTTACAGTGATTGGCACACACCGAATCAACCTGTAGGTATACGGTGGCCCCAGAAAGAGCATCTAAAGGTTAAAGGTTAAAGCCTAGTATAGCTCGTAATGGGAAACCCATCACAGAGCTACGGGGCATCACTTGCCATATGGGATCACACAGTATTACCTGCCACCTGACACAAGTGAACGCGCCCCGCCATAACCCCAGCCAACCAGGCCGGTACTCGATTTACCTACCCCAGAGGAATGGAAGGCTGAGTTGACCTAGGTAGCTTGATAGCGGCCCGATGGGAATCGAAACCACGACTGCTTGATCGCAAGTCCGACACCGAAACCGTTACGCCACCTATTCACCCATTGCTCACGTACACCAGCAAAGTCGGAATTTTTGTGGGTACTTTCAGTTTCTATTTCTGTTTAGTTTTATTGCTCACAAAGGTGTACCGGCGATGTTGATTGCAGGTAATGTCGTTGTGCTTGTTAACCATTGCTTTACTGCTGTTCGTTAGTGTTCTTCTGTGGAATTTTTGCTCATTTTGACTTGCTGATGATTTGTTTCAGCACAATCTTCCGGGCTCAGTCGACAACAGTGAGATGATCCGACTATATGATATAGACAGGGTATCGTTATTTCGTCTACAGGAAGTAATTAATCAAGCCTACCAACAACTCAATGTCTCTGTAAGAGTGTTACTGATGCCAGTGGTTAAATGCACAGCCACTGAGTTCATGAGTCTCATAACTGTTTGTAGAACGTTTTCTAAAACAAGTTTTCAACGTGTGATCCGCGTGCCCCTGAGGGTTTGTGAAGGTTTGCCAGTAAAACAGAGACAAATGTATAATACTGTTAAAACAGTATGAGGAGGCTTCATGGACTGCGTCTTGTCTATGGCATATACATAGGCTTAGCCAGTGTGAGGCAACAGGAGGCAACTGCTTCCTCATGCAATTACGTCCTTGTTTCTTCCGTTAAATCCAGCTTAAATACAGCACCAAAATGCTTCATTTTAAAGTCATAGAATAAAAAATTTGGGGTCTAACCCAGAGACCTCCCCCGGCAAGGAAGGGACACCCTTCCCCGCACCCCACCCCTCTTGGTGCCTTGGGCACCTCGACTAACGCGCCTTTGGTGCGTGACCTGTCCACTTTGCCTCCTCTTAAATTGAAGTCTGGCTATGCCCTTGGGCATATGTTGTAGGTCGTTTGATTTAACTGTCACATGGCATGTGTTTTTCTTGTATTGTTCGACACAAGATAACGACGCCACCAGTTTTCTTTTTCTTCTTCAGGTTTGTGGTACTTTTTGGGGACCCACTAAATCAAAAAGATTGAGAACCTGTGCCGTAGTAAGTGTCAGCTGTTTTCTTCCATGACAGAATGTTGACGATTTTATTTTGCATTAGTTCTACTGTAAAGTAATGGAGTTAGTTGTGAAGTAAGTATGTTTGACGGTGATAGGCAACAGTTACAGGAACCATAGATGTAGTAAACGTTCAGATAAAAATAAATAATGTTACAAAATGTAAAAAAGCTCGGAAAAAAATTTTAAAAAACGTTTGTGAATGTTTGATAAAAAACTTGGCCAAAATTTGCCATCAGTCCAACTATTGTGACGTCAGCGCTCTTCAGCAACTAGGATATTTTGCAGTGTGGTCTACGTAAAACCAAAATCAATAAAAATCATTGCTGAGGCATCTTCTAAGAGTGCTTCTCGCTGGATTTTTGCATATTCATACTTTGCTTTTGACGTTTTTCAAAAAAAAAATGCGGAAAAAAATTTTAAAAACCGTTAAAAACGTGACCTGAATAAAAAAACGTTTATTACAACATCTATGACAGAACTGTAGTTTAACTATGTTTATGTGTGGATCTCAGTGATTTTAATTTGCATTAGTTCTAGTGTAATGAAGTAAGTATGTTATGAAATAAGTATGTTTGACAGTGATGGACAACAGTTGCAGGAACTGTAGTTTTACTATGTGTATTTAATTACTACATATTACTGTTTATGTCTGGATCTGAGTGGTTTTAATTTGCATTAGTTCTGGTGTAATGAACTTATTTATGATGTTACTGTTTCATAGTTAATTTATTTTAATTTATTTATTTTATTTTGCTGTGATGCAACTTATGCTTCTGTTACTGCGGTGATGTTCAGCACAATAGAGATGTTTGCATGACATTGCACTATATGAATTTCCAGTTCTGTTCTATTCTATTCTGTGTTGATAGCCGATAGTGGCTTAGCTACAAAAAATTTTCCCAGGAGGCGTGTGAGCAAATGGGGTGCGGCAGAATAGCCAGGGAAAGAAACAAGTTATAGAAGATGTTGAGGGATGGGGGATTGTGAGGAGAAATTCACCTGAACCAATTTGGGTTTCTTCAACTGCGTTGTACGCTCACCCATCACGTTATAAGCAATTGTGGTGGATATATTTTGGGTTTACAGAACACGTTTAGCCAGGGTGTATGTAATTCACAGTGACACACCACCTACATCTACGCTCGCGCAAACCCGTAGTTACTGTATTTTAGAAAAGTGACTTTTCTAATTTTCTGGAGCTGTGACTAAATTTGATTCATACTGGTAGAAGAGACACGTCAAGGCCTTCAGTTCACGGCCGCTCGCTGATAGATGTCATTATAGTTTCACATCGTTTAGAATAGACTTAATCAAGTCGGCGTGTTGCGTTCTGCTGAATTTTGTGACATGTTACAACAAGTGCATTGTATTACTTTCCGTATGCTGCGACTCTTTACGTCTTCAGACAGTGCTGTAGATATAAATATGTCTATTTTTAGAATTTTGCTTTTTCAGCTTAATGTAATTGTTAACTAGTCTCTATGAAATGCGTAGCCTAATTGTCTGTCCAATGCAATGTACAGCATTGGACAGAATATAAAACTACTTTAGCGTCCGTCCGTCCGTCCGTCCGGTGTCCGTCCAGACGGCAATTACGGTCA
>Ga0209679_1000803_pt1 | contig 12111 bp, 10 predicted proteins | sample WorMetHEROISLAND_4_FD_187408 | JGI IMG/M metagenome (GOLD analysis project Ga0209679, IMG submission 187408) | Marine gutless worms symbiont microbial communities from Max Planck institute for Marine Microbiology, Germany - Olavius sp. 2 HERON... ...
GTCAGAAATATTTCGATTTTTAGACGTTGGGCATCGAGAGTAACTGGTAACACGTTAATTAAGCCAAATTATGCTAGTGTGAGGCAGTCGAGGGATTCGCTACACCGTGACAGGCACAACATGACCAAAAAAAGTCGCGGCGGCGCTGTGCTCTGAAACCGCTGGAGCTAAAAAGCTAAAAAAATTCACGGAGACATGACTATGCCTGGACTATGCCTGTAAGTTTGGTTTAAATCGATTAAGAATTGACAGAGATATTCGACAAAAAGCCGCTATAACCGCTATAATGGAAAACGTGGCAATTGCAATATATCGGCTTAGGCCGACACAATTAAAGAAAAAACGAAGTTAATGTTCCTACATACAACATTCAGTATATGTATAACTATCACGAGAGAAACCTTGTCGCCGCTCGAGTAAAAAAAGAATCGGAGTTTCACGATGTTCTGATGATCAAGTTTCCGCATAATCTGCAGCTCACGATTCTGTTACATAACAACAAAATTTTACTTACTTGACAATAACACAGCTGCCTTGCCAATACATTGCAGTCAGACACGACTGACAAACATTCTGTGACATCATCATCTACATTAACAACTATGTCTGACAACAGAAACCATTATTCAGCAGCACTTTGACATTTAGGCTGTGATGGTGGGTAATATCACCTTTTTATGATTTTTGCTGTTTTCGATGTGTTACTCACTGCATGTCGCAGTTAACATGTGTATAAACTAGAGCTGTCGAATTAACGCGTTAATTAGCGCGTTAACGCGTTAAAGAATTAATCGCGATTAAAAAAATTAACGCCGTTAAAAAAATTAACGCACATACATGAATTCTATGAACCAGGAGTTCCAACATGCAATTGAACTGCGGTTATTTGACGATCGAATAATATTCAATTAATTATTAACAACAAATGTCGGTTAATTTGTCAGTTGTGCATCACTGTTTGATGGCATGTTCGACAGTGGTCGCATCTTGTAGATGAGTCGTGAACAGCAAGACGTGCAGTCGTTTGCTGACGGCAACCTACATCATAAACTAGACCTGTCGAACTGACGCGTTAATTAACGCGTTAACGCGCGATTAAAATAATTAATCGCGCGATTAACGCGATTAAAAAGATTAATCGTTCGACAGCTCTAGTTGCTACGTCTGACCAAAACTGCTTCATTAAAACAAGTTCAACAAACAATTTTGATAACAAAACATGCATGTATGTATCTATAGGTCGTTCAGCAATTCATTTGGGCAGCTGGTTTTCAAGGTTTCTTTCCATCTTGTATCAGCATATCGACTGTCTGCTAATACAACCATCATCATCATCATCCTACACTTTTATTCTACTGACGTGTTTTAGACTGCCTTCCAGTCTTTCACCGTCATACTGATGTTCATGCAGTGTGCTAAGTTCATTGCTGTCAATACGATTCCCATCCACATCAGTCTAAACTTCCTCATCAGTAACACACATTATTACTGGTCGACTTCTAAGTCTCATCATCATCATCATCATCATCATCATAACCATGTACATCATTTATTATGCACACAGCACAATAAAAGTATATAAAATCACAGAATACTATATAATGCCAATTACACTAAAATACTAAATTACACATTACACTAAAAAGTATATTATTCTAAACAGCACCTTATTTCCCATTCATCATCAGCATGCCAGTGCCACACATATACATCAAATAGCTTTTTTCTTTTCTCTTTTTAAAATTTTCTAATGAGTGTAAGACAGTTACCTTTGAAGCATGAAGTCGGGGTGCTTGTTCTAATAGTGCACAGGCACAATAACTAGTGTGACTGGCATGGAAGCATTTCTTGCCATTTATTTATTTACTTCATATAAGAGTAAATTATCACAAAAACAGCAAAACATGAACACAGTCAGTCAGGTCTAACACGGAAAACAGAAAAACAGTAAAACAATTAAGGTGTAAATGGCGGATCGCCTTCTTCCTCAACCAGTTTGTTGTGCAACGACATCAGACCTTTGAAGTACTTAACCGTCTTGACCTTGAGTTCGAGCGTCGCGTCCTCATCACAGACGAAGATCGTATGCGGATGCATCTGAAATGCCGACACGGTCCACATGTGACTGACACCCTCCTCAATGGCTTTGTTCAGGGCCAGTGCCTTGTGAGCGCCGGTTATTAGAATCATTACCTGTAACAGTCAAGTCATCACTGGATCACTGGACACACAGGTGAAATTCTTTAAGCACGAGAGATTACAGAATGCTTTTACTCCGATTCTCTCAACAACACAGTTTCATCATAATATGATCTGAGTTGCAAAAATATGTTGCCTGCTTCTCGCAGCTAGCGTGCCTATGCAGATTCATCAATAATGTCTACCGATGCACACAAAAGTAAATTTGCAGACTTTACTCTTCTCATATTCTCAAGTTGTATCTGAGTATTAGCATGCACATCATTCTGTAAACCAGTATAAACCACTAGCAAACAGATCCAAGAAGACTTTTGAGGCCTGGCTTGATCTACAAGGTGCACCCAAAAAGTAATCCCCTAGGAAAAATTTGATATCTCTGGAACTGTAGTAAACCACTAAACGCTATAAATTTGGTGAAAAAATCTGCTACCATTCCAGAGATATAGAATTTTACTTTTTTGACATGCCCTGTAAGGTCAAAAGAAAAAAACAGGCCAGTTAAATGAAAGCCAGACATGTACACATGTTAACTAAATTGCATAATATGTTTGTTTTGGTTTTTCAATTTTCAGAATAATTTATAAGAAAACAGACTTACGACCAATACAATTCATTGTATATACAACATGCATACATCTCTAGGATTCTCACATAGGTTTTATTGGCCTTTTGTTTTTGTCCAATTTCAACATTGCCCCTAGGACCAGACCATAAGTATCCGTCCATCATTTTCCACCTATTACCACTCAACACTGCACACTATGATTACAATATCGGGTACATAATAAAGCAAAACACAAGAAACACAGTTAGAAACAGAAAGAAAGTTTAACAGTTACTGTAAAACTTCTAATAGAAGCCCCGGGCCCGGCTTCTATTAGACAAGTTACTTTTGCCCCCGGCTTGTATTAGAGACCCGGCTTATATTGGAGACCCGGCTTCTATTAAAACATTGTCAACTTGCCATACCAGGGTAATAAACTTTTTCTATATATAGTGTGCCCAATTGCAGTTAATTTGACTTTTATCATGTATGCCTTTCTTTTTCGACTACTGCATGTACCCGTATCCATTATTATTCACTTATCGCACCGGCTATGATGTCTATAAGAGCATCATTACATCATAAGGTGGCACCCGGCTTCAATTGAAGACCCGCCCGGCTTATATATTAGACCCGGCTTCTATTAGAACAACCGACTTACACCCCCGGCTTGTATTAGAGACCCGGCTTCTATTTGAGACCCGGCTTTTATTAGAAGTTTTGCGGTACCTTTACTGAGCAGCATCTAGAAATAAAGCATGCAGTAAAATACCTCCTTTGAATCCATAACTGTTCCGACTCCAACCGTCAGCGCCTGGTTCGGAACTTTAGTCAGGTCGCCATCAAAAAACCTGGCATTGGCCTGAACTGTTTCAACGGCCAGTGTTTTTACACGCGTCCTTGAGACGAGGCTGGAGCCAGGTTCGTTAAATGCAATGTGACCGTCAGGACCAATCCCTTCAGTTCACAGACATATGAATACAGGGTGGGCCAGCTAAAGTGAAGCCAACTTACATTTTTGCTGGTAACGTTTGGTACTTGAATGTATAGATAAAATTCAATGGTTTTTTGGCAAATGTAATAACAGTTTAGCTAGACACACACCTTGGGAAGCATAAAAATTTAATATTTAGTATTGTTTGTCAGATGACGCCACCAACGTTAGGTATTTTCGCCCTTTATGCCTCTCTAATTTTACTGACTTCGCATAGGCCTATAATTTTACGTTTTCACGCACTTAATAACACTATGGTAAAATCGTCTGGTTTTGCTAGTATTTGTTAGCCTTTGCGTTTATAATATTTTTTGCGAATAACTACCTGTTTTTAATTAAATAGCACTGTTGAATAATAACGCGTTTGTGCATTTTGATGGGTAAAATAACAGCTACCAGCAAAAATGTAAGTTGGCTTCACTTTAGCTGGCCCACCCTGTATGTATTATTACAGGTATACTATCATCTGTAACAATAATAACAATAAGGCTGCTGTATACATTTGTATCTGGCGTCAAATTATCACTGAAGTAGCCAGAACAGCAATGGAGGTGTTGAAGAAACCTGTTGTCAGTGCTCGAACAGATATGTCTTCAGTTCACGTTTTAGGTGTCAGATTTTGACACAAAGTAATTAATACAAACTGAAAAAAACAAAACAAAAACACATGCTTCAGCATAAGATAAACTTACAAATTTCATCACTGCCCAAGCCGGGATTCAGAAAATACCACGCCCCCTAGTGTCATCAGCTATTTTAGTAACAGTGCTGTTATCTAAAAAAGTAAAAAAGTAAAAGTACAAGAAAAAAGTAAAAAAGTAGTACTTTGTACTTGTAACAGAGTAAAAAAATTACTATGTACTTTTACTTGTAACGAAGTAAGTTTTTGAGCGGATACTTGTACTTTTACTTCATTACATTTGTCGTGGCTCTGCGTTACAAGTAATGAAGTAAATTTTCAGAACTCCAGTGTCTTCTAATAAAATGCAAATCTAGGCCATTAGACTGGAGACTTCAATGGATACTGTCCCCCCTCTGTTGACTGCACTATGCACGACTAGTCTTGGGCTGGACACAGACAACCTTCGATGGCCGGCCCAGCGTGGCACCGGTGCTCTGCCGGCCAGCGATTGTATCAGCAGCAACCTGATGATGCTGTCAGGTCCATGGTCATGTTGTGTTAAACGTTCAATTAGTGCAGATTTGGTGACTGCTTTGAGACTATTGTTGTCCTGTGACTATGAATAATTATTCTAGTCTTGCAGGCCTAATTGTGTTGATCGAACGTGTTTGCTATTTGCGGCTATATAAACTCTATATTTTGACTTTTTCACGTCGTTGAACTTTTGCATAACATGATGATTCACCTACATATTGTTCACTAAACTGTTGTCTTCGCCGAAAAATTACTTTTACTTTTTACTTAAAAAGTAAGAAAAAAGTCCAGTACTTTTTACTTTTTACTTGAGTAACTTTTTTGGGAGTTACTTTTACTTTGTAACGGAGTAACTTTTTTGCCAGTTACTTGTACTTTTTACAAAGTACTCAAGTTGGTTACTTCTGCCAGCACTGATTTTAGATATAACATTAAGGATGTATACAGCAGACTGTCAGTGCTTTCACACTGTTGGCTCGATATTAGGAAGAATACCTTGCCTGCAAAAATCTGCTCCAAATGACTAAAGTGTCAACTTGCTAACCAAGGCATCTTGGAAATGGCCTTTAGAATGGTCAATTGTGTGCAGCTAATATACTTTTACCAGTACAGGCCAAGTCCCCAGAACTCTCTTCTAAAAGTTGATCTTTGGGGATCATTAGAGAAAATTTTTACAGGCCACACGCCATTCTGATTCTAAATTTTACTGCGTTTTTGCTTAAACTGATGGACGAATAAAGACCAAATTGGATTATTCTGTATTAGTCAAAGTTATTATGTTCAAAACACAACAGACGTCTGTCTGCATACAATTATGTAGATACCGTACACAACTACTGACAACAGGGCACAGGAACCTCCAATGAACAGCTCAATGCCACCAGCTTCGCTGATCAAATTCTCAAATTTGTCACATTCGGCCTGTAGATCTGGCGCATTTCCATCGAGGATGTGAGCATTCTTCGGGTCGATGTCGATGTGTTTGAACAAATGATTCCACATGAACGAGTGATAACTCTCGGGATGGTCACGCGGAATACCTGCAGTCAGACGATGATGCATTGTTGTTAAAATACACAGATGACCAGCATAGTCTACCACACTATTAAAACGGAAAAAGGCTAAACACAAGCCTGCCTGTGATGATGGTCTAGTACTGAAACAAAGTCTGATAGCCTACTCCGTATTATCAACAACTTTGACAGTCACAATGTTGCTGATAAATTTTTATGTTACTGGTCTAGTGGTTAGAGTATCGGACTCGTAACTTTCAGGCTACGGGCTCGAATCTCACTGAGGGCCATTTACAAGTAACCTTAAGCAAGTTCCTAACCTACGGTGTGCTCAGTCAACTCAGCCTCCTACCCTTTGCAGGACAGGAAATGAGTAGTAGCTCACGAGCTATGGGGTAAAGGCCTAGTGTGGCTGATTAGGGTGGTGGTATGTCTGTGTGCTGCATTGCGGGTCCAATTATTTATTAGTGCGGACAGTAGATGTGCCACGGTATTACTGGCTCTTGCCAATTAGCTACCACTTCCAAGATTGTAAAGCACTTCTGGTCACAAGTCTAGGCCTAAGCAGTGCTCACATGAGTCAGTATAGCAAGTACCCGATCTTTACCTTTGACAGCACAACCAGCATTTGATTATCCATCTGTGTGTCCATCTGCCTATGGGCAGATGCGAGCTAACACAGCTCCACCCATAACGTCCGTGCGTGACGCTGCTTGCGGCCTGCAAGACGGTGGTGGGCGTGGCCATACTACCAGCCTAAGCATAAGCATGCTAGTAAGAATCTGCAAGTGATCAAGAGACATTTAAAATAACAAGAAATGAAAACCATATAATGATCATGCTGACAAACATCAACATGTATAGCACTCAGAGACACCTAAAAATTATAACTAAGATTAACAATATATCAAAACACAGTAAGTCTAATTACTCAAATACATGTACATGCAAAAATTCAGAAAAGTCGGTCTTCTAAATTAGTAATTTAAATTTAGCAACCAAACTCCAGCCATCCAGAGTAATACTTACGTTATTCCACCACTTAAAAATTGCCCTTGTGTCACTCAATCAGAAGCATCACAGTAATGAAGCACTATTAGTTATAAGTGAAGCCGTATGGCTTTCCCAGTTGGATGTAGCACTCGGCATTGCTGCAGTGAATATGGCTTTACTGCTGACGATATTTCTTATGTGTCACCCAACAAAATTGCAAAATAAAAAATACTATCTTCAGAACGTCCACCTTCAGCACCCTGGCACTGTAGATACAGCATACATGCTGCTTGAGTCGATTTTTATTAGAGAGGGTTCACTCCAGGTGGATTTGCCATCTATTAAGGATAATGTGCAGTTTTTAATTTCTCATATTTCTAGCACGTGATTTTATTTTTGTATTTTTATTTTTTCTTCTCATTTTTACTGTACTTCATGTACGAATTTATAATAAATATAAATATACAGAAAACAGGAAAATGTATGCTTAAGCAACGAGGAGACTATATGACGCACCGACATATTCGTCCATGTTGAACGTCTTGACGTATTTGAACGACAGCTTCCCACGTTTACAGTACTCAACGAGCAGCTTGTATGTGCCAGCCGGCGTGCTGCCTGTGAAACAATAAACATCTCACTGCATGACAATTTTCCGAAGAAATGTTATGCTACTGACAGAATTATTTTACACATCAAAATAACATGCCAAAGCGGCAAAGCCGAATTGTTATTAACCCTTATAAGCAGGGTTCATCAGTTTACGCGTGCAATAAAGGACTTTACTAAAAAGAAATTACTCTGGCCGTTCAAAGGCAAATGCACGAAATCATTAAACAGCACAGTGCTGATCCGTAGGACACTGACTGACAAGCTGTGTGGCTAGCTACCAATCATTTTTGGTGGCCTGCCATACGACTTTGTCTGTAAGCCTCAGCAACCCAGCAGCAAGGCACGTTGTGGCTTGGATCCAAAACTATTTTCACGCATGTTAAACAGCACTCTAACATTAAACAGCCCTCTGAGAGCAAGCTATTTTTCTCGCAGTGCGCAGTACACCAGATGAATTCTGTCCGTCTGTCCTCCGTCTGTCTGTGTTGTATGTCTACTCCCAGGGTCGCCACACTAAGCCAGGGTCAACACGTTCATTTGGGCTGGGCATAGCCCTGCTGACCCCAGCCTGCCACTCAGCTGGTCATCACGTGTGTATCCGCTTCCAGGGTCGCCGCAAGCTCTGCACAGCACTGCTCTAAAATCACGTTCAGTAAGCTACCAGTAAAATTGTAAAATGTCTTTTTATTGTTAGTGCATTTACACTGTACATATACTGTGTGGGGGATTTGTGTTTTGCTGCCTGACTAAAAAGGCAAAAATCACATTGAGTATGCAGGGTTTAATGTCCTACTTGAGACACCTGGTTCTTGGCCATCTATCAACTGAACTGCTATTCAGAAGACAGTATAACATTAATAACATATGGGCATGGCACAGTGCAACTTCTCGAATGACAACACATGCCAAACCAGAGGCTTAAATATCATAAAACATTACATATTCACTGCATCTTAATTTCACAATTTTGAAATGTAGAAATTTTGTGGCATTTTAATTTGGCATTTTCCCAGTGTTCTACTAGTATTTACCAGGCCTTTGATGAGAAAACGGAATTTTTGCAGGTATCGGGTATTTAATTTCACGATTTTAGCCAACTTGCAAAACTCGTGAAAATTTGATTCACGCGAAAAGAATTTTTACAGTAAATGAGGAAATCCCATAAGGACTGCACCGTACTTTACTAAGGCTAAGAAATAAACTACTAGATGAATATCATAGAATACTACTACTACAGCTAAACTACTTTTGGTTCTGTTTAACAGGCCTACTTTTCTGGAGTTACTCCTGGTTAGGTCGGGTCCCAGGGCGGATCTACGTTGGGGCAGGGGGGCACGTGTCTCCCCATATTCACTTGTTGCCCCCCCCAGATTCAAAAGTTAGCTGACCGTTCTGACGTGATTTTTGAGGTCCCAAAATGTTCCAAAATGCAAATTTTCCGGGGCTCCACCCGGACCCCGCTGGGGGAGCTTACAGCACTTCCCCAGACCCCCTAGCTGACGGGGAGTGGGCTCGTTGCTCCCCTCCCAAGAACCCCACCCTTGCTCTAGGCCCTTCCAGCCTCATTTCTACAGGTCTCAGGGTCTAACCCATTACAGAATTGGCAACCCTACTAATGATAGATTTCAAATGTAGGCCTATATGAAGTTCGTATATTTTTGGTTTTGGAGAATGGAGAAAATGGACTCAGTGATGAAGGAGCTGAGGGGCAATGCCCCCTAGAATTTCTGGGCTAGAACCACCCCTATCCCCAACAGAATTGCTGCAAGAGGTCTTTACAGGCCGGATGCCCTTCCTGTCACTCAGCCAACAGAGCCAAAGCACCAAAGAAAAAATCTGGATATCAAAGAATGTCAGCGAACAATAGCAGCTACTGACCAGTTGGGAGTCCAAGTGTGAAGAAACGGTCTGGGCCTGGCTGGAAGTCTCGAATGCGTTTCTTGATGTAGCGAGCCGCCCATTCACTCACTTTATCATAACTCTCTAATATAATCAATCTCATCCTGACACACACACAAAACAGGTACAACGACGTGATGATGACATAGACCAGCCAACACTTCATGCACATCATCTCAATGATGAATCATGTTTAAAAAAGGACAGCATAGGCTTTGGAAGACTCAGGGAAATCATTTATGATTTTCAGGCTCAAATGCATGGAATCCGAAGTCGTAGTATTGTAGTAACATTTATTTACTATAAAGGTAGACGGAATAACAAGACAATCACAAAGACATACAGACATGCACAGACAGACAAGACGGTGTCTGGACTATTCCAGTCTATTCGTACCTCGGACTATTCGTACGCTAGACTATTCGTACTATGGGTGGACTATTCGTACCTTGGACGATTCGTATGATGGACTTTTCGTAACACGGATGATTCGTACGATGGACTATTCGTACCATTTGTAAAATATTATGAGAACAATAACTGTTGCTGCGAAGGAGTTCCTCAAGGTGCGCAAAGTGAAATATAATGTATGCAACTAAGGCGAATATATATATGAGTGTCTGCCTATGCCTATCTCGCTGTTTACAATGCGTACAATGTAGGCCTATTGAAGTGATATTAGCGTTACAGTCTACCAATGTTCGTTTCATGCGAATAAACATGTTCAATCAGTCGTATCGTTGTTGTCTATTCGACACGCGGTACTTCAGTACCCACATGTTGCCCGTAATTGTTTGAGCAGACAACTTCTTCTGGGTGGTATGCAGTGCTGTGGATGTGGGTGCTGCGCTAACTACCGCTAACAACAGCTAACTAGCCATAACTACCGGCCTGATACTTACTGACTAGGGGGTCGCGCTCGTGGTATGCACGGGAAAACTGAACAATGTGAAATAATAAACAACATGAAGAAGTTGGTTTAGCTATTTTAAATAAAAAAATGACCAACGCCCAGGTCGACTTGCATTCGACAGACAGCCTGGAGGGTGAGCGCCTGGAGGAACTCCTTCGCAGCAACAGTTAATGGTCTCATAATATTTTACAAATGGTACAAATAGTCCATAGTATGAATCGTCCGTGGTATGAAAAGTCCATCGTACGAATAGTCCAACGTACGAACAGTCCACCGTACGAATAGTCCGAGGTACGAATAGTCCGTAAAGCGACAAGACACGCATACACACAGAAATGTAGACCACAAAGCCCGACTGAAATAAATATCCATAAAGTAAAAAACTGAAATGATATTAATTCTTGACAACAAAAGTTCCAATTATCTGATGGTTGCACAATGTATTCAACTCAACCTGTAATATCCCTGTAACCTTTTTCCGGCCATTACTAGTATAGTCTTTAGTAATAGCCAGAAAGAGGTTTTCAAGCCTGCTTCCAGTGATCATCACTGACTTGACGAACTGACTTGTAGCATCCCTGCAGATTAATGTGCTTCTTACTTTTGTCACCAATCCTAACATGGATGGACCTCCAAATTAAACACTCAATGCTTCTTGAAGCGATCAGCCACTGTAGTTCTCAGTTCCCACTGCCAGTACAAAAATAGGGCTGAAAACTAAGCAGCTAAGCCAGATCGGGCCAGATGGGCGTCTATAAATTACCCAATTCACACAGCACGTTGTTACCTTTTAATTAACGTTGATGCATGCGAATACTATGTATCGTTAATCTACAACACGAAGTTAACGTTCTTCAATTGCAGCGACAACAACAAAGCAACAAACAACAACAGCTGATCGACGAATCATGTGATCAGTAGAGAAGACACGCCCATTATAAGAAAAGCACTTAAGTTTTAGATACAACTATTTATTTATTTCCGGTTTCGGAAGGTGAAAAATTGTTTGCGTGGTAAAAGATAAGAATGGCCGAGTCTGGCAATGATGTCCCTGATAGTAACAGGCCAGCGGATGATGCTGATGAAGATCCGGAATTTAGGCGACTTCAGGACGAGGAAGATGAACTTGCACAGCGCGTCAGTGCAGAAGTATCGGAAGAACTAAGCAGCCATATAGCCAAGCTGGAGCAAGATCTGAAGATCGCTTTCGATGAACGAATGGCAGCACTTCATCAACAGTGCTCTACTCAGGCTGCAGAAGTTATTTCTACGCGACAAGTATTTTGATGAGTCTTTTTACACTTACTGACTTCTGGTTGAAACTGAACAGGACATAGGAAACAGGACTGGGCTATCACTAGCTTTTGTCTGTAAATGCAGGACATTGCTCAACTCTGAGGAATGTTCATTATCGGAAACGCAGTTGCTACGATACCGTGAAGACGGTACTGTAGCATCGTCGGCTACGGTACCGTCAAGACCGCAATGCAGCCAAGGATGCTATCCCTAACCCCAAAAATACTAACCCTAACCCTAACCATATCCGTAAGCAGGTAAACACTTTATGAAAAAGAAACAAAAAAATGGTACAGACAGGATTCGAACCCCGGTCACCAGTGTGGCTAACCGCAACGCTGCCGGTTGAGCTATGGCGGCACTCGGTAGGTGTGGTTTACTGCACGTGCACATATTTAACCCAGCTATTGACAGTACTATAGCGTCGACGGTTCTGCTGCCATCTTGACGGTACTGTAGCCACTCTCTATCGGAAAAGAAGAACTCAGCCAC
>Ga0209679_1000804_pt1 | contig 12095 bp, 7 predicted proteins | sample WorMetHEROISLAND_4_FD_187408 | JGI IMG/M metagenome (GOLD analysis project Ga0209679, IMG submission 187408) | Marine gutless worms symbiont microbial communities from Max Planck institute for Marine Microbiology, Germany - Olavius sp. 2 HERON... ...
CGCGGACTTCGACATCGAACGTCTCGGTTCAACGATTTCTGTGTCTAGCGTGCATTAAATCGCCGGAATGCACGCTTCCTTAGCATTAACCTATACTTGCAGACTGCACTAACGTGGTCGTCAAATGTCAGGTGCTTGTCCAACGTGACGCCGAGGACCTTGATGTGGTCTGCTAATGGTATTGTGGAGCCAGCGACGTCTATGGAGGTGAGATTTGAATAACTGGAGGAACTTTGGTGTGTGCCGATGATGATGGCGTCAGATTTATCAGGATTGAGAGCCATGCAATTTTGACAAAACCAGTAGTGTAGGGCATAAAGACACAGGGTGAGGTTGGAGATGTCAGCAGAAAAATCAGTAGGGGATAAAGTTTTGAAGAGCTGAGTGTCATCAGCATATTGATGTTGCTGAACATTGTATGAATTGACGATGCTGGAGACCGGTGAAGTGTATATTATGGAAAGTATGGGCCCCAGGACTGATCCCTGGGGAATGCCAGAAGTACATGGAGCAGGTGCAGAACGGACTGATGGCGACCGGTGAGGTAGGACTGAAGCCAGGAGTAGACGGTGTGATGAGTAAGTCCAAAGCTGGTGTTAAGATGGCTAAGGAGGATAGAGTGGTCAATGGTATCAAAGGCAGCACTGAGGTCTAACAAAATGAGAAAAGTAGACTTGCCGGAATAAGACGACTGGAAAAAGTTATTAGAGGTGTATAGGAGAGCCGTTTCTGTAGAAAAATTACGACGATATGCGGACTGGTGTTCGCCGGCGTCGTCGACATTAACGCCGGACACGAGAGAGCCGCAGTCGCTGAAGCCAGGATATCCAGCAGACTGTCGCCACGGGTCGCCGAGTTTACGAACAGAATCATGTTGAATGCGTCGACCAGTGGCGTAGCCAGGGGGAAATGGGTGCATGTTCCCCCCGTCGTAGCTGGAAATTAGTATTTGTGTCCGGCTTCTTCGCCCCCAGACACTCACCGGGGCTCTGCCCCTTGGACCCCGCTGGGGGACTTCCGTCCACCAGACCCCCTCATTTGTCCTCCCCCGTTGCAAATTCCTGGCTACGCCCCTGGCGTCGAGCGCCCCATCAAGACCAACGCACTTTCAGAGTTGTTGAATGTGTTTAATATCATACAAATGCAGTGACAGGCTTTTGAAGTCTCGAAACCCAACACATTGTGAAAATGCAGAGAATAACATGTCGTGTTGGCCGTTGTGGCTTTACCCTAATATTCTGTGTCCTGGCTGATGCACTGCAGCACTGCATCGCGTTGTGTTATTTCGTGAATGCCGTTATTGCTGTTTTTCAAGCCAGTGTCAGACACACGTGGTCTGAAATTACAGTATTCATCTGCAAAAGTTGTATACAGCGTAAGGCGTTATAAAGCGGCTGCCTAGCTACAGTGGAATGCTTATGACGTTCAACTGTTCGTAGTTAGTTAAGCGGGCGTTCGGCTAGCCGCCGTTTAATCGATCTCCGTACTGGTGCGTTGCTGTGTCGCATTACGCCGGGCGCGCTGCTGCGAGAGCTGATGGTTGACGGGGCATCGAGTGCCGTGCCGTGCCGTCCGGCGACAGCGACGACGTGTGCGGGCTTGTCCTGTCGTTTCGTCGCCGCTGATGCTTTTACTCTCTGGCTGGCAGTCCGCGGCTGTTCTCTGTGGACGTTTAGGAACTGTAGGTCAGCCGAGCTGCGACATAAACTAACTTCGTCGGCGTGTGGCGGCGGTTTTTCTTGGCGATCGTCACAAAATGTCACTGACCAGATCCAGATACAACGCACGGACGTTGTCTCCATACAGGTGCCCTCTCTCAAAGGTAGCGTCAGTTCATACTGCTGGTCATTGGTTGTTCTGAACTTCTTACATATTAATCAGTCAAACTTTTAAGTGACCAAACTAGTAAAAACTGCAACTTTTTTTCTTGGACCACTGGTGAGGGGTTAGTTAATGTCCAGGAAACAGTCAGGAAATGATTTTGTTAAGAGATGTGTTTTTAGCCGCCGGCGAAATGTAGACAGCGACTCAACAGACGTCACATCATCCGACATGTCGTTCCACTTCTGTGGGCCGACGACCGGAAAAGCTGGGCTGATGACAGTTGATAGCTTGAGAGAAGGCACTAACGGTTAGTGCCCAGAGAGCGAAAATATCGGCGGCCGTGCAGTCTGTTGGCGAGGTGAATAAGAGGTCCGGGGTATTGCGCTGCCTTTTCGTGCAAAAACATATGGTGTGTATGTTACATCGTTACGCCGCTGGGCTGATTTTTCTCCTGATGCATCACTTCTGGCTTCTGTCTCTACCGTACTTACTTCCGATTTCTATTTCCGGTTTTCCTAGATTCTCTAGACTCATTAATTACATTACATTGTAGAGTTATTTCTGGTACGCCAATTACAATAAAAGTTACTGTACAGTGGTGCATTACAGTCCTGAGTTACTAAAATGCGTTAAAATAGAAGAGGTAAATTACATAAGACTTCATTCAGTCTGATTGATTGATTGATTGATTTACTGATTGATACATGACATTTTTGTTTTTTTTGTGTATGGATGTTTGTGCTTAAATGGGTCCATGGAATTAGCAAGTTTCAGAGACTTGTGTCATTTTTTTTATTTTTTTTTAAATATAGAGGACACAGTAAAGTGGACAAAGAATTTTATTGCCATGTTATGCCTGTGTTGCGTTGTGTCTTGCCATGTCTTGTGTTTGTGAACTACTTTTGCCAGCTGTGCAGAAGATTGGTTGAGTGACATGCTCTGGATTAGATGCTGCATCTGCATGTTGATGATATTATCTGCACTGTTTAGCAGAGCAGTTGCGAGCCGCTGCGAACGTGAGGAAAGTGACCGTAAGTAGGTCAAGTAGGTTTATAAGGCTGAAAAAGAAACAACACGTGAAAGGACAAAGCAAGGCGAAGACTGCAAGAAAAATCTTATGGGGCTCAAAATGACTAAAGACGGACTGAATATAATAGCGAGCAGTGAGACACAGTGACCAGTCATTTCATGAAGTAGGAACAGTGGGAATGCTGGCACTCGGAAAGACCGCGTGAAGCGCAGGACGTGCGTGGATGAAGGTCAGGGTAGGGTGTGCAAAGGGAATTCAGAGTATAACCCCTGGGAAAATTTTGAGAATTTGAAATGTTTCTGGGTGCATTAATGGCATTTTTAGTGCACAGCAATCTGCAAATTTTAATTTTAATGTGCTAGACATGTTAAGAATGGGAACGCCGTTCCCATGCCTTCTGACAGCTTTTTAACAACGGGAACGGCGTTCCCATGCGTTCCATCTCGAAATGACCACTGGTGAGACGACATCTGAGTTTCATTGTTATGATACAGTGTCAGGTGCTATGATATGGCAGTGGTATGATGTGTGTTGAGACAACTCTAGCCAACAGAAGTGTGTGATTCTCGTTTGTAGACTGGACAGATACCGTCGGGGCATCCTCTCTATTTACTTGCCACGTGATGTTTCTGTGTGTAGGTGTGTGCGTGTGGTCACCAGTCACGTTGTTGTGGCCTGTTGATTAGTTAATAGTAGCCTATTTTGGTAGACATAAACTGCAGACTTAGCAACTTACATTCGTTCACCACCCCGGCTAGCTTGGTCACTTCTGTGTTGCTATGCCTGTAGCACGTGCACACTGCAGTAGACAAGCTGGAGTTTTGTTGAAGAATAGTAACACATGCTCTGAGTGCTCTAGCACTTTTCGGCATCTATAGTGTCAATTTATAATCTCTGTATGCTTTTAAATGCAAATTTGTATGATTTTTATAAACTCTGTTATGAACAATGTTTATTGAAATACAGTAGGTGTACAAGCAAATACACACACACGCACGCACACACACAAGAAATACATACAGAAAACATGCTAGTATGTTTAAAAAAGTAAATAAACATAATTGATTTTCCTTGTCGTAACTGATCACATTATCAATAGTGAGTTAATGATGCTGGACTGAGAGAGGTCTTTGTTGTGGCGGAGTTGCATGAGTGATTGTCTGTATCTGGACGTTTGCCATTAACTTGTCAAGATAGTCAGGTAAATCCAGATTTCTAAGCGTTGTTTATTTCCGTGCGATGATTAGGATTGTCACTCTAGTTGTTGATGATGCAGTTTCTTCTGGTAGATGTTTAGCGTATAAACGTTTATTTGAACTGCTGGTACATATTGTGTTTTTACTGGGGATAATTTATGATTTATGGGATTAGAAATTTGTAAGAGTTGATGAATTTTTGCAATTTTTTTACGTTTGTTAAAATATGGGATTTACACAGTATTAGATTAACTGAATCACTGTTGTCACTTGTTTTCTTGACTGTACACTACACAGCATAAAACATATGTCATAATTATCATTTACATCCACGTCTTTATGCAGTCAACTTGGGTCTTGTTGGTCAAGCTAAGCTGTAATTGATATGACCATAGTTGTGTTATGATTAATTGTACTATTAATCCTTAACAAAATTTTAAGATTAAAATTATTTTTCGCAATTAAAATTGATAAAAATTTACTTATTTATATAAATAATATAGCTGTGGTATACAGCAGATAAATTGCAACTTTATTAGCTATCGTGAACTATATTGATAAATTATTAGTCGTCATTGGTCAAAGCGATAGTGCCACCTATTGTGATACATTACCATAGCGTGGTCTGTCTGTATGTTGTCTGTCATATTCGTGCACCCTGCTAAAGCTATTTGATGGAATGAGATGCCATTTGGCAGGGACACTCGTGTCGTCCCAAGTAACATTGTTTTAGACAGGGGCCCTGGGCCTACCATGGGAAGGGGAGATTTGGGGGTGGGATTCCCACTTCGCAATGATGCCGCCTATCGCCAAATTACTTTGGCCTTTGTTTCATAGAGCATTGTTTACAAAAATAACATGATTAACAATTAATTAATCATCAGTTTTCTTAAAGCTAAGCTTAACTATTAAATTTACTTTAATCATTACCAGCTCTAGTAATTTTTGTTGCACTTTTTGTAATCTTTATTTTTTCAAAAAGACAATTTGAACTTACTAGCAGTCCAGTTAGTAACTGAATTTTAATTTTCAAAATTTGGGGATGTTTGAAGATTCATAAGTTAAAACATTAAGATGTGAACTTTCGATCAATGGTCACTTGTGCATGTGTCTGCACAGTGCACACTGCTTTCACAGCGTCACTATGGGCTGATGCTGAGGATGCAGGGTCACATTACATTAGGTCATTTGATATGTATTTAGCAACATCACTGCTCATGATTCACTCTGTATCACATCAGTCCGTTTATTGCTCCATTGTAATACTAGGAGCTGTGTAGAATAAACCGCCTGATTGCTTAATTGTGAGAGTGTTTTTTGGTTATTTATAGAGCTGTCGAACGATTAATTTTTTTAATCGCGTTAATCGCGCGATTAATTATTTTAATCGCGCGTTAACGCGTTAATTAACGCGTCAATTCAACAGGTCTAGTTTATGTTGTAGGTTGCCGTTAGCGAACGACTGCACGTCTTGCTGATCACGACTCATCTACAAGATGCGACTACTGTCGAACTTGCCATCAGACAATGATGCACAACTGACAAATTAACCGACATTTGTTGTTAATAATTACTAAATATTATTCGATCGTCAAATAACCGCATTTCAATTGCATATTAGAACTGTTTCACAGAATCTATGCTTGTGCGTTAATTTTTTTAACGGCGTTAATTTTTTTAATCGTGATTAATTCTTTAATGCGTTAACACGTTAATTAACGCGTTAATTCGACAGCTCTAGTTATTTACTTTGGGTTTTTGTTCTTGTTTTTATACAGCGCATCAGAATAGCATGATATGCCAGTGCTGTACTAGCTACTGTTGGCATGTCTTTGTGTCTGTCTGTCTGTCTGTCACGCACTGGTAATGTGTCAAAACAACCCAAGCTAGGGTCACGAGGTCTTTACTGATGGATAGCTCCAAGACTAGTTTTTGCGAGATCAGGTTCATCCACAAATTCTACTAGCTGACCCCAAGCAACGGCATTCAATGTGAGGGTTCAGAAAAATTTTGATTCTTATCCTTTATCTTGCGGTATCTTAGAAATAGTGGAAGATAGGACCAAGGTTACTATTGATCACTAATAGGAAGACGTGTATGTGCTTTTGATTGGTAGTGAAATCAGTGACCTTGGTTGACATTGAACGGCTGTTACATCCTTCATTGCATTATATATTTTGTTGAAGACCACTTCACAAATTTGAATGAAAATAGACTATACTGTCTGTGGTAAAAAATGTAGCCGAGCAACTAGTTTCTAGCAGTGTAAAAAATTGTGCCGTAAAGTTTATTCAGGTATTTATGGAGGCTCCCTGGAGAGGGAGCGTCAAATGACAGTGGGGTGGTTGAGTGGCAAGCTGTTGGTTTAGATTTGATAATCTGACCCATTTGTAGCCATCACTAGACATGCCGTAACGTAAGTGGCTGACATGCTATTATCTCTGTGTTAGCTGAGCATCTTGTTAGTTTTATTTTGGTCAGGATCAGTGAAATATTTGGTTGTAAGTTTGATCACAGTTGCTTTCACAATGACCTAATATTATTACAGTGAGCGCTAGTAATATAAAGCTAGTTTTTCACATTTGCTTTTTGCATCAGCTGTATCACTCAGTAGTAGTACGACTGAGATCCAATGAAGTAAAATATTGCTGGTGTGGCTGGCTCAGTGTCTGGGTCTGTTTGTCGGTCATTTATTACAAACAAAGTGTGACGAGAAGAGAGTTAGTTTTGTCATAGTTCAGTACCGTGGATATTGTTGCACTAAAGCACGCCGTCGTAATGTTTTTTTTCTGTTACCTTACTACTCATGTTACTGCTGCATTGTTTATGCCAGTAAGGCATCCAACTCTTGCTGATGTTGATGTGACGTGCATAAAAAACTTAGTAAATTCTAGTCCGGTCTTCAAAATTCTCGTAACCTGTATCTCTGTCACTGAGCAATAAAGTTTGGTACCAGCAAAAGCTGGAAGGTAAACCAGAACATTGTATGGTATTCGGAATGCTGTTTGTTTATGGTTAATAATAACGGTTCCCATTTCTGCGGTCTTGCAGTTCTAACTGGTTGACTGCTGAGGAATTGGAGATCAGTTCCATCAGACAGGCTTTGAGGCTTGGAAAATTTCTTGCCTTTTTGCTTTACAACATGGTGTTAACGCCAACTGGCAACTGTACAACCACCAAATCTGGACAATTGTGCACGTTATTCATGTTTTAAATACTGGTATATAAATAAACCTGTTATGTATAAAGACATGCACAGTTATGTGGAATATTTGCAATGCATTTTAAGCAGTGTGGTGATACATATGTGTGAACAAGATTGTGAGATGTGTGTATGTACATTGTACACTTGTAGCTGGATTCGCGTGAAGCAGAGATTGATCGTCTCACAAAATTACTCGACGGTGGACGACCGCATGATGTTGTGGCTCTTGAAGCTCGCAATCGAAGCAACGAAAGACTCATCTCACATCTTAACATTCAGGTTAATTACAAACAACTGGATGCTGCACACTGCACAGACCTCCACTGAGTTTCTGTTTTATTTCCGTTCATCCTTTTTTGAGTAATCTCGTAGACACACAGGTAGACACAGGTAAAACAACCCCGTCCTTTAGCGGAGGTAATAATAATAATGATAATAACGTACATAAATCAATCAAACTCAGATAGTGCCATATGTTATGAGAAAATGGAAATCCATAATAATGTGACTTTGGAGATGCTCACATTTTCTCTGCATGACATTAATAATAAATTTCACTTTTCATTTTGTGATTTACAAATACTCGCAGATGAGAATTGTCCCCAGGTTTATGTATTCCGGTTTGACTCAGCATTCCTAAGGTGTTTTTTTAATTATTTATTTTCAACAAAAGTTGGCATTCATTCCTGTTACATAGTTTAGTACCATGTTTTTGTCATAATAAAGCAAAAACTAAAATAAAAGCAGATGTCCATGTCATCCATAAATGTGTAAGTAAGTACATATACTAACTGATGGGTGGCATGGAGGGATGAAAGCTTATGACGAACAGAAACTCGGTTCAGTGTGTTCAATACTGACAGTGTGCAGGTTCAGTGGTCTTGTGTGTTTGAGTTAAGTGAGTCAGTTGGATTTTGTTTTATTCCAATTATCAGTCAGTCAATCAATCTTTAATTATGCCAAGATGCAGCACAAAGTTATTACAACAAAATCCGAATAACACAAAAAATCTAAGAACTAGTAAAACAGCAAAAAGAAAAGCAAACACACATACACAGAAATACATATATACATAAAAATACAGCTAAGAACACGACTAAAACGTGTGTGAGCAAATGCCTCCCAGATTAATAACCTTTTTATGGTGTAGCCAGATTGCAACATAGAGCATGTACCATTGTGTTTGCATGGTTCTTAGTCTGCATCAGCAGACCATATACTGTCAGTAATAGCTTTGCACATATGAACTGGTATTCACTGAGTGAATGTACAAATCGATTTTGTAGATTGACTATCTTCAGCAGAAGAATTCTGAGTTACAGAACCAGCTAGACAGCTTGTCCACACTCAAGTCTCGTTCTGTCACTAGCCTTGACAAACGGAATCTGGAGTTAACTCGTGAGCTGCAGAGCGTTGACAGACTGGCACAGCAGCTGCAGAAAGAAAAAGATACGGTTATTAGTTCGGCAGATGAGGACATCAGGCACGCCAAGGTCTTGTATATACTGCTTTTAAATAATTTAATTGGTTGGTTGATATTTTATTTGTGGCATTCATGCATTCTTTTGATATAGAATTTTACTTAGTTAGTTAAGTGGTTAATTAGTTAGTTGAATGCACTCGCTGAACATTCTCGTTGTCAGTGTTTGACGTCAGCATCATTCATGTCTTTGTTGTACAAAACCACACTGTCATTATGTGTACAGTGTGATAATATTTTGATCACTTCGGATATGTAGCTATATGTCGATTATCTTAAAACTGATTACAAAACTGTCTATTCTTAGCTTAGTTAGCTATGCAACTACATACTTCAGTGCCGTGACTGACACGGGTGTTTGAGTGACAGAAGGCACATCTGGCCTGCATCCCAAAAGCACAGCCTAACCTGGAATAACTCCAGAAAAGTTGGCCGGTGAAACAAAAATTGAATGTAGATATAAGTTTGAACTAAAAATAATGTTCAGGATTGAGTTTGTTATGGATGTGTTTGAGTCGTTAGTATTCTTTTGTGTGTCAAGTAAAAAGTTCTGCCACGACAGTGTCCCTGGCTCACCATTTTAGCATGGTGGCAGCATGCTGTCTCTAGTCCTTCATGTCACTGTTGATGCTGTTGGTTGGGTGACAGGAAGGGCATCTGGCCTGTAAATTTTCTGCCAGAACAATGCCCAAGAGTTTATTTTGGGAACCGGCCTAACCTGGAGTAACCGGACTTGAAAAAATGGTCCAGGTAAACAAAAACCAAGCGTGTGTGTTGTGTGTGTGTGTGTGTGTCGAGTGATGATCATTGTTAAGAAAAGCATTTGCATCCATCCATCGATTTACATCTTAAGCTACCAGATGTTGATATCATATTTTTGATGTCAGAAAATCAAAGTGTTTAGGTTCATCGTCTACTTGTTCATAGGATGCTGATGACTTGTGTTCATTGTTTAGCTGGATGCGGAGAAAGCTCGATCTAGGTTGCTCGCTCTGGAAGCCGACTTTGACAAGGTCAAACATGTAAGTGACAATTATGGCTTATTAATTGTTTACTATTGGGACTGCTGGTCCCTAGGTGGTTGAAGGCAGTGGCTGTTGCTGGAGCTGGCTGTCCAGGTTCAGCCATTGTGGTTTTAGCTCTCACTGCAGTGGGCTGAACTCTCATGTAACAGAGCTTGCTGTCTATTTTCTGCTTAGATATCCACTAGCAAGACAAGATTGAAATTAAGGTCATACCCCTGAGTTAGTGATGAGCACGTGCTTTGATATTAAATTCTCAGATAGCCAAAACATTTTATGACGTGTCTTATGGACTGTTTGCTGGTGATGGGTAGATGTTAGTGTCTGTAGTGGCGTCCCAAGCTGAAATTTGGTGAACACCAGAAGAGCTATTTTCATACATGAATAGGAAGAAGAATTTTATTATTTGGCAAAGTAAAAACTACCTAAAATGAAAATCATTCAAGTGGCATCCATACTGTTCTGTGTCCAAATTTTTGCCTCTAAAGTCTGTCATCAGGCGCCACAGAATCCAGCTCCCATATTGCTGCAATGCTGCTGACGTCAATAGCCTAGTTTGATGCCCATAGATACAGTTACCCATAGGTGCAATGCATGTAGGTACAGTATAGTGGGATGAGAGGCTGATGCTGTCACTAATAAACTCATAAGCGTTTGCTAGCAGTTGCTGCCGAAGCAGCACTGAGGATCACCGTGAAGAAAGAACCTTGCTTGTTTACGTAGTTGTTGGTTGAATGTATAGAACTATAGTTGTGTGTTTCAGGAGCGGGACAACTTTGCTGCACAGTGTGATGAGAGTAAGAAGCAGCTAACTGCTCAGAGAACTGGTTCACAGCATCTTGAGGATTTGATTGATAAGCTGCAACAAGACAAGAAACGACTCGGTCTTCGTGTCAATAAACTGACAACCACCGGTATATATGTGTTCTTGTATTGTTGTATTATATATTATATGCATTTTAATACCAATTAAGCTTATGAGTATGTTGTGACTGATAGTGTGTTAGTAAACACTGTGACCATATACAAATTAACTTCAAACTACACATAATTGGTTGTCTTGACAAGCTAGCCTGCTTAGTTATTTGCATAATACTTCTCATGTATTGTGTCATGTTGCTTAGGAGTTAATTCAAAACTTGTTGAGTTTACTTTGATATTGCACTAGTCAACATAAGTTGATTCTGTGCCATAATTGTTGTCTTATATTTATGTAAAAAACGAGTAAACCACTTTTTTCTGTACCTTTCTTAAGAATGATGACAACCATCGGTGCTCGGAACATTGCGTCAGTGAACAAATTTGCCAGTCATCAGCATGTGTACTAATAGTCCTGTTTGTCGTCTTTCTTGCTTCATTATTATGGATGTAACATCGTTGTATTATCTGTGGCATGGCAGAGAAAGATCTAGTTCTGGAGATTGACCGTTTGCGCCATCATGCCAAGAACAGCACCGTGCAGCACGGCAAGCGGCCGAAGGCTCAAACCGGCAGCGTTGAGACATTTATCAAGGACTTGGAGGATGAGCGTGACTACTGGAAGAGCCAAGTCAGTGATCTGCAGCAGTTGTTGAGGTCCAAGGCTGGCGTCAGCAGAGCAACAACACCACAAAGTCCATCAGCAAGTGGCACAGCACGTTCACGTTCGGTCAGCCCAACTCGTCCCACCTCTCGAACTTCACCGACACGACGAAAAACTGTTTCACGTGCAACAAGTCCTGTCAGCCCGCCAAAGAAGGTTAGTCAGTATTATTATTTATTTGCTATGCCAACGTAAAACAGTAAAAGTAAAATATACAGAAACCTAGATATTAAGGCAAAAATATCGTTTTGTTTTCATAGTTTGTTTTGTTACACATTCTAAAGGTATTCAGTCTTTTGTTAGTCTTTCATACGGGGTTTTTATTTTTCATTATTGTATAGTGACGTCTTTTTAGTTTTTGCTACTTATGTATTAAGTTGCTCTAGCAGTTTTGTTGTATATGTGATTTTGTGAATGTTTGATGCTAGGTGTTTGGCGAGTTTGAATCGACCATCAGAACGCTGGAGCAGGAGCGTGATCACTATAAGCAGCAGTGTGAGCTGCTTAGGTCTTCACATACACAGACAGCAAGTCCATCGCGGCACAGATCAAGTAGACAGAAGGTCTTTTTCTTGCAGATTTGCTACAAAAACATAAACTCGACATTTGTGAGCAAAAATATTTTTATATAGTTTTTTCCTACAACAAACTGGCTTTGTAGCTGTGTTCATTTTTGGTCTATTCTAGTGAATTTAACAATTAATCATTTTGAGATTGTCAGCACGTGAAATCAGTGATACTATTGTGATGGTTTAT
>Ga0209679_1000806_pt1 | contig 12084 bp, 6 predicted proteins | sample WorMetHEROISLAND_4_FD_187408 | JGI IMG/M metagenome (GOLD analysis project Ga0209679, IMG submission 187408) | Marine gutless worms symbiont microbial communities from Max Planck institute for Marine Microbiology, Germany - Olavius sp. 2 HERON... ...
ACAGATTTAAGGTAACAAACTGACGGAGAAACAAGAGATAACATGCGACTCTTCGGAGTGCCTTTCAATAATGATTCTCATAATATGCGCACCAAGTTCAATTTCCTTCGTCTTCCTTTTTCAACATCGTACTGTAGTTTATGGCCAACGGTCGGTCCGGGGGAGCTTTACGCTCTTTGTAGACCGACATACTTACCTCGGGGTAATTATTGGTGCAAAACGTGAAAGAATCATTTCTTCGACTCCATCGCCTTATCAGATCTCTGTCTCTCATCAGTTTATCACACCTACATCTGAATGTAAATTGAATTAATTCAATCATAAATAATAGACAAAGGCTTTTACCAAGATAGTAAACTGATAAAAATTTGAAGTAATATTTGGTGTGACTTAACACTTGAATTGTAAAAGTCGTTGAGGTGAACGGAGGACAAAACTTACAACAACAACATGACCTTGCGAAGAAGCAGCCTATCTAGCTGCAAGTCCTCCAACTAGGCCGGCTCGTTTTTTGTTCCACGCAAAAAACAACCGCGTCCAGCAACTCGAGTGGATAAACAAGGTAATAAATATATGAGTTCGAAGTCATTATTCACAGTCCAAACGTCAGCAGATACTTTTTACGCGCAGACAAAAAACCAAGGCCAAAACAACAACCTAGGCTAAGGCGACGTCAATGTCATACAGTGCAAAAACATCAATAGCCTACGTGTACTGGAGGTGGAAAAAACAACTCGCTGTATCGTTCTCTGGAGAATGTACTAGCTTACTAGCTTACTAACAAACTAACTTAACCAACCAAACATTTGAAAAAGAATAATTATGAACACTAAGGAAAATATTCAATATAACAGTCCATGCTCAAACGTTTTCTTTCGTGTAAAATCTGCAATATTTTACCGGCGAACCTTACGCGACACTTGTAGGGAGAAAACACTCGAAAATATACGTGTCGAAAATACATTCATTATACCGTGTTATACAAGATAAATGTTATTATTATACAAAATTAAGATAGTGTCGCACGATAACATCCAAGACAATTACATACCGTATCGCATCTTTAATATACAAACACAGATATATACCCAAACTTCCGCCTGGATTCGTTTCCCAACGATCCGACGTTGTGCGCCTTACAAATCTGTTTATTATTATAAACTGTTACTTAATATGTTGACTTCAAGAAATCCAAGTTATAAATATATGGCAGAATTTCTTAACGGCAAGAAATTCCAAATGGGCAGTCCAATATAGACAGAACGGAGATAAAACTACTGCTTATTAAGAAAAGGACCAAGATGTATTGACAAATGCTGAATACGACGGACGTAAGACAGAGAGACTGCATTGACGTTGAATAACGTATGAACGCAAACTCGCAAACTCGTCCCGACAGCTCGTAAATTAGCCGCTGAAGCTGCAGCAGCAGCTCGTAACTCGCTGCCCCAGCTAAGCCAGCAAGCAGCCGAGCTGAAACTGCGAGTCAACTAGCCACAGCCGGTGTTTACACCGAAACTGCGCACATAGAAATTCTGCACTGCAGAACGGTCCGCTCTGACTGCAACTCTCGCCGCGAAACGCCAAACGCGATCTCGCGCCGAGACCCGCGCCGGAAGTTATATATCGACAACAACGACGCGCAGCCTTGCCTAGTGATAGTCTAACGTGACCAAGCGAATAAGGCATCATGCGTGAAAACAAAACTAATGCTAATGATTAACATTAACACACGGAACGCGCTAAGATTAACAAATGAATAAGTGATTACAATATTCACTCACTCCCACGCTAGCATTAAACCGTCGGTTTACTTGTTTCTCAAGAAATCAAGCCTTTCTCTCGCAACGACTTCAAGTAACATGCTTGTCAGCAAGCAATGAAACGCATGCTAAGCGTTATAGCATAACAAAGCAAAAAAAAACACACCGCATGCATGCACTCGTCACTCGTCTCGCTGAAATCTCTCAAAATCTGGGCATACTAATAAAATTTGATCTTTAGAAAAATTGTTTAATAATCCAAATGTAGGGCAAAGTATCCCGCAATAATACGTGCGAATAAAAACGGTTGTCAAAAGTGTCTAGTCGAATGGCTCAATGACAAATAGTTACACTGAGCGTCGTGCAAGACGAGACACCAGTTCTTCTGGAATTAAGTTCCAGTCGCACAGTTAGGCTTGGGACCACAATTTGTTAAAATTTTGCTAACTTAAAAAGAATCGCAAATACGCGATGAGCTAAGGGGGGGGGGGTTAACCCGTTAACCCAACCAATAATATTAATAGTCTATTTAGATTATTTAGGTTTAATACAATGTCTGTCTGCTTTCGCTCTTCCTATGGAGATACCATAGGGTAGAGAGAAGCGTGTTCCACATTATAAGCCATCGAAGACAACTGGAAAAGGCCGGCAGCTCTCCTTCCATAGGAATGGAGTAACACTGAATCCAGTACGTCATCGTTCTTGGCCTTAATGTGAATGACAGAATAAAATTCGTGTTTTAAAATTTTGCGTAGAGTTGGGAGGCGCCAAAACGGAACATATACTCGATCTCCAATGTTCTGAGGCATGTTCAGTAGGGTGTTACTGCACGAAACAGCTTGAGAGACGTTCCAATCTATAACTGCTGAGAACAGAAATTCCGTAGGGCGTAGATTTAGAGCTTTGACGTCAACTTCAATCTTGTAATTTTGTGCTGGAAAGGTGAGCTTAGCCAAAGACCACGTCAAAGAACGCTGTCCGTCTCCCAGTTCCAATTCAAGAATGGTACTTGCTCTGCGCGAATTCAAATACTTCCAGACCAGATAAGCAACCAAAACTAGAATCAAAAGTATTAATAAAAGAAGAAGAGTCAAATCGACTGGGAGAACCTCTAAAAGAACTTTCTGATACTGAAGAAACTTATCGTAATGATCTAGGGAAGAGGTGGTGGTAGTGGAGAGGGTATAGTGTAGACCTACCTCTTCGGCCATTGCAGAACGGAAATGCGACGCCGTCAATATGGCCATGATAGTGCGAACCTTATAGTATAGAATTCCTGAACAAATTAATGCCAAGAAGCCAGCCACTGTGGCAATGAGAACTAACCAATCTAAGGTGTTGAACACGTCAAAATCCTTATTATACTGATTAGCCTTAATCAGTGTATGGTAAAGGTATTGGGCAAGCGAAGAATACATTGTGCTTTGTCTTTTGGTCTGATTAATAAGTGACTGTAGGTCGTAAGATGCTTCTTCATCGAGAAGCAAGGCGTCGTTATACTCCTGATTGGCTATTGCCAGAGGTGGAAGGTTAACAGGAACTGAAGTGTTTAAAACACTTTCCGCTGAAAAAATATCCAACTCCGTTTCATTGAAGAATTCAGTCAAGATAGGAAGATTGATCAAATAGCCAGCCTGGACTGAGACATTTAAATTACGATCATAATCGCAGTCCAGAGATATTAAAGGTACTTGAAACTCTCCTGCAGAAACATCACATCCACACTGAAAATGAACAACAAACTGACGTCCAGTCGGTCTGGCTGTCGTGATAATCGTCGTATTAGTATCAAAACAAGTAATAGTCACGTCTGCAATATTAGAAAACAGCAGTTTGTCGTCACCTACTCGAAAAATTTGCTTAGGTAGATGTCCTACTTGAATACGGTAACCACACAACTCTTTGATACCTGCTAAATCTCCTTGTAGCAACGCAACTGGACAAGAGGGCACTGCCCTCTGTCTTAACATTAGGGGTGACTGTCTCAAGTCCAAATATTCAGGTATTTGGTGCACTCCGTCGGCGGCCATGATATAATCAATATCTGGGTTGAAAGCTACTACATTAAAGTCTGCCACTAACAACGTATAGTGATCTTTATTATGTGGATTCAGTAGGGGTATTTTATCGACGTAGTAAATTTGCAAGGGCTTTGCCAAAAACGCTGAAGTAAGAGGAGCATCCAGAATGATAATTAAATGGCGATCAAAACGAAAAATCTTGGGGCGAGCTTGTTCGTAATAATATTTCACATCTGGTTGTACTAACACCAGATATGGATGATGCTCACGAATTTGCACTTGCAATTCATTGAGAGATTCCTTAAACTGTTTATGATTAATAATCTGATGAGGGAGATGTCCAGTATTTAAAATTTGTATAGCCTCATACAATCCATCGACTTCAGAAACCTGAAAAATCAATGACACTATATCCTGCAACATCTTCTCATAGAACGCATCCCGCTCGACTTGACCATAGTAAGCTCTGACCACTTCTCGTTGTAAGGTCTGAATGGATGTTCGATGTAGTCTAAGCATTCTAAAAATATTATCGGTCCTAGCTCTCTCCACTTCCACAGCTTTAACGAAGGTGGAAGTGCCTGAACGCCATGCGTCTGCGGCTACTTGAATGCCCTTCTCAATCTGGTATAATATGCTCTGGAGATGTTCGAGTTGATCCTTAGTAGCAAGACCTGTCACATGAGACAATATGTCTGTTAGAAAACCCCGTTTAGACTGACCGCGCATGGTATCGTAGTCATGCAAAACATCATAGATCGCTGACAGTTGCTTCCGTAGATGTAACTTGGCTTTGACCTTCATATTATGAAACGTGGCGATTAAATTATGAAGATTCAGACAATGACGTTCCATTTGACCCATAGTAGAACAATTCACGTGAGCAAAACGTACTCCCAGGGTTCTCACGTCTGGCATACGATAATAAAACAAGAGTTTCGCGTCTGCTGTAACCAAATGAACAGTAGCTCCACTACGTTTGCGCAAAACATATCCGTAGTTCTGCTTGTTAATAAAACTATTCATTGACGAAAACTGACCTTGAACTTCACTTGCTGACCAAGTAGCAAGGAACACAGCAGTCAAAATGACTGACACAACGACTTTGATTGTCATCTCTACACATCACAAGGAACCAATTCTCAGCGCCACAGAATTAATTATTTATGTACATGTACATTTAAATTGCTTCGCGAAGACTTTAGGCTTGGGATAATTATTCATCCTTAATGACTAAGGATCTTCCCAAGTCCCAGCGCCGAGTCCTGGGTCATCTTGTGTGTCCTTAAGTTCCCGTCTTACCCGATCCTTTCTTCTTCTTCTTCTTACGTCTGTCTCGTTTTGCCTGCTGTTCACATCTATAATACTCTAGGAGAGTTGGTGTAACAAAATCGCACCATGCCGTCTCTCCGTTGGCGAACAACACTAAATATTCCTTCCTCCTTTTAACCGTTCTTTCTTTCTTTATAGAAATAGCGGGTTGACAATCCTGTGTAGGCACGTTGTCTTGTGGTTGCAAAATCGTACCTGGACGTACCGAACTACCGCCGGCAGCTTTACTGTTAGCCAGCTGTTCGCCAGGTGGCAACCTGTCAGTTAACTCGACTCGATTATCGGCGGTATAAAGTTTCAACCGCTCAGCAGGGACCAACTTCTTGAAGGCTTTCCCTGTGTCAGCATGTACTAGCCTGTAAGCAGTGCCAATGTCCTCTTCACCCTTAACCAGTTCAGTAATAAAAAACGGTCCATTAGAGTACGGTTTGTGACTGAGGACCACATTAGAATGAGGCTTAATTCTCTTTTCCAACAATAAAACGCGATCACCAATCTTCCATCTGGGAGGGGACGCCTTGTGTTCTTTATCATATCTTTCCTTGATTTCTAACTTTGATTCAACTCGATTTTCATTGACCGCCCTATGTAAGTCGGCTAATCTATGTGTTAGCCATTGGTAATATTGCTGTTGGGAAAGCGGCGCCGTAGGTAGTTTACTCAGATCGCCCACACCACCTACTTGCATGGGTCGGCCAAAAATAATCTCGTAACTACTCAATTTCAATCGTATATGTGTTGTACTTCTTAACGCCATCTCGATTGAAGGCAGAACTGCTTCAAGCTTAGTGTCATCAGTTGAATATAATTTGATCATTTGAGCTACCTTTCTAATGAGATTCTCAGCTAGGCCGTTGGTCCTGCTAACTTGTGAAGCACTAGTGATGTGCCTAATGTTCAAAAACGCAGCCAAGTGCTGAAAAAATGCTGCAACAAAAGCAGAACCTTTATCGGTAATAATCTGCTTTGGGACGCCGTATAGTGTAATCCAATTCTCGTAAAAGGCTTTTGCTGTGGTGTACGAACTGTAATCTGGGACCGGTATGAGTGCTGGCCAACTTGAGAACGAGTCGATGATACACAGAATCGCGGTGTTCCCGGCTTGAGTCCGCCTCGTTAAATTTTTATGATCCAAATGTACTATCGAAAATGGCTCAGACGCTGACTTCAAGGGATGTAAAGGGGCGACCTTTGACGAAAAATTCGATTTTGCCCTAAGACACAAGTCACAGGTAGAAGTGTAATCCTTGACATCTTTATAAAGGTCTTTCCAGTAGACTAAGGGTGCCATTGTAAGATAGACGCGTTCATTAGCAAAGTGGCCAAGTTCATCGTGGTATTTCCTTAAAAGCTGGAGTCTGTATTTTTTTGGAACACAGAGCCTTTGCGTCAACGGTTGAACTCTACTAACCTTTTTTGATCGAGGCAAACTAATACGGTACAACAGATCATTTTCTAAATAATATTGGTCCGAAATAAGGATATTTAAACGGTCAATTTTACAATCATTAGTCAGTATACCATCTCGCAAATATGCATACATGTGTTTAAGTTCTTCGTCCTGTAAATAGTCCGATGTAGTAATTAACGGCATGTCAAGAGAATTAATATTTAATTGTTCATCATTCTCGTTGTTCGGGTCAGAAGCCGCTAAATCCAAATTTACCGCACAATTTAAATCGGAACCTTCCGGTAAGGTTTTTTGGAATTGCCCATCTCTAATATCGGAGTCTGCAATACAGTCAGCTGTTTCTGCAATCAAATATCGTGGCGAGTATGGCGTTGCATTGGGATCGAGCCTGCTGCAGCTAGTGCTCGTGCCAGTCTCACCAATCTCGAGGCTCTCGTAGCTTAGCTGATAAGCATGCCACGAGTCACGCGACCTCCCGTCAACGGGAACGGTCTCCTCCTCCTGCTCCTCTTTTTGCACAGACACTACGAAGTCATCCTTAGGCTGTGCCGTCGGCATAAACTCAGCCCTAGCAGCTTGAGACATCTCGCTGAAAATGCGAGATAGGCAATCTGCGGAAACATTATGACAGCCACGCACAAACTTGACTGTAATTTGAAATTGAGATATATACGCGATTAACCTCCTTTCGCGAGCATTGACCGGCCTCCAGTTGTTCCAATGTAACACCTGAGAGTTGTCACTAAAAACAATCACAGGTTGACGAATGGCATAACATTCGTAACATTCCAACGCCTTCGCGAGTGCACTCAACTCTAGCTGAGAAATGGTCCAGTTTTCTTGTGCAGGGGTCAAGGCCTGGCCGCCATTAGCGACAATACGGAGGGAGCCGTCTTTATGTTGTTGAAGTAGCTGCCAAGCCATACCTACTCGGCTTGCTGCATCGCATAGTATAACCATAGGTTTATTTGGGTCAAGAGGCTGTAGAATGGGATCACTAGTGAGGGACTTTTTTAGAAAATCGAGTTCGGCCTGGCATTCGGGTGTCCATGTAAAGTCAACGTCTTTTTTCAGTAACTGACGCATGTGAAAGGTATTTTGGCTGTAGTTCTTTATAAATTTTTTCCAGAAATTTGCCATTCCTAAAATACGAAGTAAGGACTTTCTGGACTTAGGTGGTGGAATAGCTTCAATGACCTTCAATTTTCTTGGGCTTATCTTGACGCCTGAGGCACTAATCAAAAATCCGAGATACTCAATCTCATTAAAAGCCAATTCTGTCTTTGAGGGGTTAGCTGTTAGATTATTATCCAAAAGTGTCTGAAACATGACCTTTAAATTAGTTATATGTTCGTCCCAGGTCGTTGCTGTTGTCAGTAGGTCATCGAGGTAACAGTAAATACCGTATTTGCGGGATTTTCCTGCAAAAACTCGTAATAAAATCAGGGTTAAATGAGCAGGAGATGTGGATAATCCCATCGGCGCTGAGCAGAATTGCCACTTTCTACCTTCAGGGTCGGAAAACGTGGTGTAAGGCCTTGATTCTGGAGCTAAACTGCATTGATAGAAGGAAGATTTGAGGTCGGCTGTAGAAATATACAGACAATTTGAACTTAAAATTTCATCAATTAGTTCGTTAATTTTAGGTAACTGAACCTGCATTGGGACAATATTGGCATTTAATCTTCTCAAGTCTACGATCATCCGTTTGGTGTTGTCCTTTTTGTCCACTAAGAATATTGGCGAATTGTAAAAAGGATTTGTTGAGGGCTCAATAATATTAGCCTCATGCATCTCAGCAACTTGCTGTAAAACAGTTTCAACTTCGTCAGGGCGCATTCTATAGTTTCGCTGATAAATTTTCCTATTAGAAATCAGTTCTATCTCCATTTGATGAAAGGGATACCTTCCTATTTCAGAAAGGGTACGAGCAAATACCGCCTTGTAATCATATAACAGCTGTAATAATTCTTTTCTTTGATCTGGCGTTAATTTTGGATTAATATTAAATCCGTACTCTTCACTAAAATGCTCTAATACTTCATTACTCTGTGGTTGCGAAACAACAGTTCCTGGCTCGTTATCGCCTTCAGGCTCAGCCTGTTCGTTAAATAGTTTACAGGATGCCACTACGTTTAAAGGTTCGATTTTTGCTAATTTTGTACCTCGTAGCAGCACTAGCGCCTGCGGATTATAGTTAACGACCTGACATATGGTCTTGCCGTTCTCGCAGCGGCTGAATGAACGGGCTAAGGCGAAACGACGGAACTGGAACTGTGTTAGTGGTTCAAGAATCACTGTTTGGTTATCAAATCTTCTGTCGCACGTCGCCGAAATAATGGCCTCGCTATACGGGGAGATGCAAACTGACCTTTCGCAGGTGACACACTTCTGTACTCTGTTGTCCGATTGTAAAGGTGCGCGGACTAGATCGTCCGCCATGCTAACCGTTTTAGTGCGAAAATCGATTGATACCTGGTTATATTTCATAAACGACGCGCCTAAAATCAGATCATGGACTGGGTTCTCAACCACCTTGGCGGTTACTGGCATGAACAGACCTGATACGTTAACCTGAAACTCAACAACAGCGATAACTGGCATACGAGAACAATTTGCGGTAATAAGTCCTGTGGACATTTGTGACGGCAAAAATTGCAACCTTAACGTCTTAGCCAATTTGTCGCTGATCAGGCTGGCGTACGATCCAGTGTCTAATAAGGCTCTAATTTGTCTCTGTCCTACTTTAACAACAATAAAACTGTCATCCGTTATTGGGTGTGTAACCGTTTTAGCAGTAACATTACGAGGTTTTGGCTTAGATCTTGAACTATATTGACGACCTCCAGGGTGCCCACTGCCCCTGCCGGCCTGAGGCAGTGCGCACCTTCATTCAGGTCGATCGGTGAACTGGACTGCGCTTCGAGCCGCAGCTCTGCAAACCCGCGCAAAGTGTCCGCGCTTATTGCAAACGTTGCAATTAGAGTTTATTGCCGGGCAATAATTTGGATGTTGGTGAGAGCTACGCCCACACTTGTTGCATTTCCCTGGTGTTCCTGTCTGGCCCTGTTGTGGCCACTGACGCTGTCTTTGAAACGACTCTGTCGTCGGTTCGGAGGGGCGCCAACGGTTAAATTGGCCCATCATGGCTCTAGGGCCAAAATTTGTTTGCGGTCCCCCCTGACCTCGAGGGTTCGGACCCGCCCAATAGGGGCGAGGAGTGCGCTGACCTTTCCAACCACCTCCTTGTCCACCTCCTCTGAATGATTGCTGTGGCCTCACGGGCTGTTGATACGGACCCACGGGCGCAGCTGTTGCCCTCATAAAGGCTTCATTCATTTTGTTAAGTTGTGAACGCATGTCCGCAAGTTGTTCCACTAGGAGATCACTGGTGGAACCTTCCGCCGGAGCAGTAAGTTCCGCTATCCTGGCATTCTTCAAAATGTCATCCAAGGTAGTGGCCTTTTGCTGAGTAACATATGCCGAAATGTGACTTTTAAGACCGTTAATAATTGCGTAACTGAGCATTTTGTCGTCAACCTCAATGTCTTTACCAAGCTTCCTCATTTGTGTGTAATACTGGTCCACTGATTCGTCCGATCCCTGTTTTCGGGAGAAGATCTGTTTAGCAGAGCGGAACTTAACAACATCGGGAGCCTTGTAACGACTGTTAAAGGCCTCCTTCAACAGTGCCCAAGAGTCCCTAGTCGCTGGCGACAGGCTCTCTAACCAGTCGCCAGCTGCGCCGACCATCAGTACTTTGAAGAGGGCCTTAGTCCTATCGTCATTATACTCCCGATACTGACAGTAGTTAATGAAATGGCGAAGCCATTCCTCCGCTGCGCCGGGATCCTTTGCTTGACCTGTAAACGGGACTGGGTTCATGGATCGTTCCTCCGCCATATCAATGTCCTGCAAGGGCTGTTCAACTATATTATCGTTTTGTGGAGGTGGATTAAAATTAAGCGGCGGAATTTGAACAGGGATTGCTGGATGCAAACCAGGAATTACCACTGGGACCGGTGGCGCCGGTGAATATTGAGGAAAAACTGGCAATGGCGGTAATAAATTAACCTGAGGAGAATGTGGGGGAGTATTGTGAAATACTTCCTCTAGGGCTAGGGGGTACAATGGTGAACCTGGTAAATCTTCAATAGATTCTGAAGAGGGTGCTCCCGGTGATGCTAACGGTTCGACAGCGGAAGCGTCAGACAAACGATAAACAACTTCTGGCTTTGAACTTCTAGTCTCCCGTTTAGATAAAATCACATCCGTCTTTTTAGGAACCCAGCTTAAATTGCTCTCAGAATTAGCCCGTTTACACGTCGCTGCTTTAACAGCATTATTCTGCATTGAACATTAATAATACGGAATACCACATACTCACTGTATACCTGTGGAAGGTGAACGGCAGGTAGTTGATGTCAGCTGATCCCGAACTTTCTCCACCATGTGGGACCAAGCTGTAGGACGCTTGTCCGGTAGCCGGGTCCGGTGACCTTTGGTGACCTAAGGACTGATGCGAGAGGCGGGAGAATCTTAATGATAGTAATTGAGAAAACAACTATTAGAATTACTTTCAACTTTAATTAAACTTCACGCTGTTACCAGAACGACTTCAACACTTTAACATTATTGTCTTACACACTCTAGACTCTAATCTACTATGACCAAACCAGGAGACAAGGCCCACTGATCCACCTCCAACACCGCAATCGCTAAAACAGACCACGACTACAGCGCGCAAGCGCTTATATAGTCCTGGGTGCAGCGTGGCCTCTTCTAAATAGGACAGGAAATTCCAGGCAGTCTGTGTGGCCCGCATAGCGGACCGCCACACCCACCCCCTGACATTTTTGAAAATTTGGATACAAATTTTAAGTGAACAATAAATGATCAAGGCAAAGAACCATACAAACAAGATGAAACAAACATACAAAACTAACGGCAAACAATACCATTATGTAACGTTATAAAGAACCAGTCAAATTTACAAACCAAAAATTTGCAGAATATTTGCATCTACACAGAGACAGAAAATAACTTAAGCAATTGAACAATACGTCAGTCATATAAATTTGATAATTAAAGTCCAATTAAAATAATAGGCATGATAAACGATAACGTAAACGATAACGATATTATGAATTCGCAAGTGAATATGACCGATATACACAACGAAGAAAGGGAAAATATGTTATCAATTTATTCGGCAGATGGCGACACCAAAGTCAATTCACCACAACAGAACGCCGAACATGTTAGACAATAGACAACAAAAGGCACAACGACCACGCTATAAATGACACACGAATTGAATTCGAAACAACATTCAATACGCATATAAGATATAGATTATCGATTATATGAAGTGACTTATTAATTAATTTTTTTTTTCTTCTTAATTTTATCGATTTGTTGATTGATTTAGTGGTAAGTCACAATTTTAATAAGCAATGCAACTGATCGGCAATACAAAAACTGTTACCGAATCTTGGCAAAAACCTTCGCCAAAATGACTTGGCAGCTGTAAGTAGCTGACACTAAAATATATGAC
>Ga0209679_1000807_pt1 | contig 12081 bp, 6 predicted proteins | sample WorMetHEROISLAND_4_FD_187408 | JGI IMG/M metagenome (GOLD analysis project Ga0209679, IMG submission 187408) | Marine gutless worms symbiont microbial communities from Max Planck institute for Marine Microbiology, Germany - Olavius sp. 2 HERON... ...
GAAAATACTAACGACGGAGTCGGAATACTTAAACTCCTTCACACTCAGCGTGGTCGGAGTCGCGCCGTTGTAGCGCCGAGTACGCGATCGAACAGTACGAATTTTCGCGCACGCGAACCAGTTGGCGCCGGAGCCGGTGCACTCTGACCGCACACCTCGACTCCGAATCACGCTCAGCGTTGAAAACTCATATTTTCGCAGACCTTTCGCCACGTACACGTCCGGTGCGTACATTGACGCCCAGGGTCCCCGACATCGTATGGCCATTGTACGGCAGCCATCGGTCGACAACTGAGCTCGCTAGAGGCCGCCAAAGTGTAAAAACGGCAAAAAAAGTTCGCCTAACTGGGAAAATCGACAATAAAGCATTTTGGGGCCCATAATCCCCAAATGGTACACCTACCCCACACGTCCCGGTACGTGTATGGACCCTCTCGTCTCATGGTATCGTTTGGTAGCAGTCCGGCAACAATTGTTTGTTTGCTCTTGAAATGATAGCACATTGTTTTCATCTTTACAGAACAACAGTGAATGAAGTTGAGCTGCCACTTATTTTTCATCTGACTTGCTGTACAACAATCTGTGCAGTTCTCCTGCTTTATTTCTGGTAGCGAGTTTTGTCATTTCTGCATTGATACAGTTTCAAAGCTAATGATTTTGTAATGTTAACTCCTATTTAATGTATCTGTAATTGAAACAATACAATTCTGATTGCATGAACAGTAACACCAAATAAATATTCGGCCAACACTATGACGACAGTATAAAATTGTGAAATATCAGTGCACAGAAGACAGTTGTTGCTTGATTTATTGTGTACACTAACTGTAACAACAGCAACACCGCTAGTGATAGTTATATATAATATCACTTAAATGTGATAGCAGTGAAGTGTGTTGCATACATATAAAATTTTTGTTGGATGTGTGCTTACGATATTATTACCGTCTCTTTGCTGCTTCTGGTTGTATAAGATACTATATGAATACAAAATGTCATAAGAAAACTGCAAAACGAGACATTATATAGATGCAAAAAATGTATAAAATTCATAGGCGTAGGAGCTCAGTCAACTTTAAGGGGGCAAGACATTTTTGCCCGAAAATATATACATAAAAGTTAACAAAATGCCCGAATTTTACATAATTTTTGCCCGAATTTGTGGGGGGGGGGTATTTGCCCCCCCTGACCTCCCGTCTCCTACGCCTATGATAAAATTGTACAACAAATGCCTTGCCAACACTTGCAAATGATTAGTTTATATGAACAATCTAAGTCAGTAAGCAACCAATGAGCATAATATTTAGATGAACAGTCTATTCACGGTGTAAAATCTTGCTTAATGACACACTTTTTTTAGAAATCTAAGTAACACTGTATACAGAGTCAACAGTGCAGATGATGAAAATCCAACACTACAGAAATTATGGGAAGAAATGCGGACACAACATCACTCTATTTACACCTTAATCCGACAGGAAAACACGTCTTCATTCGTGCAACACTACAACTACATGCACCGACCTAATTTGCATTTTTGTAAATTTGACACTTTCAGCAAAACAATAAGACACTCTGTAACATTACTTCAAACTCTGAGTTTTCTCTGAATTTATACGATTGTGATTTACAGTAGTTTTAACATATTCAGTGCAATCAATTACTTTTGTGGAATTATGGCATTTTTCACCAGGAACAACATAGGTTTTTTAAAATAAACATTGAGCAAAAATGGTTGTTTCATTTCTTCTGCTTCATCCCATGGGTCAATTCCTGATATACCATACACAGCTTTCGTATTATTAGTATTCTACATAAAAAGCAATCTCCAAAAGGATTGTAGTTCATATTAAGATCATAACATGCCTTTATTCAAAGGCTACAGTGAAGTTCTATGGGAACTGCTTGGCCTGAAAGCCGTGTATGTTTGATATGCTACATTATGCAGATTTCACGTTCTAAATCACCTCAGTCAGATAAATAACGAAACTTGGTACAGCAGACATATGACTGGAAATAGGTCTATAAGATCATAGGCGTAGGAGGTCAGTCAACTTTGGGGGCAAGAGATTTTTCCCGAAAATATATGTATACTAAAATGCCCGAATTTTACATATTTGCCCGAAAAATTAACAAAATTCCCGAATTTTACATGATTTTTGCCTGAAAAATATTTTTCCCGAATTTTTTTGGTGGGGGCAAGTGCCCTTCCCTGCCCCCTCTCCTATGCCTATGTATATGATAATCATCTGTAAAACAACTACAGACAAGTTGTCACAATACACTGAACTGAGACTGAAGTGTATTCATTTGTTCACAGCAACCACTCTCCAGGTACTGTGAAATTCCCCGACATTTACCTGCCTTCTCAAGGCAATCCCAACTGTATTGGAGTTATCCGTGTCATGTATACTAACGAAATATAACAGTACAGACTGTATAATAATGCAAAACAATGCTGTACAAAATGCACAAAGTTGACAATAAACAGTTTTTCCCTGGCAAGATTTTTTCCTGACCATCCCGACTGTTCGTCAACTCCCTGACAGTTCCTTGTCAGCTGTCAAATTCCCGCACATTTCCAGGTTTTCCAGACAAGTGGTCACCCTCTTTGTTAAAACAGAGAACGCAGAAATACATTTCAGTGCCAATACTGCTAACAAAGTTCACACTGCTCATTATTCATTTTGACTTCTTACAGTAATCCATAATTCTTGCCATGTGAAAGGGCATCCATGAACCTGATTTACTAACTATACACAAACATTAAAATATCCAAGCAGTAATAATAAAGAACTCCACTAACTGCAATTGCAATCAACCGTCATTCTATGCACAATGTACATACATAGTATTTAATCCTGATCTGACATACATTAAGTCATTGCAGGGGGGGGGGGGGAGGTGCGTGAGTAGCGTTTATCGCCCAACCCGACATAATACAGGTCATTTCGGAGGCGGTCTTCACAGCCAATCACTAAGTACAAGAAAATATTAGCAAAACATTGCAAAAATGCTTTAGTGTTTTATTTTACATGTAATCACCTGTGAAATGTTTCGCAAGTATTTTACGCTAAAACATTTGGAAAACATTTTTGCAAATCTTTTAGGACATTGAAGATAGGAGATAGTTACATGTAAAATAAAACAGTTTACAATATTTTCCATCCACGGGATAGCCACTGGAAGTTGACGTCTCCAAAGCATTTTTGTAGTTTGAGTGTCCAGTTATTGTTAATGGTCAGTTTGTCCGGCAACAGATGATTGATTACTTGTCACATTTCACACAAGTTTATTTTTACTCCTCGCGCGCTACATTCCTAATATAGCGAAGAGGAGTAATGAGAACAATGTAATATTGAGGACCAACGACCGACCGACCGACCGACCTCGCATTTTGGAAAATTTCGAACGGCCATATCTTGGCAACGGGTCATCCGATCCACTTCATGTTTGGTTCTAGGGTGGGGTTTTCGAGGTCGGCGTATCGAATGGCGCTATTTCCGGTTTCGTCAAATCCAAGATGGCGGCTGGCCGCCATCTTATCCAAGATGGCGGCTGGCTGCCATCTTGGAGAATTTCGAATGAGAATATCTCTGGAATGAGTTATCCGCTCCACTTTCATGAATTACAGAGCAGCTTGGAGGAATAGCCTACAGGAGAAAATAATGCACGAGGAGTAATTAGATTGGTCACAATGTAAAATATTTCTTGTAGTTCAATGACAAAACTATCTGCTCACATTCACTCTCCCCACATCAGTATCGCGTCTTGGCTTTCAGCGTTCATATTCTTACAAGCCGGACGTGTGCAGACAGCCGCGGTGGCACAGAGACTGAATCAACTTCACCAGTCACCACTCACCACTCTCACTCCAGTCTCACAGTGTCGCAATGGCACAACTTACTACAGTCACTTGCTACGACATTTTCCTTCTGTTCACTCACTCAATCTCTCATTCCACACTCAAAACACTTTGTGCATGCAATGTTGTATCATCATCAATGATCGATTACTGACCCAAACTCATAAACACGAAGAAAAATGCTGAAATGCATTGCTGACATCATCATTCTAAGGCTCATGTAATGTTTGCTTGTTACTTTTACCTACAGAAGCACAAAAACCATTCCATTCATTATGCGGCTGTAATATGGGCCGTATTACGCCACTTGCCCGTCCGTCTGTCCGCCTGTCTGTACGTCTCCTGAACCGGCTCGTAACTCCAAGAAAGAAAAACACAGAAAAATCAAAATTGGTAATAATGATCCCCAGGGCACGGGTAAGTGGGATGACAATTTTCAGTTGAAAAGGTCAAAGGTCAAGTTTACCGGACGTCAAAAACCTAAAAAAATTGTCGCATATGTAGCGTACATGTTTACTTACTGGCGGTAGCGCAGGCGTCTCACGCGCCGACTGTAAACTAGGCCCAACCCACCCTTAGGCCTAACTTACTGTCCTCGCCTGAAAAAGATGCTCGGCAACTGGACGGACGGCCGCATATCATGTCAGCACTCGACGCCGTCAGTTTACAAATTGATATACAATTGGAATACGGTCAAAGCCGTGAATTTTCAGTAAATTCGTGAAGGTTTTCAAGACTCTGCTGAGAAACGCCGCTTTTGCGTTAACTCCTGGTAGCCTGCTAATAGTCAGAGAAAACCTCAACAACGAACTCAACACGGCAGGCAGCTGCCGGCCAATCACACTGAGACAATTTTTCACAGGCAGGCAATGTAATGAAAATGACTTAACAGCATCAGTAGGAACCCAACACAGCCGACATACTAGACCACACACAGCTAGCCGTCAGTCACCTAATTACCACTAGTAGCACTAATGGTAGTAGTAGTAGTCGCTAGTTGTGTAGTTACTGCATTGCTCTCTGTAGTAGATGCAGCATGACGGGACCGCTGACAACTCTTTACCTCCATGCACGCCAATGACTGCACGTATGACGGATAGGGAGGCTTGATGTCAGGGTGAGCACGTACACAGAGCAGATGTAACGTTGTGCTGAAGGAATGACACCGTCGGCGACACATTTAGACGACTGAGACAACACGGGCCTACAAACACACATTTGTACACATACACACACACATACAAACAGACAGACAGACAGAGATAAAATGATAAAGTGATAAAGTAGATGACGAATGCAGTATTGAAGTGTTCTGCATCAGACTGCAATACTGCAGTAGTCACATCTCACAGAGCAATAACATGTCATCAGCAGACGAGTTGTTCACATCAGCTGTATCTCAGTACTCCATCATCATCATCATCATCATCATCATTATCGGTAGCAGAAGCAGCAGCAGCAGTTACAGCAGATGTTTGAAATGCCATCACACCAGGTGGTCACAGGTCCGGATGTCCAGTTAATTCAGATGTCTTATGAGTCAACATTGCTAGCATCTTCCATGCTCAATAAGCCACAGAGCGTTGTTGCTGTGCTGCATCGTTTGCTGCCATAGTATTAGCCATAACTGTAAGTGGAAACCCAACGTCAGCTGAGACAAGACTTGTCAGTAATAATTGTTATGTATTATTATCACACACATCTTTATTCACCGTAAACGGCAGACAACAAAATATAAACAAAAGATGAAATAAAAAGCTTAACTAAGACTTGGTTCAAACTGACCATATATAGAAAACCATAGTGAATACTATGGTCACGTGACCGATGACATAATATGTCAGAAAATGGTAACACTTTAAGGCAAGGGGTTATGTTGGAAATGACCAAAGGTTGTAAAAATGTTAATTAGTTAAGGTTAAATGAAAAACGTAACAGGTCTCGGGCAGCTGTAAGAGCTTCACAGCTTTGTATGTCCTGCTCATGTATTGTCATACTTGTCACATTATCTGTATATTATGAGCAAATAAAATGATGATGATGATGAGGTGTAGTTCGGCAATGGGACAGATACCTCGTTCCACTGAACGTATTTCTTGTTCTCACATAAATTGTGAAAACCCACTGGGGAACTTCTCTTGTCCGCCCGCTGGCAAATTCTTGACTATGCCCCTGGACAGAGAGACAGACAAAAATAAAGTGATGAATTAGATAACTCGGGCCTAAAAAACACATACACACATACACATACTCACATACAGACAGACACAGTGGCATATACAAGGGGGGACATGGCTGCATCTCCACCGCGTCATACCTGGAAATTAGCATTTGTCTCTGGCTTCTGACCCCAACCGGTCTCTGCCCCTAGTCCTACTGACCCCCTCTTTTCTCCCCCAGCTAGTTTACTCATCAGGAGACGAGTTAGACAGAAGCTCAGACATGAGTGGACAGCTACCTCATAGGTAGGCAATCAGGGTGAGCTGATGCACAGAGCAGCTGTAACGCTGTGCTGTAAGCAGTCACGTCACTGTCAGCGATACTCTCAGACGACTGAAACAAGTCGGGCCTATAAACACACATACGCACACATACATACACACATACAGACGGACACAGTGGTGTATACAAGTAAGTAGGTAAGAAAGTAATATAATTTATAAGTGCCATAATTCGAGTGAAATCACAAGGGGCATGGCTGCATGAAATTGGCATTTGTCTCACTTCTGACCCCAACCGGAGCTCTGCGCCTAGTTCCACAGATCCCCTTTTGCCCCTTCCACTAGCTTACTCATCAGCAGACAAGTTAGACAGAAGCTCAGACATGAGTGGACAGCTACCTGAGAGAGGCAGTCAAGGTGAGCTGATGCACGATGCAGTAACGCTGTGCTTTAACGAGTGACATCACTGATGACATGACTGTCGGCGAAACACTCAGACGTTTGAAAGAACTCGGGCCTGCAAGCGCACATATGCACATATACATACACACATACAGACAGACACAGTGGCATATACAAGGGGAATGGACATGGCTGCATGTCCCGTGACATCGTAGCTGGAAATTAGCATTTGTCTCTAGCTTCTGACTGCAAATGGGTCTCTGCCCCTAGTCCTACACACCGCCTATTTTGTCCCCCCGCTAGTTTACTCATCAGCAGACAAGTTAGACTGAAGCTCAGACACGAGTGAACAGCTACCGGAGAGAGAGGCAGTCACGGTGAGCTGATGCACAGAGCAGATGTAACGCTGTGCTTTAAGCAGTGACATCACTGATGACGCCACTGTGGGCGAAACACTCGGACGACTGAAACGACTCGGGCCTACGAACACACATACATACACATACAGAGAGACGCAGTGGCTGCATGTCGTCCCTATCGTACCTGGAAATTAGCATTTGTCTCCGGCTTCTGGGGGCTTTGCCCAAGACCCCCACCGGACTCTGCCCCTGAACACCACTGGGTGACTTTCGTCCATCAGAAACCTTCTTTTGTCCTCCCGCCGCTAGAAAATCCCCAGCTACGCTGGTGGACAGAAAAACTGACAGAGATAAAGTGAAGAAGTAGAAGAAACTTGGAAAAAATTGAGAAACATTTTGCTGCAATGAAACACTGACGGTGAAACTCAAGACTGGACAGCTACCTGATAGGGAGGCAGTCAGGGTGAACTCAAGCAGAGTTCAGTGTAACTCTGAGCTGTAAGCAGTGTCATCACTGTTGGCGAAACACTCAGCCGTCTGAAAAAACTCGGGCCTACAAACGCATATATGCAGACACACATACACATACAGACAGACACAGTGCTGTATACAAAGGGGACAGGGCTGCATGTCCCCCCAGTTGTAGCTGGAAATTAGCATTTGTCTCACTTCAGACCCCAACTGGGGTGCTACCCCTAGTCCCACAGACCCCCTCTTTTGTCCCCCTGCTAGTTTACTCATAAGCAGACAAGTTAGACAGTAGTTCAGACACGGGTGAACAGCTACCTGAGAGAGAAGCAGTCACGGCGAGCTGATGCACAGACCAGATGTAACGCTGTGCTTTGAGGAGTGACATCACTGACGTCACTGTCGGCGAAACACTTAGACGGCTGAAACGACTCGGGCCTACAAACGCACATATGCACACATACATACAGACACAGTGGTTGCATGTCTTCCCTATCGTACCTGGAAATTTGTATTTGTCTCCGGCTTCTGGCGGCTTTGCCCAAGACCCCCACCGGGCTCTGCCCCTGAATACCACTGGGGGACTTCTGTCCATCGGAAACCCTCTTTTGTCCTCCCGCCGCTAGGAAATCCCCGGCTACGCTGGTGGACAGAAAAACTGACAGAGATAAAGTGAAGAAGTAGATGAAACTTGGAAATAATTGAGAAACATTTTGTCGCAATGTAACACTGATGATGAAACTCAAGACTGGACAGCTACCTGATAGGGAGGCAGTCAGGGGAACTGAAGCAGAGTTCAGTGTAACTCTGAGCTGTAAGCAGTGTCATCACTGTTGGCGAAACACTCAGCCGTCTGAAAAAACTCGGGCCTACAAACGCATATATGCAGACACACATACACATACAGACAGACACAGTGCTGTATACAAAGGGGACAGGGCTGCATGTCCCCCCAGTTGTAGCTGGAAATTAGCATTTGTCTCACTTCAGACCCCAACTGGGGTGCTACCCCTAGTCCCACAGACCCCCTCTTTTGTCCCCCTGCTAGTTTACTCATAAGCAGACAAGTTAGACAGTAGTTCAGACACGGGTGAACAGCTACCTGAGAGAGAAGCAGTCACGGCGAGCTGATGCACAGACCAGATGTAACGCTGTGCTTTGAGGAGTGACATCACTGACGTCACTGTCGGCGAAACACTTAGACGGCTGAAACGACTCGGGCCTACAAACGCACATATGCACACATACATACAGACACAGTGGTTGCATGTCTTCCCTATCGTACCTGGAAATTTGTATTTGTCTCCGGCTTCTGGCGGCTTTGCCCAAGACCCCCACCGGGCTCTGCCCCTGAATACCACTGGGGGACTTCTGTCCATCGGAAACCCTCTTTTGTCCTCCCGCCGCTAGGAAATCCCCGGCTACGCTGGTGGACAGAAAAACTGACAGAGATAAACTGAAGAAGTAGATGAAACTTGGAAATAATTGAGAAACATTTTGTCGCAATGAAACACTGATGGTGAAACTCAAGACTGATAGGGAGGCAGTCAGGGTGAACTCATGCACAGCTCAGTGTAACCCTGAGCTGTAAGCAGTGTCATCACTGTTGGCGAAACACTCAGACATCTGAAACAACTCGGGCCTACAAACGCATATATGCAGACATACATACACATACAGACAGACACACAGTGGTGTACACAAGGGGGGACAGGTCTGCATGTCCCCCCGTCATAGCTGGAAATTAGCATTTGTCTCACTTCTGACCCCAACTGGGGCGCTACTGTACAGTGGCGTATACAAGGGGGCATGGCTGCATGTCCTCCGTCGTAGCCGGAAATTGCCTTCCGGGGGCTTTGCCCCCAGACCCACCGGGGCTCTGCCCATGGAACCCACTGGGGGTTTCGGTTTCGGTTTCCGATTAGGTTGGGCAGTCTGCATCGCCCAAATCTTAGACCGCAGCACGGGTCCATCAGCCAGCCCCCTTCACTCGTTTACTCATCGCCAGACAAGTTAGACAGAAGCTCAGACATGAGTGGACAGCTACCTGAAAGAGGCAGTCAGAGTGAGCTGATGCACGATGCAGTAACGCTGTGCTTTAAGGAGTGACATCACTAATGACGGTGACGTTGACATCTTCACATCGTAGCCTCAAAATCGCAGAAAACGGTATCCACACTTGCCAGATAGACCGTCTGTATGGCGATATGAACGACCTGCAACATCTACATGTCAGTTTAAATGCAGTGTATACATGTACTCTACGTACTGCATCGACAGTCTATATAACAAACGTTCTGAATCAAACTCAGACACTAGTATACTGTTAAATTAAAGGTAAACTTATGTAACTTAACACAAACAGATACAGTCATATAACCAATATATTCCCACTTTGCTATCATAACACACCGCAACCATAACACACATAGCAGGTAGTTTACAAGTTCAGCCACACAGATAGCTGGACTGAACAGCGGACTGTACTTTGTCAAAATGGGAAAGACTGGCCTTCATCGCCTTCAGACAGTGGCCTCGAAATCATAAGAGGACCTGCAACATTCATGTTTAAGTGGAATACACAATGAACATTTTCTGAAATCAATTTAGACTCTCCATTACGTTCAATGTGGTGCTTAGTTAAATGTAAACCTGTAAAAGCAGTTATAGAGTCAGGCAACTAATTATTTTATTGTCATTATTCACTGTGGTAACATACCTGTAAGGTGGTATGGTAGTGTACAGGTGCGGCCAAATGGACAGCCTGACATAAGAGACGACCGTCCTTTCTGAACATGGGAAAGACTGACCTTCATCACCTTCTGCACTATGCACCGATGTGTATAAATGAGCTGTAGACTACTACACACAGCGTGGCAAAGATGTCTTTTCTTGCTTTATAGATTTTAACAAGGCCTTTGACAGCATGGACTATGGGTCGTTATGTTGCAAACTAATCAGTAGTAATTCCAACAGTTGATTGTTACCACCTACACATGTATTAGCTTTCTAATATTCCAGTCAAAAACTGTCTGCTGGCAACACTTTTATTCATACTCGTTTACTATTTCTAATGGAATTTGACAACGTGGCATACTGTCATTATGACATTTAACACACAAACAAAAATGTGCATGGTGTTTAAACCCACCTACAGACGTAAGACGGTATGCGAATCTTCCCCAAATTTCATGGTAGCTGGACAAGATTTCACCTTGTTTAAATATCTGGGTTATATTATTGAAAATAGCACACCTCATGTTGCTGACATCAACAGGCAGATTAAAAATCTGTCTTCTAGAACAAATCGGTTAATACATAATTTTTTTTTCGCAGCTCCGCATGTTAAAGTAAAATTGTTCCACACATATTGCCTGTTTTTATAATGTTGCTTTGTAGTGCCATTTTAGTGCTCATAGTTTTAACAAGTTTCATTCAGACTATGACAAAAGGATAAATGCTTTCTTTGTTTATGCAAAAATACAGACGTGTTACCAAAATGCTATTGGAATTAAAACTTCCTAGCTTTAATACTGTCTTGCATAATCCTAAGGTAATGTTCTGCAACAGTTCTCATTCCGTTTACAATCGTGTTGTGCTTGCAATTAATTGTACTTCTTAGTCTTTTTTGTACTTTTACCTGTAGCTTTTCTTTTTTACCTCTATGGATCTTTGTGGACTGATAATAAACCTGATTTGATTTGATTTGATTGTAATACTAATGTTAACGCAGTATGACTGATTTAGTGAACGTGATACTTATATACAGAAATAGATTCATACCAAAATCAACTAGACTAGAAACTTACATGCGATAAAACTAAAAAAACTTGGTCTTGACGTTCGAAAAGTCATCTCCGCTTGACTGAGTCTAAATCAGGCAGTCTCAACTCTGCATGCTCTCGAAAAATGCCGCAATTACACCACTGAAGAGTACAATATTCTCTTAAACGTTAACTTATCGCCATGTGACTCTTCAATATAATATTACTGTTCAACACTGCATACTGGCTTTGTACCCCTGTTCGTTTTTCTGGAATTTACAGCAACTTCTTTGACGTCTTGTTTAATCATCATCATCATCATCATTCACATAACATACATACATAAAATCACACAATACAAAAAAGCACAACAACATACAATCCAAAGCAATTTACACAATAATACACATACATTCGATCACGAAATACAAGAAAGTGAGTGAATTGCAGTCAGAGCCAGTCTTGAAGAATTCAATTACACTTCATAATACTTCATGCTTCTGACTATAGAAAGACAGATGTAATAAGAGCTTCTCTATAAACAGTGGGGCAGCAGGTAGCACAACCATCTCTGCCCCATGATTTTTTCTAAATCTGACCTAATGTAACATTCATACTTTACAATGTCTTGAAGACTTCGTACTTCGTAATATGCCATATGTATATAGTTCAACTTTCAATCCATGCTGGCAGCCGGACAAACCAGTACTGACAGCATGGCTGCTTGTTCAACTGGCCACATTTTCCTTCTCGAAGTCTTTCCAGAGATACTGAATTCCAGT
>Ga0209679_1000808_pt1 | contig 12079 bp, 3 predicted proteins | sample WorMetHEROISLAND_4_FD_187408 | JGI IMG/M metagenome (GOLD analysis project Ga0209679, IMG submission 187408) | Marine gutless worms symbiont microbial communities from Max Planck institute for Marine Microbiology, Germany - Olavius sp. 2 HERON... ...
GCGCGCCTTCTCAATCTGCGGTTCAAGTATCTGGAACCAGATTCCCCCACACATCAGAAACCTTCATTCTGCTCCGGCTTTTCGCAAAGCTCTTAAGACTCATTTGTTTCTGCAATCGACATTGTAATGCACTGTCGGTCGATCTTCATTGATGTAGACAGGGCACTATAACATTCATGATTATGATTATTATGATTATGTTAAAGATCCAGTCAGCTCAAACGCTTCGCTGCACTCTTTGACATATTAATAACAGATACTAACGTGCTCTGTGCGGTGCGGCATTGAGTGTCCTGATGAAACATAAATTCTACGTCGATGAATCCAACGCTGTTATCGGCGTTATAATACACAGTTCGTGAATTGCCGTTTCTGTGTATAGGCGCAGTAAATATACGGTCAAAACGTTTATTTATTTATTTATTTATAAATGTACAGCAAAGGACACGACTGCCGCTAACATGCTGCTCAGAGCAAGGCTGGGCTAGGCACGTTCACAATACTTGAAAGATGAAGTACGGTAAGAAGAGAAATATAACAAAAACTGAAAAGCGTGGCAGAGCCCAGCGTAAGGGCCGCCCTTACGCGTGCTGCCCCCTAGCGAATGCTACTGACTTGTTAACGCTAGTCCTCCGAACTATCGCCAGTGGGTTGTTCTAAACTACGGTCCAATTTTCGCCGTTTGTAGACAGAAGTTCACCAGATTACGTTCGCAGACGCGGGAGAGATCGTAGTTTGCAATGCCGTTTTCCGATTATCCATATCTTGTTCCGTTCCGGAGATATTCGCGATCGAAGTGCGAAGTCGTCCGAAATCGAGCCAAAAAATCATGTTTTTCGGCCCCAAATTTTTTTTTGGGGAGGACCCCCAAATTTTGGACCTAGCTTTACATTTGCACCCATTTCCGATCATACGGCAAAGTTTTGCGGCGATCAGCCGAGAGACCGCGGAGATCTCGCGCTGAAGAAAAAAGAAAGAAAGAAACAGCAGCAAAACATAACGCGTTGCGTTATCGCAACGGGCGGCCCTAATCACACTAGAAATACGACAAAACACAAGCACAAACTAAACTAAAAACTCACACATTTGGCCATGTTACACAGCAGCGAGGATTTTTTTTTAAACTTTTCAAACTGCTAAAATTTATGACATTATGTTCAAGGTTATGCCATATACAGTCACCACTCTTGTGGCAAAAAAGTGCTTCCGAGTGTTTAGCCTAGAGTAGTTTATGAACAGTTTGTGTTCGTGTCCACGAGTTGCGTTGCGCTGTCTACTCACAACGTAAAATACTCATTAAAATTCATTCAAAACATCAACCAAAACTTTGATAAATCGCCAATTTTTTCGGCTAGCTCATTCTAACACCGGTATGTCACCAAGTAGCGTAGCGAATCTTAAATGATCACTTTATGCAAATTAAACTGAAGTTCGACTGTGACATGATAATGGAAATGTTGTGTAATTAACTGCGAATGCTTTCTACCAGATTTTCGTTGCCTTCTTCCTTTACCTTACGTATGTTGAAAATATCTTCATAGTTAAAACATTGCCAAACAAATTCAAATCAGTTAAAATTTGACAGAGTTGTTATCAGAAGTAATCTACAACTTCTATTGTGTTAATGCATTTTAGGTTGTTGCTACTAAATTGCTTCCGCTGCAAGACTAAGCACATATGAGTCTCAAAAGGTGCATTGCTAACTAGGCTACCGTGTTACCGACTATTAAGCTTGAAATTTACAGTTTAAACCCGAAAAAAACTTTTCACCAAAAGGGGCATGGATTTTCTCGCTCGCTACGCTGAGTGGATTGTGTTTTATCAGAAATTTTGGCTATTGTATCCATGCACTGGGTTTTACGCTGTTGGACAGACAAATTGAATATTTCTTCCTCCGGGAATTGTTATTTTCAGTTTCTGCATTTTCTGTCCGTTAATTTTAGTCCCTCTGCTTATCGACAATTTACTGCGGCCTGACACGGTGCTACATTATACACATTTCAATGGAAATATTTTAGCGCATGGAACGGACGTACAGGTCTAGGACTTGTAACGAGATCATGGAACAACAACGAGACGAAACTATTGACAAGTTCTTCTGGAAACTTAGATGTGAGTTTGTAGAGCATCAAATCCAGTTTGGCGACCGGCTCCGACGGGAGTGGACCTGCTGAAGGAGCTTACAGTACTCTCCTATACCCCTAAGCTAAATTCACGGAATGGGTTTGAGTGGGAATGGTACCGTGAAGTGGTAGAAAATGGAAAGGGAATGAAAGAGTAAATAAGTAAGTAAATAAGTAAGTAGAGGGAAGGGGAACCACAGATTATTCCCAAAATGCATAATACGGATCGACGCCCTAGGACTGGATGTCACCAGCGACTAACAGCGTCTTCGATCGACCGACCGACCGACCAACCGACCGATTTACTTACTTACTTACTTAAAAAGAAGAAGCACTGGAAGACGGACCTGGAAGCGGTCGCTCTTGATCGCCTGAACGTAGATGTCATTCGGGCGGAAGGAGTCGCCGACGTCGACGAGCAAATGCATTCTTCGTTTTCCGTCGTCATCATCGCGAAACACCGGCTTTCCAATCTTCTCGCGTTTGGCGATGACCGGCTGTCCGGTACCACTCTCGGTCCCAGAGCTGCCAAGTGACTGGTCAGGACTGCTCAGTGCTCCAGTCCCGGTGTCGGCTTCCACCAGGAGGATGCTATCCGTGCTCAGCACCGCCCGTATTGTCGCCAGATCGACGCTGGGAGGAATCGGAAACCGGTAGTAACTCGTTTTCGCGCGAACGTTCTTCGTCGCTGCTGCGTCACGGTTTTCGTTGGCGCCAGTCTGTTCCGCCACTGGAAGCCTCTGGACGCCGAGGACCAGCGTTCCACGCTCAACCGACACACGGATAGTCCGCTGGTCGAAGCCGGAAGTGTCAAAAAATCTCCGGAAGTAGTTTCGCGGCAGACGCGGTTGTCGTCGTTCACCAGCGGTGCTGGTAGTGCTGTCTAGGGGACCCCTATCCTGACCGGTGGTGCTGGTAAAGCTATCTTGGGGTCCCCTATCCTGACCGTTGGTGCTGGTAGTGCTATCTTGGGGTCCCCTAACTTGACAGGCGGTTCTGATGGGGCTGTCTAGGGGTCTCCTATTCTGACCGGTGGTGCTGGTAGTGCTATCTTGGGGTCCCCTATCCTGACAGGCAGTGCTGATGGGGCTGTCTAGGGGTCCCCTATCCTGACCGGTGGTGTTGGTAATGCTGTCGTGGGGTCCCCAAACTTGACAGGCGGTGCTGATGGAGCTGTCTAGGGGTCCCCTATCCTGACCGTTGGTGCTGGTAATGCTATCTTGGGGTCCCCTATCTTGACAGGCGGTGCTGATGGGGCTGTCCTCACCGGTGGTGTTCGTAGTGCTATTTTGGGGTCCCCTATCTTGACAAGCGGTGCTGATGGGGCTGTCTCGGGGTCCCCTATCCTGACAGGCGGTGCCTATGGCTATGTCTAGGGGTCCCCTATCCTGACCGGTGGTGCTGGTAGTGCTACCTTGCACCGTTGGTGACTGTGATCGACATCGTCGAGCGGCACGTCGACCGTCCAGCGGCACAATCTCCTCGCGCATCAAGTCCACCTCCAGCCGCCATCGACGCCACTGTCTCCGTCGTTCCGTGTCCGCCAGCTCGTCCAGCTTCTGCGTCTCGGCGGCCAACGACTCGTCGAAGGTCAGTCTTTCGGCGACAATCGGGATATCAAGCAGCGTCTTCGTCTTCTCGCTCTCTCCGCCGCCTTCGAAAACCACAGCCGCCGCCGACGACGAAGGACCCATTCCACTTCCGGTGCAGCTGACGCCGTCGACGTCGTCGTGTTCCGCCATCTGAGAAGTTCCGGCCGATAAACACGACGTGCAGCGAGATGGCATCTTCCGTAGCCGGCGTAAGAAAGTCGCCGTCGCAAGCTACTGGACCCAGCAACACTTAGAAGTTCTCTGCCGTTCCGAATCCACCGAATCGTACCTCGGTTCCAAACTCTCCTTTCCGTACGACGGAAGCAAAGCGACTGGTTCCAATATCAGATCAAACTCTATACCGAGAGACGCTTTACGGTTAAGTTTCAGTGGTGGAAATTAGCGGCAATAAAACTGCTAGCACTTCTTGGCTTTCCCATAATTTAACGATATATACACTATACCGGTGCGCCATGCAGACAAACTGTATTCAGTACCGCCATAATATGCCACTCGAGAAATTTAGATATTTAACTGTCAATTTAGATACTAAACTGTCTATTATCATATTCCCCCGTACAATCGTACTGTCGCCCGCTGCCGTCGCAGTCGCGTTTTAATTAACGTATATATACAACGCCAGCAGGTGCGACGTCGTTGGTGGCCGGTCTTCGGCACGTGACCCAACGCACGTCACAGTTCGCTGAGCCGGGATCGATTCTCGGTGGCTACAGTGCCGGCGCTACCTGTTGCCAGTCGCCTACCTGCGTGATTAGAATAGCAAACTGTCGCCGAATCCGACGGTAAACAATCAAGCGGGATGTTCCTGTCACAAAGCGCCAGCTCGTTGCCAAGCGACGTGATCGAGCTGTAAATACAGCAGAACAGGACGCCTCCGTCATCGATAGGTTGAGTGATAATGCGAAAATTGGGGACTAGATTTAATGATAACAGTATGACGGTGTGAGGAAATCAGTATACACGGTGAACGTGACGCGTTGCTACTGTTGAATCGCAAATGAAGTTCAGAATCAAGTACTGAAATAGTTAAGTTTACACTTTACAAACATGCACTCGATATAAAAACGTTGTTACAGTAGTCCAACAGTGACAACTTTAAAGCAGTTTAACGCAAACACACAAGTTTCTTGATGACGTAAAGCTCTTCTAACTCCTTTACTATTAATGCATCATTAAAGCAAACCACACCAGCGATCATTTTATCGTGGCCATAAGAATGGGTGAACATAACTTTTTTTCTCATGAGCTGTACTGAACTGAACTGAATAAGCTGTCTGTTAATGCCAATATCACAAAGATGCATCGTAGCAAGCACGGTACAACTGAGCATTGCCAGCAGCATTTTTGGACTCGGGAGGCAGGTCCCACAAAGCCACTCTAGTTGTTCTTCTTATTCTTGGAATCAGTTCTCTAAAAATCCCTAAGGCTTTCTTTATATGCAGCGGAGCGCAACGAAACTTTGCATACGCATTCATGCTGACATTCCCCACAGATCTACCGTCTCAGATTTTCCACTCATTTTCTACTTAATGAGTAATTATCAAAGTTCTTTTCATGTTATCTATTTAAAACTTGACATTGAACCTTCACTAGTATAATTGCCGGTGCATTGTGTCACTTTGTGTGTAGCGCAGCGTCCATCGAAGAGGCCTGCTGCAGCGCGATGAGCGGTGGAGCGTAGTGACGAATATTTATGCACAGGCGGGGCCAACCGTAGGTATATAGTAGAGTAAGTAAGCATGCGGGCGTCTTCCGGGTCCATAGTACCTTTCGTACTTGTTTTACTAAATATTATGATTAGTACTTTGGCTGTTAATCCAGAGACCAGAGTGGTACGTCTGTACTGTTTGGAGAGGTGAGGGACAGGAGGTCTGGGACTTACGGGTCCAGAGGCAGAGCTCCAGAAGCGGGTCTGAAAGACAAAGTTCTCCAGAAGGTGATAGGTTTTTTTTGTAATTTAGAACGAACATTTCGCACATTTTATTTTGTTCTGATTATAATGGGCATAGAGGTCGGTTTGGTCTAAGCCCGAATTATTCTTTTGTATTTCGTGATGATAATAATAACGCTTTTAAATATACACACAGAAATGTGAAGCCCGCAGCCACTTAACGGCAGTTTTTACATTGGCTCCCTGACAGCAACATTTAGCTACGATACTTAGGTCTGTGCCGAGTACTCGAGTAGCTCGAGCTTTATTTTTGAGCTCGAGTATATACTCGATAATTTTTTTGCAAACGCCATACAGCGATAAAAACTGGCAAACCTCTTGTCCAAACGTTTGTCACACAATTACGGGACAAATTTAGCCTTGCCTGGAACGATGCAAATCAATTCCGGGACTGTCCCGGCCATACCGTCGGGTACCCGGGTAACGACTACAACGAATTAACCTAGTGACTCTTGCTTTTTGGCGCCGGATATAAATACTTTTACTTACTTACTTACCCTGCCGAGTATACTCGAGTACTCGGTAAGATACTCGACAGAGTACTCGAGCAGTAAAAAGCTCGATTCGCACAGTCCTAACGATACTATAACCAGGGCCGGCCTTAGGCATGTTCGAGGTGTTCGGCCAAAGAGGGCCGCCGACTTTTGGGGGGGCCGCCATTTTGGACCCTAAAAATTCCGTATAAATAATGCCAATTTGTACGCAGTAACCAGCCAGCGTACTTACTCTATACAGGATGAATCACAAAAAGTAAGCCAACAAATTTCGCAACTGTGTGACTTCATCAAATATTGACCGATTCTCAAAGTGCTTTTACTGGCTGACTCGACAGTATATTGTCAATAAAGCGATCATTACACATCCCACCACACATTTAACGCGTCGCTGCACTACCTTATAAATTTTAATATTGTTAAAAGCCGGTGTTATTTCATTTGATGTGCCTTAGGATTTTAATGATCACTTTATCGCAAATTTATGGCTTAGTGTAAAAGTGAAACAAACATAAAGATGGTCAATATTTGATGGAATTATAACAAAAACTTGGCAGGGGCGGTTCTACTTGGGGCAGGGGGCATTTTTCCAGCTAGCTTTTGAATCTGGGAGCAACAAATAAATCTGCGGGGCACTTGCCCTTCCTCTCAGATTCACTTTGTGCTCCCCCCCCCCAGATTCAAAAGCTAGCTGGAAAAATGTAGGCCTGCATGGAGTTCGAATTTTTGGGTTTCGGAGAACGGATAAAATGGACTCGCTGGTGAAGGGGCTGAAGGGGCAATGCTCCCCATATTTTTTGAAATAGAACCGCCCCTGAAACTTGGTGCCTTATTTTTTGACCACCCTGTATATGATCAGATTATGTGCGAAGAAATTAATCAAACAAGCCGACACGTCGCTTCGCGCCGTGTCGGTTTGACCTTGACCTTATTGTCTCGGCCCTGCGGGCCTCTGTCGCACGCCACGTCCTGCAGTGAGAGTCGATGCGGTCGATGCGGTCCGATTTTAAAGATATAGATATTTGTCCACGAAATACTGATAACATATTTTTACTATTCGTTAAAAGATGTAAAGCATATATTTCCCATTTCGCTGAAAAAGATTAACGTCCAAATTAGTCTCATACTGTCACCGCCCAATTACGTACTATTCCCCACTTTATATCGAAATCGGTTGGGCGTGCACAGTTGCTGAGGCCGGCAACGATGACCTTCAATAGGCCTACAGTGAGCCGACAGCTTGTCACTGACTGCATTAATAATAATATCGTGTTTATTCACACCGGTGGGTTGCTGTCACAAGGCGACGAAGAGCAAGTGCGTTTGAGTTAAATGATGACTGACAGCAACTCGCCGCACACTGTTTAGGGAATTATTAGCTGCACTGCACCGCGGTGCTTGCAAGGACCGCCGGGACAACAAATGACAAAAATACCTTTATAAGGCAATAGAAAGGCAAGGAAAAGGTTGCAAGCAAAATCTTGCGGGGTTCCGCGACGTCATTAAACACGACAGTTTTGGGCGCATTTGTAAAACAAGGAAACCGCACGATGCAGCAGCCGTTGGTTGCGTAGAAAAATCACTACAAGTTTAAGAGTAGCCAAGCTCCGAAAGCCAGGTTATAGACATACCGGCGCGCAAAATAAAATTTAACGTAAAATAGCCATTCATGGTCATTCAAGGTCACGCACTTATGGGTCAGTGGAAAGGCGATAAGGGACTAAATGAAACTATATAATAATGTTGGCCTTATTTCCTAAGCTTCCGAAGATTCAGGGTCCGAAAACACTGAAAACTGCGGTTGTCAACAACCACACTGTCGTTTGACACCCCACCTGGGGAACCCACGTAAATATCCGCATAAAACTTAGCCAGAAACTATAGTCACTAAGCACATTTTGCCGCTGATAGTATGGGTCTATCTTCATTAAACTTTTTGTGGTGGGCTCCGAAAAAAAAACATCTTTTCTGCAGTAGAATGCGTATTGGCCATTCAAGGTCATTCAAGTTCGCTGATTTTGGCACCAATCCAAAGTATGCAACTTCCTATTACTCATCAATAGTAAGCTAGTAACCTTGGTCCTATCTTGCCCCATTTTAGAGATATAGTAGTTTTTCGGCTGAAATAAACACCCCACCCCTATTCCACCCGAATTTTTGGACGTTCCCTTTGGACTAGATTGCCGATGATGGAGCTCCGAAGAGCGAATACCATAAGCTCATTATTCGTGTAATTACCTTCGAACTAACCCAGCCTATACGCCCACGCTACATCAACGTCACTAACGGACAGACAGACAGACAGACAGATGGACGAACGGACGGACGACTTACTGTAGCAATACCGCGAAATGCGTATAGTTCACAGCGCTGTAATGAAATTTCAGCATAATTTCAATTTTCAACACAGTCAGTTTTGCAGATTTAAAGAAAATATTTTAGTCGATTTTCTTCGAACGGAAAACGCTTGAGAAAAAGCCAGATGGAACTCTGCAACGCGCACTGATCATCACGTGATTAACCACGTGACTCTGGCCGCGGCTGCAGCCCATCCCCATCAGTCGGTCATAGTCAGACCATTAGTTGTGGTCAGTTTGATTGGTCAGTGGTCAATCAACCGGAGCGAGGTGACCATTGATTCTGACGTCACACCGGACCTGTACTTCCGGCAGTACTTCCGGCTATCCTTGGGCTAACTGTAAATCATACCAGACGTTTTCATTCGCTTTGCAAGAAGAAGTTTCAGAATTCTTAAAATAATTCTCACGCCCTTTTTGTCCCCTATCAGAGTAACAGTAGCAGTATCAGAGTATTACTAGCAGTGTGTCATTTTAAGTGTCGACGGTTGCCAAATTGTTAGTTGTAACTGGGGTGTTGTCTGCTAGTCATGGCGAATAAACGTAGCTATAAAACGTTTTCGATTAACCCAATGTCGTTTGACTCCCCGTCTCCAGGGAACCCCCACGAATATCCACATAAACCTTATATTGCCAGAAACTAGACTCATTTGGCTACATCTTCGTTGCTGATAGTGTGAGTCTATCTTCATTCACATTTTCGTGGTTGGCTCCGAAAACGCGTTTTTTGAAACAGACTGCGTAACCGTAATGGCCCTTCAAGATCATTTAAGGTCATTGATTTTGGCACCAATCGAAAGCGCATTATGCGACTTTCTCTTCGTCATCAATAGTAACGTTTCTTCTGTGTTGCCCGTTTCAGAGATATTGCACGTTTTCTGGTGAAACCAGCACGCATCTCATCCTTATTTCACCATAATTTGGGGGCAAAATGTAGCCCCATGACTCTACTTTCCAGCGATATAAGGTATATGCGGATATTCGCGGAGGTTCCCTGGACAGAGGTGTCAAACGACAGTGGGGCTGTCGACAACGACAACAGCAATTTTCAGCGTTTTCGCTGGCTATATCTTAGGACACTTTAGAGATGAGGCCAGCGTTATTACACAGCGATACGCAGTACGTCCTCAGCTTTTCACTGATCCCAAAATGCATGACCTTGAATAACCCTGAATGGCTATTCCGCGTTAAATTCTGTTTTCGCGCCGGTTTGGCTGGCTCCTACCGTACGACTTTCGAAAAATAATTGCGTGAAAATCAATAAAGACAGGCACACACTGTCAGCAGCGAAAATCTTCGGCAGGGATTCTAGTTTCTGGCAATATAAGGTTTGTGCGGATATTCGCTGGGGTTCTATAGAAAGAAGACGTTAAAAGACAGTGGAGTTGCGCGTTAACGCTCGTCTTGAAGTTTTGAACATCTTTTTTGGCTTTTGAAAACAATTGCGTAAATTTAAATTCAGATAGACCCACACTATAGCAGTCCTCATGTAGATCAGGCACTCTAGTTTCTGGCAATATAGGCCTAAAGCTTATGCGGGTATTCGCAGGGGTTCTCTATAAAAGGAGACTTCAAACGACAGTGGGGTCGCCCGTCATGCGCACGTGCTGCGGTCGGATGTTCAAGTTTATTCGCTGTGTGTGTAACAAATTCGCCTGTTCATAGGACGTAGGTTTTGCAGATGATAGACGTAAGTGTAGGTGATGATTCATTACGGTGATAGAAAGTAACTTAGCTACAAAGAAATGCATTGCTGACACAGTTTCTGAGCGATAGCTGAGCTTCTTGTATACGTGTCCCGTAGTCGGACATAGCAGAGATTAGGCTTTACAGGCAATCAGTTGCACCGGTACTGACAATCAAGCTTACAACTTTAAACAGAAAAAACACAAAAAATCTAATGGATAGTGTACACATCTGCATGAACACTGTCGCTCTCGGTATTGCTATCCTAAGTCGTCCGTCCGTCCGTCCGTCTGTCTGTCCGTGACGTTGATGAACAGTGGGCGTATGTGTTGAGTTCGAAAGTAATTACACGAATAATTACCTTAGTGTCTTCGCGCCTCGAAGACACAACATCGGCAATGTACTCCAAGGAGAACACCCCAAAAATTCGGGTGGAATATGGGTGAGGTACTGTTTTCAGCAGAAAACCTGCACACACTCGGCCACACGCTAGATGCCGTCATTATCAGCTCTGGCGTATAGGCGCCAATAAGGAGTAGGGATAGGGACAAGGGAAGGGGAAGGGGAAAAGACAGGAGGGGAGGGGGACATGGGAAGAAGGGGGGCGAGAGGGGGAGGAGGAAAGACAGGGAGGAGGAAAGAGGACAGGGAGGAGGAGAAGAAGGGGAAGGGAAAGGGAGAGGAAATCTCGCCCCATTTCTAAAAGTCGGCGCCTATGGCTCTGTGTCTGTTAATTCCCCGGCGCCCATCCCGTCTGATCACTCTATGATCGACGTCGAGCTTGAGCTGTGCTGCAGCAACCACTATGACGCTACGTTTCGCATTTGTCGCTCGTGGAGGACGTTCGACTACGAGGCGTTCGAAGAAGATCTTCGCTGCTCCACGCTCGTGGTGTCACCGCCGGACGACGTCAGCCAACTTGTAGCGGAATATGAGAACACTGTCAAAGCGCTGCTCGACGTTCACGCACCATATCGACGAGTGCGTCAGTCCACACGTCCGTCTCAGCTGTGGTGTGACTCCGAGTGCCGTGCAGCCAGACGCATCACCCGCTCCCTTGAGCGCCGGTACCGTTGTTGTCCGTCAGCCGAGTCGTTCGTTGTCTGAAAAAGCCAGTTCGTGCATCAACGCCGTCTCTTCCACCGTAAAGCTAAAGACTATACTGGTCCACCACACTTGCTGAACATTGCAATAATCCACGTCAGCTGTGGTCGACGATCAACAAAGTGTCCAAGCCACCGACAGCATCTACATTCCGACACAACGCTAACGACATCGCGACGCATTTCACAGACAAAGTCATCAAGATACGTGCCAGTACAGCTTCAACCGGTCTCGGGCATACCCAGTATCACTCAACGTGAATCAGCAAACGAACTGTCATTTCAGCGGGTAACGGTAACGGAAGCTGTGCGATTGTTGGACAGAGCGCCATGCAAACACTGCGCCCTTGATCCAGCACCGACTTGGCTGGTAAAGCGTGCTGCTGACGTGCTAGAGCGGTAGTAGGGCCGGTCATTGCCGCCGTCTGCAACGCATCTCTGCAGTCTGGGTTTCTTCCTGTTTCACAGAAGCAAGCTCGGGTCACAGCCCGTTTAAAGAAACCATCACTAAAGCCAGATGACTTGAACTCATTTCGTCCAATTTCAAATGTCACGTTTCTGTCCAAACTGGTGGAACGTGTAGTCGCCAGACAGTTCACTGCCAAGTGCCAACAAGTACGATCTGTTCCCCATCAGACAATCCGTTTATCGCCTGCAGGGTCATTCCACCGAAACAGCCGTCATGGGGAGGGGACATCCCCCTTCCCAGCCGACTAGGGGATCTGGGGGAGCGCCGTAAGCTCCCCCAGCGG
>Ga0209679_1000809_pt1 | contig 12078 bp, 3 predicted proteins | sample WorMetHEROISLAND_4_FD_187408 | JGI IMG/M metagenome (GOLD analysis project Ga0209679, IMG submission 187408) | Marine gutless worms symbiont microbial communities from Max Planck institute for Marine Microbiology, Germany - Olavius sp. 2 HERON... ...
CTCTCTCTCTCTGGAGCGTGTCAAGTAGACGTAGCCGTCTCCACGAGTAGTCGCCATGCCGATCTGTCCGATGCGCGCCGCTTTGCTGTCGCCAGGCCGAAATTGAGCGGGCGCAGATCGTCCTCAGCCAGGTTTGTCTGGGTCTACCGACTCTGCGTCGCCAGTCCTTTGGAGGACCCAAAATGCAGGCCCAAAGAGCTCGGTAATGGTCTTGACTGATGTCGGCTCGACTAAGATGGCCGAAGAAAGACAGACGTCGTCTACAGATAGTGTCGGACAGAAACGTTGTCCAGTGCGAGACCTGACCTCGTCGTTGGAGACAAAGTCCGTCCAGTGGATATGGAGGATGTGTCGAAGGCACCAATTGTCCAACGCGTCTATTTTCTTCGACAACGTGGAGGTCACAGACCATACCTCGGAGCCGTACAGAAATATCGGAAAAATGCAAACATTGTATAGCCGGAGCTTGGTTTCAAGTGTGATGGAGGACCTCCAGATATTCTGTTCCAGCGCGAACATGGACTCGCGGACAATAGTGGCACGTCGTTTAATTTCCAGCTCGCTGCCACCTGAGCAATGGATAAGGGAGCCAAGATATATAAATGACTCAACGACCTCCACTTCATTCCCTTGGACAATGACACGTTGGCACGGAGCATCACAGCCGCCCAAGTCTTGAATTTTTGTTTTGGTCCAGTTAATGGACATGCCTAGAGGCATGTCTTACTTAGTTACTTATAATATGGTCAGAGGTCATGTTTAACCTCTAGGATGCTGCCAGTCCTCTTGTAAATGGCCGACAGCTGCTGGGAGGATAATCTGAATGATCCTATGATGGATTGGCTCCGAAAATGTGACAAAATAAATGTAGTCGTCTCATAGTAATACGAGAGGTTTATACAGGATGTTAGTGGGTGTGTTTGCAGCACAGCATCAAAAACAGTTATACTGATTGCATTTTTCAATGTATTCATATCTGTCAGTTTGTTGTGACTGTACTGTAGTCAACAGTGAGTAGCTGTTGCTTATTATTTGATTAGTTACGGGTTGCTTATCTCCGCAATGTACGGTTTGTTGCTAATTGTAATGCAAACTTTAATGCACTGGTTACGAGTTCAACCAGGCCTCAGAACTTGAAAGGCTATAATTGCTGCAACAAGTGAGTAAACAATAATACCAAATCAGTTCTAAACTTAAGATGCCCTACTTGAATTTTGTTTGGTTTGAAAGTATTTACTTTTAGGTGGAAATTTAATTTTAATCGCTGTTATTTTAATGCAGCTGATGTCACTTCTTGCTGTTGATGTTGCAGTAACGAAATTCTGTCGTCCGTATCTACTGACTTACGTAACTGGTTCAACAGATTACATTAATGCTATTTTTGCTGATGTAAGTGTGTGGACTTGTGCTAGTTTTAGTTGGTAGTAAGGCATCTGTTTATGTTGTGACTGTAACGCAACATTTGGTTGCATAATACTAGTGATGTTCTGCTGTAGTAGTTTAGAGACAGTAATTTAATTGTGTCGGTGACTGTCATCATAATCCATACCTTCCGTTTAACGTCATTCAGTTTACACAATATTTGCATAAAAAAATAGGAGCTATAATAGTGTCATTTTTTCCCTAAATTTGTTGTTTGCTACATACTCAAACATTCTAGCAATAAGTGCACAAGCATTGTGCCAGGTGTTAACCAGTGTAAGTGTATGCCGATCCGAGTGTTTGACAGTGTTGATGGCAGCCATGTAACCTATGCAACTCTGGTTTGTTTCTCATGGAGAATTATGTGACTGGCATCAGGCAGGACATCTGGCAGTAATTGTTCCAATGCTTTTGAATAAGTTACATGTCTGAGCCTTTGCATTTGGGACTAAAGATAACTGTAAAGGTATGAGCATTGTGGATGGAGCCGGTCGCAGTCTCCAAGCATTCAGCCTGCAGGTGACACAGTCATAAACCCATCAGTAAACTGCCATTACTTTCTGCCAGATCGACGGTTACCTTCCCAGCCCTTTAGGGCCAGTACTACATTATACTTCTTGCTGATAGAGACATATGTGTGTTAACACAACTAAAAATAGCACAAGAATACCCAAAGTCGTTACCTGACAGTGGTGCCCTGGAAATCAGGTCTGCAAACTTTCGATTGCAAGTCTGATGCGCTAATCATTTGTCACCAAGCCACACATGTGCACATGTATTGTTACATATGTCTTGTTTATGTTCAACAGGGTTATAAACAGCGGGATGCATTTATCATGACTCAGGCTCCTCTGCCAGACACTGTTGTTGACTTCTGGACAATGATCTATGACCATTCTTGTCGTGCCATCGTCATGTTGAATGAGCTAGATGTCACGGACTTGGTATGATGTCACTCTTTGTAGAGCAAATACCGTTAGTAAATGGAATGAATCCAAGGCAAAGCAGAGCACCAGAGCATCGTGGGTGGGATCTGATTTGGAATTTATTTTTAATTTTACACCTTCTTTTTATACTTTGGTGCTTAAATGCTTACTGTGAAGTTTTAGATGTCCATTAGGCCATTGGCATGCCATAAAAATATATAAGTTTACGTCGCTTCTAAAATAAAAAGAGATTTGCAGTTTGTAACAGTTGTCTTTGGAAGTGCTGAAGAGTAGCTGCTCCAGAGGCTTTGTGCTAGCCACATTGCTATTAAGATTCCTTACCAGTGCCCACAATTCTTGAGCCTTGTAGAACTCTACACTACAGAGCAGAATTTTGGAAAATTGCATAAACAAAAGACTCCAGACAAACTCAGCTGTGATGTCAAATAGTAGACATTTTAGTGGACTTTCATCATTCATAAGTCAGTCATAATATGCCACACTTTGTCACGGAAAATACCGCTTTAGCCTCGGAAGTTTGTGGGCTGGTAATGTAAATAAAATGTTCATAATTCCGTTAGCTAGTCTTGGTACTGAGAATGCTGTTAAAACCGCTGTTTTTTCTTTTTGCCATACGATGTAAAAGCTTTTTTTGCCACTGCTAGTACCATGTGCTGCATGGAGAGTAACAGTTTATCAGACAGTCATGATGTGCATGCTGGTATACATTGCTTGTGAAATGTTGCAGACTGTAGCAGCATATTTTCCAAGCAGCTCCGGCAGTGAAACATACGGTCCATTTACTGTACAGCTGTTAACATCAGAGTCGACAACTCCACATATCATTGTGCGCGACTTCGTTGTCAGCTTCAATGGAAAGGTGAAATGTAATTCTGTGTTTTAAAGTTGTTTTCTGTTAGTGTATAATGTGACGAGTTTCATCTACATTTTTGTTTGCTATTTTTAGTTGCCTAATTTTTTAAATTGCATCAAAATATGATAATTTGATATGTTGCTGATTGAATGTCGTGAACTTTCTGAGTGGCATTGATTACTTAGTAGATTTTTATGAAGCACACAAGCAGTTCTGACTGGATGTTTTTCATGACTCCACACCAGTGACCTGTCTGTCTGCATGAATCAAACTGTGTCATCCATTTGCTGTAACCACTGAGCTCCTAGTGTAGTCTGCAGAGTATAATTGCAGCTGGAGATTGGTTGTTTATGTTGCTAGGGAGCAGGCAAAGGGCCGGTGACTGTACGTCACTTCCAGTTCATAGCCTGGCCACGCCACAGCATTTTGCCGACCAACAACCTGGCTCTCCTGACATTGTTCAACATGCTGGAAAAGTGGCAGCAGCAGTCAGGCAATGGCGTCGTTGTTGTGCACTGCTTGTAAGTTCCTGAAAATAACAGTTGTTATGTTTCTGCTTATTTTTTGCATAAATTTCTTAGTGATTGTTGAATTTGTCCCGTTTTTGTTTGTTTCACCTTGTCTTTCATTGTTAAATTTTCTACGTAATGCTTAGTGTCTGTTGTAATAAATAGCTCAGCTACTTGTCTGATTATTTTTTAGAAGATCAACTGAAAATGTGAAAATTAATATGAGTGTATTTGCCAACAGTATAAGTACAGACTAGCTGAGTATGACTGTCATTTTAATGCAAACAGGATTGCCTCTCTATTCACTATTTCGTTTATTTATTTATTGATATTTGTGTTGCTTTATTATGTCTTTATTTATAGCTGAGTGTTTTCTTCCTACATGCTGTCCTTCAGTGCTTTGATGCTGTTGGTGGGTGACAGGAAGGGCATTTAGCTTGGAGAAGGTCCAGCTCCAACAGTTCTCAAAAGTTTACTTTTTGGCAACCCAGCATAACCTGGAGCCACTCCGGAAAATTGTTTGGTTAAACAAAAGTCAAAAGTAGTAGTTGTAGTTGTAGTAGTAGTTGTTGTAGTAGTTACAGTTGTAGTAGCAGCAGCAGATAGCAGTTAATACCTGTGTGCAGTCAGTTGCGGTTACAATAATTGACTGTCAGGGACGGTGCAACTCGCAGCGGCCTCATCTGCACACTGAGCTATGTGCTGGAACGACTGAAAGTGGAACATGATGTCGACATATTTCAGAGTGTGCGTCACGCCCGCATCAATCGGCCTCAGACTGTTCCAGTCTTTGTGAGTCAGCTGCTGCTATGTTGCTATTTCATGTCGCAGTGTGGTCTGACTTTAGTTTACCACACCTGCTGTTGTTGTTTTTATTTAAACTGTCCTATTTGCCAGGCTCTGCTGATTAGAAAGAGTCGCCTTACTGATTTTTCTTCTCCGCTTGTCACAAATCAAAACGTCATCTTTCATCAAAACTGTACTTTTCATCTCTCCTTCAGCATCTTTCTTGTGTTCATTCTCAGACTTCCTGCCACCTTTCGTCATCAAACGCTGCACACTGTAGTCCCTTACTGAGCACACACGTCTGCAGTAGTGGACCATTATGTAGAGCAGCGTGATGAAAGGCATACAGATCTTAGTTGTGATGGCTGTTATATTTGGTAAAACGTAACGGGGCTTGAGCTGGAGAATGCTCCACACTTTCTATTTCAGCATCAGCCAGCACATGTTTATCGCTTAATTATTGTCACTTTTCTGGCAATCTCTTACACTTTTATATTCAGTACACACACATGCCATTTTATCATCCATCCTGGTTGCCTCCTCGGTTGCATTGACAGGCAGTTCTGGTTGCCGTAAGGTACTACAGTCTGTAAAGTGTACCCCACCCTCTAATATCAACTGCGCTTTTATATTCAATCGTTGTTTAATTCTAGACTTATGAGGCTGTTGACACTTGACAGGTTATATTTCTGGGCTACAGTGTAATGGATAGATGTGATATCTTCGTGTTTTAAATAGAGCTGTCGAATTAACGCGTTAATTAACGCTTTCACGCATTAAAGAATTAATCGCGATTAAAAAAATTAATGCCGTTAAAAAATTAACGCACATACATAAATTCTCTGAAGGAGCTACTTCCAATATGCAATTGAATTGCGGTTATTTGACAATCGAATTATATTCAATTAATTTACTTTGTCAGTTGTGTATCATTGTTTGATGATAAATTCGACAGTGGTCGCATCTTGTAGATGAGTCGTGAACAGCAAGACGTGCAGTCATTCACTGACGGCAGCCTACAACATAAACTAGACCTGTTGAATTGACACATTAAATAATCGCGCGATTAACGCGATTAAAATATTAATCGCTCAACAGCTCTAGTATTAAGAAAAGAAAATGAACGAATAAAGACCATAAAATGAGCATGTTGCTGTTACTGTCATTAACAGATAAAAGTGACGGAGAAAAGGTCTCGTTATATTCTACATGATGAGGCATAGTTACTGGACCCTAAACTACTGGCTCACTTTGTGTTCACAGTGTACTGTCCGCCTTTCGCTTTAACACATGCACGAAGACGCATGCGCCACTGCCTGACTGCCGTATCAATAGCGTGCTGATCCAGTTCATCTCAAGCTGTCAGGATACGTGAATGCAGTTTGTTGGTCCTTGCTGCGCCCTTTAGCGGCATTGCATGCAGCATTATCTCATGCTTAGTCGTGGGAATTTTTTTGCCGCAAAACAGCGTAGTGACGAAGTTTTGCCATTTGGCGGTTGGGGGTCCGGTAATTATGCCTCACCATGTAGAAGCAAGTGTGTAAAATTCAAGCTGAATTTGCTGTGTGCAGGAACAATACCAGTACTTGTATGAAATGGCGATTGAGTACATGGAATCGTTTGAAACGTATGCCAACTTCAAGTGATCACTTGAACTCGAGTATCTGATATGTGTCTTTCATTTTGCCGTTTGGTGTTCATTATTCTGTGTGTAATGTCTATGGCCTTAGCAGTGCTTGTTGCTTCACATGGTGCCTGCAGTGTGTCAACAGCTAACGTAATCCGTAGTACAACTGTAGTAATTGACATAGTAGAAATTTGTCACCTTACGTTTAATTTTATGTCCTTTTATATCTAATTGTAACAGTGATTATTTTAATAGTTCATCACCATGATCATTATTATTATTAATTGCCGTATTGAGTATCATCTGTAGCACTACATATTGCAGTTAGAATGTATTACTGGCTGTGGGTAACATAGTAATGTGCCAATTATATGTTTCGTTCCTGTGTTTCCTGTTGTGTTGGTACTGGCATGTTGCTACCGCTTTCTATGTGCTTGTGCCTCCTGCTTTTCTCAAGTCATGTATGTGGCTTTATGTCAAACACTTTTCATCTGTATTTATAAACATAGTCTCTGTCACGAGGCAGCTGTAGAGTTAGTATTGATGACCGATTTTAACATTTTTTTGTTTTTTTGTCATTGCTTCTAGTCGAGTTAGATCTATGTAGGATGCTGTGTTTACACATGGAAGTGTGGTTTGTCTTATTTAGCACATGCACATAGATGAATGCATATGTTGAAAATTGTACTAATATACTTGTTTTTAGTAAGCAGTAAAAGCTAGTAGTTTTCTGCCGGCACTTTTATGAAAATATGATTAACACACGCACGTGTACTATAGATGAGTTGTTAGAAAGTTGTTTTTGTCGGCCTTGGCAGCAGTTTGCACTCTTTAGAGTGCTGTCTGCTTTATGACATTTTCATTTTCATAAATTTATAGGGACACTTGTCATAAGGCCATATTTTTCTGCATTTCACAGAAATCACATGCAGCAATTGTAATATGTGTCAGATATGTTGAAAATTGTACTGGTGTATTTGTTTTTAATAAGCAATAAAAGCTAGCAGTTGTAGCGGATGTTTCAGTATACGTGCTTCTTTCAAGGTAATGTGTTGCTGAATGTTTTATCACGTCTTGCTTTGTGAATTGATTACTTTTGAATCTGAAAGCTAATTTTCACCTTCTGTTGTGGTTTTTTTGAGTTTCATTTTTATACGGGTTTGAGTTTGACATTAACTGCTATACATAATAATATTAAGCATATTTTTCCGCGCAAATGACTAGTGATTTATGCATTTTATGTTTATGCTTGAAAAGAGCGCCATACTGTAATTGGTGATATGTCACGGGTTTCATGTACTTCATTAAAGTGTATTAATGTGTATTTTTGTATGAGACATTTTTGACTTAAGACTGGTCAATATAATCATTTTCTGCTAACATTTTTATGACATGGGATTAACACACACACACAGACATTTTGCATGTGTTATGTGGCATGTGCTCTTATTAAACTCATCTTCTTTGGTTTTCATAATTGTTGTTTTTGCTGTAGCATTAGTATGTCGCCGTGTTTTCTTCTTTATTTGATCACTTACCATGCTGATGTTGTCCAGCCAGTGCTGGTCTGTAGCTGGAGTGTAATCTTCATTTGATGCTGTTTGTTGTCTTTTTTTAATTTCATGGACAGAAATGCTGAAAGCCTCCAATCTCCGTCACTTTAAACTGTCTGTTGGTTCTTCACCATCGTGTCGTTCATTTGCGTAGCTCTCTCACTGCTGTTGTTTATTGTTACAACGTGTATGTAATAGGCAACCAGCTAACCCAGTGGTCATTAAACAGTGTGTTTATGTGTGATAGCACAGTCATCTTTGCTGAAGTCTTTAGTCTTATCCTGCATGTACAGTTATATCTTCTGATATGACATCATCCAGTCCTTGACCCACAGGGCACTCCTAACTGGTCACCCATCATACCTGCCCGACGTTCTGACCCACAAAGTCCACGCGCTCATCTTCCACTCAGCTGTTCTCTGTACCACGGTACAACCTATTGTTTAGTTCACAAGCATTCCACATCTCTGCACCTACAGTGTGAAATTCCCTGCCTCTTCACGTCAGACAATTACTACCACTTTCCACATTCAGACGCCATCTAAAGACACACTACTTCCAGTCAGCCTGTCCTAACCCTTAGCACCTGCTCTCCAACACCCTCTGCTTGTGTCTGTGTAGACTTCAGCATTTACTTACTTACTTCATTAGCCTATATTACATTTCTGTAAGCAGATGATGTAATCTGTTTGTAGTTTTGTAATGTGTCATCAATATTGATGCTGGTAGGCACCCAGTTTTGTCACAATGGTTCATTGCTGTTTTTAGAAAACTAACAGCCATGTTTTATATTGCCATTCTCACCTAGCCCATGTGGGTGTTTAACTGAGTGCTGCAGCTGTATGCTGCACAACATTTGCATATTGCATATATACACGGTGAGACATAATTACCGGATCCCCTTGGTTTTTATTGTATAGCCTTTGAACAAATAGACAAAAATTGATAACATTTAGCAGAAATGTCTGATAGACTATGCTGTTATAAGCAATTATAAGCAACAACAACATTCTAAACTACTGGCTCAGTCTGTGTTCAAAGTGTCTGCCTTACGCTTTAACACATGCGAAGATGCATGCGCCACTGACTATCAATAACGCGCTGATCCAGTTTGTCCTAAGCTGTCAGGATACGCGAACGCAGTTTGTCGACGTCCTTGAACCGCCCTTTAGCGTTATTGTATGCAGCATTATCTGATGCTTAGTCGTGGGAATTTTTATGCCAAAAATCTGCACAGTAACAAAGTTTTGCCATTTGACGCTAGGGGGCCCGATAATTATGCCTCACCATGTACAATCTTTTGTCTTGGGCCGGTCTGATTGCTGTAATCGTTTTAGCAGACGTCGCCTATACAGGTACATATTAGCACGTGTTGTTTTTACTGGAGAGTTATTCTTGTACCGAACGTGTGATATTGTTGCCACCGAGCCGTTAGTGTGAGCTATCTAATGTAGTTTGATTTAACTTGACGAATATTATATACTAAAATATAGAGTATGATGTAGAATGCAGATTGCAGAACAGTGTGATACTATACACATAGAGCTTATTTTTGTGTCATGTTCAAAATATATTTTTAGATCGTTGATAGTTTGTTTGCTGTGTAGAGGTTTTGCGTAACCCTTCATTGAATGTTTACTGATGGATTATTTATGCTGTACTGGACCATTGTTAATCTTTTTGTGTTGTCCTTTTCACGTGCTTCATTAGTGATCCTTCGATATTTATCTATAGCTGCAAAATTTCTGTATATTTTGTGAGGCTGTTACCAGTTACCGGTAAACATATATTAAATATATTTTCGTGGCGAGCCTTCAGTCTTTGTTTTATTAATTAATAATGGTACGTTTGAATTTCACACGTAGTAGGATGTTATTTTTGAATAAAACAATATATTTAGCCTAGTTAGTGCGAGTGATGTGGTGGTGTAACGATTGGACGCACGAGGCCACTGGTTCGGACTCCCGACCTTATCAGTATCACATAGCGACTCTGGGCAAGTTGTTTGCAGTAGTGCCTCTGTCGCTAGGCAGAGTAATATGGTACTGGCTAACAGGCGGCGATGTTCTGCGCCTAGGGAATATAACAGCACACTTGCCAGTTGCCACACCTCACAGACTCTGACCAACCTTCGGGCTCAGTGGTCTATGACGGAGATGAGTCTCGTCTATGCTCAGCAGGAGTACCCGGCATTTAAAGCAGTTCATACTAGAAAGCACCCCGTAGAGCGCATATCGTCTCCGACGATTGTCATATTTTATTCTTGGTGTCTGTAGAAATTGCAACAGTAAATAAAGAACTCTTTTTAAAAAATCCTGGATCATATATCCGGATCGCCACCGAAATCTAATCGATTGGTCTTTGAGCAAAAAATCATCAAAATCCATTCATAAATGTTTGAGATATTTTGCACACAGACACACGCAAACCACTACGAATACGTTACCTGTTCGGCAGAGGTAATTAATTGACAGCAGCAGTATGCAGTTCATCATTGTACAACGGTTTTAGTCAGTGTCGATTGTGTGAAAATTATTTTAAAATAACTAAAATTCTGGTCAAAGTGTAGTCGAAGAAAACTTTGAGATTACTTGGAAAAAAGTTTTCCTTGTCAGATAACAACTACTGTACTGAGCAATTGCTATAAAAACACGAACTGCAGAGATTATATCAACGTTGAGATTACAACTAGTACAACACTGTACAGGAAACAGCGATAATTACATGAGGAAATTGAGTCGGAAGGTCAACTGTTAAAGCTACGAGGCTCACGCACAAAGTGCGAAATAACATATCATTCATTCGTGTTATCGTTAACTGTGATCATAGTGTACAATTTTATTTTTTTGTACTGAGAGATGGATGGTCGGCGGTGCTGTTTTTAAACTTGGTCGAAACTCGAAATACTGTCCACGTATTATGCCATGAGTGTTCGCAGTCACAGACTCACGGTACGTTGTAATGTGCGCTGAAATTCGACAGTGATTGCCCACGGAACGGAACTTCAAATTTATCAGGATCTTACATTTATGAATGACGGGTTTTCAAACGTTGCGCCAGTATCACAAGTCACGGGACGAGTGCAGTTTCGTGGTACTCATGAGAGAAAATGGCGGCGTAATAATTATATTATTTTCTCAGCCCCTCCCCAGACCTCTCCCCTTCAATTTAGCTGTATATTCGTACAAGAAAACTAACTAAACGATTTAACTTTGCTAGTCGTCCCAAAGGCCGTGGTTAGTACAATCGTGGTCCCAATGTATTGTATTGAGGACCACGTATCTGCACTCTAGCCCAAGTCACAAAGCACAGTCACAAACTGCAGTAGTTCGGTAGCTGGTGACAGCGTTAATCGTGGTGTTGTCGTCGTTCCGTGAATTTCAATGTCGTCGATGAAAGTGAATGAATTAACCATTACGGCTAGATAGCCGAGTGCCGTGCCTCAGCTCAGCCAGCACTGAGAGGACGTGCCACACACACGGTTGAACGGTCAGCCAAGCCAGCCGCTAGTGTAGCGGCTGATTGGTGAAAACAGCAGCAGCAGCAGCCGGCTCTCCTACTCACTGTCGCCGGGTGCGCAAGTAACGCGAGTCAGCTGATTTCGACGTAGTCTACTCACGCTGTTACTGCTGTTGCTGCCGCTGTAGGAAAACGCTATATAAACGCCATCAGAGCTCAGCGAGTGACTGGACAGTGGACACTGGAGTGAGACTTGCTTTAACAGTGTGAAGTATATACATGTAATATCTTGCTGTACAAGCATTGGTCTTGTTGATCGACTACCTAGCACTTAGTGAAAGGAGTAGGTATAGTGATGTCGCTCACGGACACCGATCGTTTGGCTGCCGCTTTGCTGACTGTTCTCCGAGCCAGCGACGCAAAGGTGAGCCTTTTCCGTCTCTCGTATCATACTGTCAACACGAACTGATTAACCAGTTGTAATCAGTGGCGGCGCTGGCTATAGACAAGGTAGGGCCTAGGCCCTACCATTTTCGTTCGGGCCCTACCCCGGGCCCTACCACACGGCCAGGAGGCAAAAAAAGTAAAATCTCCGTGGTCCATAGTCTTGCTGTTCTGAAAGGTCATTCTGGGTGTTTAAAATGCGGGAAAACTCTTTGGCGGCCGGGGATCCGCCCCGGATCCCACTGGGGGAGCTTACAGCGCTCCCCCAGACAACCTAGATGGTGGGGCTGCCCCTCCCCGAGAACCCCACTCCCGCTCTCGGCTCTCGGCCTTTCGGGCCTCCAACCTTAGTCTTTCGGGCCTCGCTCCTTGCCTCCCCAAATCCGTTTACCAAAATCCGCCTATGTAGTGAACTGAGCTTATTTTAAGCCCCCTCCCCCTTATAATCCCGTATATAATGTTATATTATAAAAGTTAA
>Ga0209679_1000810_pt1 | contig 12077 bp, 3 predicted proteins | sample WorMetHEROISLAND_4_FD_187408 | JGI IMG/M metagenome (GOLD analysis project Ga0209679, IMG submission 187408) | Marine gutless worms symbiont microbial communities from Max Planck institute for Marine Microbiology, Germany - Olavius sp. 2 HERON... ...
CGACAGGGTTATTGTTTCGATAAGGTCAGGGAAATTGTCATTCCATGACTGGAAAAGTCAGGGAAAAGTCAGGGAATTTTACTATAGAAGACCTGTAGGAACCCTGGGCAAAAAAAAGAAAAAAGATCTAAATGACACCGGTAAAACAGAATGGCCAACGGAACTCCAGTCAAAATTTGCATTGCGTTATGGACAGCGGAATGGTTACCATAGATGACCTATAGGAATGCAGCAACACCCTATCCAGTGGTACCATCAACAACCCCGTATGACTTTCCCCAGATAACACGTATGTAGCGATGCTGCCTAGTGCCAAATGACACGGCCCTTGTTACAGTTATGTGTAGTGATCATTGTTGCCACTTTTGTTGCAGCTGAATATATTTGATTGTACATTTTCTTGTTTTCCTTTCTCACTACTTATTACTCATTTCATACGCACAGTGTATGATTGACAACTGCACTTTCTTGGTCACATGCTCTGAAACACTCACCCTCTACATGCCAGTACCTATGCGCTATACCAGCCAACTCATGGCACAACAAGACGTGGCCGTCCTTTACTAAACTACGTGGACTACATCGAGAGGCTGACTGGAATGAGGTTGGTTGAGCAGAGTTTAACGCCCCACCCAACACAGTATAGGTCATTTCGGAGGCGGTCTTCACAGCCAATCACTTGACCGATACTGACAAACAAAGCAGTACAGGAAAATAAACATAAGTAACTAAATACAAACACAGTACAGGAAAATAAACGTGCAAAAACTAAATACAAAGCAGACAAATTAAAATACAGCACAACAGAACTACCCTGGTTCAGTCGCTTCTTACGACACTCGGCCAGGAAACGAGGTGGGCTTATTCTACAATGATACCAGACTTGGGCCCCGAAACCCACACGGGGCGACTGGAATGAGGACCGACGATCTCACAGAGGTGTCACAAGACCGTGAAGCCTGGCGTGATCTTGTGGTCGCATGCGTTGATCCACAACCACCCGACTAGAGAGATAGAGAGAGATTTAGTACTCGCATTTAGTTGCCCTTCTGTAAAACTTCTATGGCAACAACAACCCTACACACTCATTCATAGGGAGTGCAGTGGAACTGATCATATGTTACTGTTACCATTGTAGGCCAGTGAAGAGTCAGGTGATAATTCGTGAGAGTCGCTGTTGCAGCAGCCGTGGGAGCGTTGTCATCACTGATGCGGCAACACGTCAGCATAGAGATGGTAAGTTAGCTGTTGATTCGTAAGAGACTGTGTATATTCTGTTTCTGTGCTTAATTGTTTTAAATATGCATGTAATGATGATGATGATGATGATGTCAGATTTCCTGTAAAAAGTCTGCTGCAGTGTTCCATTGAGGTTCTTTGTTAGAGACCCGGGCCAACATGTTTTCGAAAGTTCCTAGTAAAATCTTAGTAAGATTTCATATCTTAGGAAAGATCACAACTTAGGAAAAATCGTAGGAAAATGTTTAGGAATGCACTAACCTTACCTAGGAAATAAACCTATGAAATGAAAGAAGAATATTGTAAACACTTTCAGTAGTTGTAATATTTTGACGTCGTATACTATTTACATGGCATTGCTGTTAAATTGTGAATGAGTAAGTAAAGCATTATTTCACAGGTTTATTTCCTAAGCCAAGTTTAGTGCCTTCCTAGATATTTTCCTAAGGTTTTTCCTATGATGTTTTCAGAATTTGCCTTCTTTCCTAAGAATTTCCTGGGAACTTTCGAAAATGTGGGCCCCGGCCTAGTCAGGAGTAAATTTGCCCAACCGTCGGCATTAAAGAACTGAATAAAAATCTTGGCTCATGGTCTCAGGTGGACAGGCTGCGGATGTATTGCCCAAAAACCAGCCATTGTTGAGTCCCATACTCTTGTTGTTGCAGGTCATTTCAGCCATAAAGTGGATTGCAAGTCAAGTGGAAGTCCACCAGTGAAACATGAAGTGAAACCGCTGGCTGCGATCAATTTCTCCGAGTCAGTCCAGTGCAGCTTCGGAGACAAGTCGAGCTCGCAGCCGAGACGAAACGTTGCCGGCGCCGGCGGTACCGACGTGGCGTCCGGACCACCGCGCAAGTGGAAGCATCGTCACATTAACCGCCATTTCTCTTCGACAGCCGAACACCAGTCCGAGGTAGGACATCTGTGTCCCGTACCAGAAACAACCGTGAAGGCGTACCCTAGTCCGTCGTGGTTGGTCGCCGAGCAACCAGTACCACTCTCATCGGTTTACCATCAAGGTCTTCCGGTTGTCAAGAGGGGCTCGCCAGTCCCACCGGCTTCCATTCTTCCAAATGACTTATCAAGGCGATTCCTAGGAGATGGTACAGATGTTGGATATGCTACGGCCCTGGATGCTGAGCGCAGTGCAATGCTACGCAAGCGTCGCTTGGACGACCGGCGTGACACGATGCCATTCGCGATGTCACCGAATGTGACGAGTTTTCCTGCTTTCAACTGCGGCATCACTCCAGTCGACATTGCTACCAGGTATCTTGTCACTGTATTTTTAGCCTTTTTTATTTAGCCTAGTATAGCTCTTAATGGGAAACCCATCTAGTAAGTAAGTAAGTAAAGTAAGTAAAACGTGAATTTATATAGCGCATGTCGTTTAAGAAACCTCTAGTGCACATCTCGGAGCTATGAAGCGTCACTTGCCATATCGGATCACAGTGTTACCTGCCACCCGACACAAGTGAGTGCACCCCACCATAACTCCAGCCAACCAGGCCGGTACTCGATTTACCTACCCCGGAAGGACGGAAGGCTGAGTAGACCTAGGTAGCTTGATAGCGGCCCGACCGGGGATCGAACCCACAACCACGTGATTGCAAGTCCGACGCCCTGACCATTATGCCACTGAGTCACCCGTGCTGAGATGTCGCTTGATGATGCAGTAGTTATTGCATGTGACTTGCAATCGAGAGGTCACTGGTTCGACTCCCGGCCAGTTGAGTTGACTGTCATGTTACAACTCTGGGCATTTGTTCATGCACATCAAGCAGTACAGTTTACCAAAGGGTGGGGAGGCAGTGCAGCTGGAAAGGTTCCTGTGAGGCTAGCGGAAAGTGCAGGCCGCTGCATCTGCTAGTTTCAGTTTCAGATTCCCAGGTTATGATCGGAACTGTCAGCAACAACTTTCTAATTTTGGTCAGCTGGCTAATTTTTCAAAGAGTTACCGCATTAAACTGGGTCCCCAAAGGAAAATTTTTTGGAACTTGGAGCACGAGGACTTTTGGCGTGAATAAATTAAAAATATAATTAGCATGTACTTAACTGGCGCGGAAAGCTGCAGCAGCATCTGGCTATGCACAACTACGTGCAGGTATGTGTGTATACGGACGTAGCTGTGCAGGGATGTCGGTAATACTATACATACATACCTGCGTATAGACGTGTGTGCATAGCTGATACTCGTACGCCGTATGAGTAAGGCATAACTCTGGAAAATGGGTGAGGTCAAGTTCCGCTAAGCGAAAAGTCTTAGACTAAATGCTTAGACATAAGTCATAGCTGAACTCTTAAAGTTCCGACTTAAGTCGGAGCTCAGATTAGACTTTAGTCTTAGCGGTAAACTACGTTGTTATTGTGGACAGTATTATTTAAACTGAGAAAGAAATTAACAAAATACCGGTAAATCTGTTTTTTTTCATTCAATACTTACTTATTTTACATGTGAACTTTCGCCGCAGATGTATTTTGTTTTAAGACTTAACTTGACCTGTGTTTGGTCTTAGACCAAAGTTAAGCACTAAGACTTAAGACCAAAATGCATTACTTTATCGTTGGGAATTCCCAGCAAACTGCTGCCAAGTTCAGCTTAACTTAGGTCTTAGACTTTTCACTTAGCAGAACTTGACCTCACCCAATGTGTGTGTGTGTGTAGGAAAGGTCTATACCATGACAGTCCAGAGATGATGCAGATGGCTCTCCAGCGCTCTCTGATGCACGATATTGGACCACCAATCCTTCACGACGTGCGTTCCCCAGTCACAGCTGCTCGGCCACCACCGGCTCACCGTAGTCCAGGCCGTCATGCGGCACTCATCACCCGCCCGCCTCCCGCACATTTTCATCCTCTTCCAGTATATTCGCCATCATAACTGGAGGCGCCTGCCGCCCAGTCATTCTGTCTAGTGTAGCATTTTATTGGTACTGCTTTAATCAGATATGGAGCTATGGAGCTTTTTGGCTGCTGTTACCTGTCACTGTTTGCACTACGATAGACAATTCCACACAGACCTGCTACCCAGGTGATTGTGAAAAGCAGATGATCGTGTTCTCCTTCAGTCTGTGATCCTGGCTGTTTACCATTAGATTACCTGTGACTTCCTTCGGTGTTACCGAACTGTGTTGTTTGAGATAGTATTACTTGTGATCTGTTAGTATTATCACCTGTTCGTCATTCGTGTTTAATTACTAGCTGTAACGATATTTCTGTATAATATTTTCGATGTCGTCTGACGTGCTGCTTCGGCATTGTTGACTTCCTCAGTTATACTAAAGATATTTTTCGCTGACTGATCATGTGAAATAGATAATATTTTTAGTGAGTCACTCATGATTTCTGTTGTTAATTTGTTACACATTTAAGTGGCAGAAAATACTGAATCAGTGTCTGCCAGTGCTGGGTAATTAACTGAAACCAATTAATTAGGTGCCTAATTAATTATATTTTACAAAATATGCCAGTTGTAATTCTGATTAATCGGAGATATTTCACAGCTAATTCTTAATTTTAATTAGTTAGCAATTATGCCAATTCTAATTGGGGCATCTAATTGGTGGCATTATTAATAATACTAATTAAATAATCACTTTATCTGTCACAAAGGCAACGGTTAGTGTCGAGTGTGCACTGTTTTTATAATGTTTACTTTTACATTTTCTTGTAACTTCACTTATTTTACAAGCTAAAAAGCCTAATATTTCATGAAGTACACATGCTTGGCTATCATGTCATTGTTCTAATAAACAAGTAAATTCTACAAGAATTGGGACCGTTATACTTATGTCGTCTAATTAGCATTTTTAAAATCCAGTTCCGATTAACTAGAGTTGTAACATTTCTGATGCTAATTCCAACTATTTTTAATTCCGGTTAATTATTACTTTTTACAAAGTAATTCGAGTTCCGATTAATTGGAAATTTTGCCATTTAGTCCCAGCACTGACGTCTGTGAATGAACTGACTTGGTAAATACTTTGTAGTCTAAAGCCTGGTTACGTGTATAATAAAAAATTTGCAAAAAAATGTTTTAGAGCCGTCGACTTCCCGCAACTATGCCGTGGATGTATGTTTTTTTTACATGTAACCACATCTAAAACATTTTTGCAAACGTTTTGTTTTACATGTAACCACCGCCTATTTTTAGCACGTGTTTTGCATAAAACATTTGAAAAACATTTTTAGAGGTCTTTACATGTAAAATAAAACACTTAAAACATTTTGCAAATGTTTTATTTTACATGTAACCATGGCATAAGTGATGCATCTACTAGTTTCAGTTTCGGATTGCCAGGTTATGATCAGAATTATCAGCAACAGCTTTGTATAAAATTGGTCAGCTTGCTAATTTTTCAAAGAGTTACCTCATTAAACTGGGTCCCCAAAAGAAAATTGTTTGGAACTTGGAGCAGCACTTTTGTACACAGTTTGTTCTTTCTGTAGCCCATCCAATTGTGTCAAAGCACTGAGGAGTTAATGGCAATTGTAATGATCAGTAGATAATTTGCCTGTGGTAGAATGAACAGAGTGGATAAGGTGTGCGAGTCTGTTAAAAGGTTTGCAAGTTTTATTGGCAGCTGTTTATCTTTCTAGTTAATAGTTTAGGCAAGTTTTTGACAAACGTTAGTTTGACGCGTCTGAACTCGTTAGCATGTGGTGCTACAGAAATATGCATAATTCAGCTTTTTTTATTGCGTGTCATCGGCTAGCAGAATTTGCGACAGAAATTGAAAGCACAGCCAAAAACAGTTTGTCTTCCACTACTGCAGTTACAGTGTATAGGTACACATATTTTGGTATGCTATTTCTGCTAATAATCTGTAGTACGTACATGCACATTCTTTTGTTGTTTAATCAGTTCGCTTGTCTGGGGTTACCAAGATACTCCTGGTCCCCGAGGGAGAACTTGGAATAGCTGCGGCAGGTTTTTTACAGGCCAGATGCCCTTCCTGTTGCCCAACCAACAGCATCAAAATGATGAAAGAGTGTAATGCTTATTATAATCATTATGAAAAATACCGATATATGGTGTACACATTATTAGGCGGCATGAGAGCACGCGTGCTGTGTGTATAGTCATTCTGCCTATTGCGACATGTTAGTGAAGCATGGTCTGTCCATGTCTGTATTTAAAAGGTTAATGGTTAAAGCCTAGTATAGCTCTTAATGGGAAACCCATCACAGAGCTACGGAGCATCACTTGCCATATGGGATCATGCAGTGTTACCTGCCACCCGACACAAGTGAATGCACCCCGCCATAACCTCAGCCAAGCAGGCCGGTACTCGATTTACCTACCCGGAAGGATGGAAGGCCGAGTAGACCTAGGTAGCTTGATAGCGGCCCGACTGGGAATCGAACCCACATCTGCGTGATCGCAAGTCCGACGCCGTAACCGTTATGCCACCAAGTCACACTCGTGTGCCATGCTAAAGCCGTTGGACATAATGAGATGCCATTTGGAGAGACACCTGTGTGGTCCGAAGTTACAATATGTTAGATGGGCCCTGGTCCCCTATGGGAAAGGGAGATTTGGGGGTCGGAACCCCCAGTTTACAGCCGTGCTGGGTATTGCCAAATTATTTTGGCCCTTGTGTGTGATACTGATATAATTTTAAAGTTGCATGGGCTTATCTGGAAATCACTTCGTTTCTAGTGACAGATAGTGTTTTGTGTTGTAATGATGTCACACGAAACTTATAATTGGCATCAACGTACTTCGTTCACATTGTCTTCACATTTCTGTCACAGCACGGTGGCGCACTACAGTGCTGCAGTTTGGTTTGGAACGCGTGGTAATTGAAATTGAAAACACTGCCAAAAGCAGTTTGCTTTTCACTGCTGCAGTTTATATGTCCATGGCATTCCAGTTTCGTCCGAAACAGAAAAGTACCCCGTGCACTTACTTCTCGGCTGTCATCATAATGGGGAAGTGAAGATAAAGCCCGTTTCTGCACGTACAGAAGTTTAAAGTTTGTAACATGGGTCCGGTTTCTAGAGCTTTTGTGTGATTTTGTCTACCATGTAGGCCGACACCTGTAAATGGTTCGGCAGCGTAGATAAATTCACCAATGTTGAGAATTAGACAGCTACAGCCAGTCAGTACATGATAAATATCGTCGACATATACAATTGCTATACATGTTAACGGTACACATACATGTCATACAGGATCCAATGGCTGCAACTCGCAGCTACTGTAAAATGTTATATTTTCGCTGCATCTTAATTTCGCGATTTTGGAATGTAGAAATTTCACTGCATTTTAATTTGGCGGTTTCCCAGTGTTCTACTAGGCCTTTGATGGGCAAACTGAATTTTTGCAGGTATTTAATTTCACAATTTTATTCTACTCGTGAAATTCGCAAAAAATGATACATGCAAAAATATGCATTTTACAGTATCTGATCCTGTATGGCACAGTCTGTCGGTAACCATTTGGTTTAAAGTCTAGCAGGTGTGCTGACCCATCAGTTCCTGTTTTTCTCCCTTGCAACTCTCTTCTTCCAGCAGTCCAGTTCTGGTGCGTCTGCATAGGTGCGGCTTTCTTCTTTCTATTATATTTCTCCTTTTCCTTCGTTTTTGTCTATTACTCTGATTGGCAATGTGTCAACTCTGTACATTAAATGTGTCGACCACGGAAATTGGCGTAGAATGCCAGAATTCTTGTTGAAACCAGCAAATTTTAGAAGGGGACATGCTACGTTGCATGCCGTCCTTGGCTATATTAGGAGGAGGCATGTGCATCGTCAACCTGTGACACCATTAATCTTTAATATTGTAGCCAATATTTGCACGCGTTAATCGCCATTTGTTTTCATGCGTCAATTGTATTATGACTGGTGGCTGAATATAGATGTATATGTGCGGTATATATGCATATATTGTATATTCCGATAGATGCGAAGTTACATACGGGTGCGTAATTATCTGTAATATGTGTAGTTTACCGTTTGCCGATTTGGTGTTCCACTTTTCAGTTATTGCCATAGCCTGGTTGGTTATTATGTGTTGTCATCATTGTGCTTCAGTGACCCAGCCGTGCTCTGAGATAACGGAGGACAGTCTTTCAGTGAACTAGGTCGTTGTGCTTCAAGTTTTTCAACTGACAGTAACTATTATTTTTTGCAGTGTGAATATTAATAGTAGTGTTATGGTATAATTGGTTTACGTTGCTTGCCGTCGGGGTGACATCACCATTGGTGCAGAAATGTGGCATTGTTGCTGCCTTCCTGCTATTTTTGGGATGTGCTTTGAGTCACAGCAAATAGTTATCCCCAGAAGAGGATTATCCTAACATTCTCAGTGAACGATCTTTAGTAGTGAGTTCTGACTCTTTTCCACATTTTAGTGATAAAGTGGCTGCATGAATTGGCAGAGACATTTGTGTGGTCCCAGTAACGTATTAGACAGGCCCCTGGTCCCCATGGGGAGATTTGGGGGTAGGAACCCCCAGTTTGCAGCGATGTTGCATATCACAAAATTACTTTAGCCCTTATTATTATTATTACTAGCAAAGTTCCCGAGGGGCGGGAACGTCAACGCCGAAGGTGATGACGACGGGAAAAACCACCGCTATGCCGAAAATCACGTTTTTCGCTAATTGCTAATTAAAGGGGTGGGAGTAGGTAAGGAAAGGGGTGGGTTTCTCGCCGTCGGGGCCCGTGAAGGTCAACAGGGGGGTCAGGGCCCGCGTCCCTGCAGCAGGGGAGGTGCTAGAAGGGGATGACCAACGTACATCTCCATTATATTACGATATTATTATTATTAAACAGGCTGGTCATATTCTTAGATAAGATATTTATTGATGCAACCATGACTGGTTGAAATGATACAATGCAACAAGTATAACAGTTATCACTGACAGTCAGTTACTTATATTTATACTGTAACAAACACCAAAATTACAATCTAATATCTCTAAAACTTTTTAGAAACGCAGCATGGTACAAAATCACGGACATTTTCCTGATTTCTCTGCGTTAGCCAGTTACTTTATATTGTTAGGAGTGAATTTCTTAGAACAGCAGTTCCACTGATATCCATTAGGAGACCCATTCTCTGCAGAATCCAGCTGATGTACAATGTTGCAGTAGTACGACCGTGAGTAAAAGGAGTGTGGGCACATCATGGCCAGTACGTTAGAAGTCTGGACAGAGAAAGAGCCTGTTGTAAAGGTCAAATTGTCTACCTGATACCGAACCAAGTTACTGCACTACAGGCAATGTAAACCAATTATAATTTGCACCTCTGAAGCTACGGCCTTACGGTGCTTTATGAATATGGCTATTATTACCATTATTAATAGTGTTATTATTATAGTCATTTGTTGGTGGCGCGAGTGTTTGTGATCGAGTGCTTTGTGTTATTTTCAGTGGGACTGGAGAGATGTCTGCTGTGGGTTTTGGTGTACTGCACTTTAGTCTGTAATGTTCTAGATTGCTTCTTAGTGTTTAAGTGTGCTTTGTACCAGACATACTTTCAGCAGTCAACTCAACGATTCCTCTGTTATTAGCATCCGTATTATCTTTCATAACTGACAGCCAGAGGCTGACGTTAACGTTGATGTGTCTGCATTTTCTGTTTACTGGAATCAGAAAAATGTACCAGTTTGTAAGTATGCTTGCTTTGACATTCAGTGAACGTTGTACCGGGATTGTGATGACTAAATCTGACAGTCTAATGATATACATTTACTACAGGCTTTCTTCTGCATTATGAAGTGACTTAACGTATAAGTAGCAAAAAACAAGAATGATGTATTAAATGAACAGTGATATTGCAGATATTATCTTGATATGGAACGATTAATAAAATACTAGCATAATGTGTACACTAACGACAAAATGAACAGTATATAACAATAATAAAAAATAATATAAACTGCTCGAGATCACAGAGACTAGACTGGAAACTGCAGTGGAACTAACTGCAGTGGACTCAAAAACCCACTGCAATCGTCAGCGAGAACTCAAATAATTTAACGTACAGTACTGCAATAATAATTAGTAACACTGCTGTTTTGTTTCTGTCAATAAACAGTGCTGCCCCCTGGTGAACACTGCTGAATAGCGTGACAGCCAACTCGATATTGGTTTGGGCAGATGGGAAAATGGGTCAACTTCTGGGATCAATAACTCAGAAATGGTCCAACCCCCAAAGAAATGTACCTCCTTGGCATGTCGTCTAGCAGACAGTGAATCTGGACATCTAACCCCAGTGCTGTAGCCTGAGCAAATGGCGGTATCCAAAACCCAATTTTTGATGTGTTTGAAGAACAGTCAACCTTAAAGAAAATTTTCACAACATTCATGAATGTTGTGCCATGTTTGGCGAAAAACAGTGAAAGGAAAGTAACTAAAAAGATGTGTGGTATACCAGACAAAAAGGAAAAGCTGACAGATCGTTTTCAATGCCCGCTAGTCAGTGTCACTGAAGCAATTCCACCAACTCTAGCATTAATCGTCCAAATAGATCTAGTTACTACGGAGATGCACTCAAAAATCTTTTCCAGTATCATTATATCGGTGTAAAGCTTCACGCCGACAATAAATACAGCAATATCACTTACACACTGAATCAAAAGCTGACAGCAAAAACATGCTAGGTCTGGAACACACCATGTAATAATTGTGACACATTGTGCAGCCCGAGATCACACATGATTACAGTCATTACAAAAACTATGATTATTTTAAAAACACCACAATGTCTGAGCATATCTGCATATTTCGGAGATTCCGCTGAGGTTCTGACTGACATATATAACATTGTCTCCGTTACAACCGTGTTACACACTAACATGTTGTATTGTGATTCACACGTAAGATCGGTTTCTCAAAAAATATAAACGGACGACCAAAGTAAAGTGACTGCAACGTGCACACTTGTGCCAAATCACATAAAATTAATGTAAACAGCAGGAATTCCACATAAGCTTCTCTGCGTCTTACAGGATAACACAAACATTACAAAATAAAAAGTAATGCGTAATAAACAAACACTGTTTCTGTCACAATATGCAACAAAAGAAAACGATATTTAACGGAAATTGATATTCTGTCGTAAACCCTGCAGCAATGTCAACACGAATGTATATGCAAAGTTTCGTTGTGCTCCACTGTGTATTAAGAAAGCCTTAGGGATTTTTGGACCCGGTAGAACTGATTCCAACAACGAGAACAAGAACAACTAGAGTGGCTTTTTGGGATCCGCCTTCCGGGTCCAAAACTGCGCTTTACGTGTCATGCAATGCCAGTCACAGTGGGGCCACAGCCGTAACTGAAAATTAACTGAATCCCTAGTTTGTCACATTCTGTGACATGCAGTTGAAAAAGTGCACCAGGTGTGCAAGGGGTTAAAATTTTTAACCAATTTTTGTGTCTAATTAATGCCATAGGAAATTAGCCGTGTCTGCAGCACTTTTCACAAAGACATTTCATTTTATCGATCAAAAGTCACAGTAACCTTAAAGTAAACTTTTGGGAACTGTTGTGGCAGAACTTTTACAGGACGGATGCCCTTCCTGTCACAATAAAGCACTGAAGGATGAGTGAGTGAGTAGAGTTTAACATCCCTCTCGACACATAATAGATCATTTCGGGGACGAGTCTTAACAGGCAATCACTTGCACTGGTTTTACCTTACCTTACCTTACCTTCGGGGCGGGTGCCGAGGCACACCAGCGCTGAGGCCTCAATTTGGGCCCAATGCGCAACCCCGACAGACCTATGGTCGAAGAAATCTCTTAGAGGCTTTTGCAAACCTCAGGAGAACCGTCCAGTGGATACCGTTAAGAGTGTCCAGTGAGAGTGTGTAATCACCAAGGATA
>Ga0209679_1000811_pt1 | contig 12061 bp, 11 predicted proteins | sample WorMetHEROISLAND_4_FD_187408 | JGI IMG/M metagenome (GOLD analysis project Ga0209679, IMG submission 187408) | Marine gutless worms symbiont microbial communities from Max Planck institute for Marine Microbiology, Germany - Olavius sp. 2 HERON... ...
TAGGGCATAGGGCATAGGGCATAGGGCATAGGGCATAGGGCATAGGGCAAAAATCGCAACCGGTGTTAGCTGTCAAGGAGAAAGTGTCTTTAATTGTACAAATTTCGTTATTGCTTTTTCTCTATGCACTATGCGCCATGCTCAATGCTCAATGCGCTATGCGCATTCAATACGGTTTCTCTAGATCCTCAGCCGTATATAAATGCTCACGGACTACAAAAGCTGACTTGTCCCCATTGCGCCACTGTTTCAGGCGGAGGGCATCCGCACCGCCAATCTTGCGAATAAGGCCGATAGGCATCAGCACAGAAAAAAACAGGACGGATAGAATCAGAGTTGATACCACGTGTCCCAGAAAATTGGCAAAACCGAACCACACCACGGCCAGGGGTTTAAATACCACGGGCATGGTCACACTAAGGATCAGGACCACTATGGCTCCAATCACCCAGGAAAGGTTGGCCGTGAACCAGGTGATGAGTAAAAGGACCAATACGGTAGCCATACCGGTGTCTCTTGGCCGATTGTCTTGCCCTGTCATTTCGAATTCCCCATAGCTCCGCCCAGTCGGTTACATACACCAACCTGGCCTATATACTTGTTTTTATATAATATTTATTAAACTTATGCTAATCTGCGTAATCTGCGGATACTATTTGGTTCGTCCTTCTTAAGTCTCCACGGATCACCACAGCAGAGCCAGTTTCTCAGATGAAATACCGGTATCTCTGGCTACCTGCTGCAGGCCCTCGGCATTCTCATCGAAAAGCAAAACCGTATCGAAATTGCCATCTGCAATGGTATTTAGCTTGTCGGCAGCTGAAAGATGCGCAACCAGACGTAATTTCATTCTTTCTTCCTGGATGGTGGCTTCCACAAATTCACTGACGATGGCCGGCCCTACGAACACGATGGCCTGATTGCCCTCTCCTTCTATCTCCTGCAAGCGCTGCGAAAGGCGCCGCTGGAGACCGTAGTATTCCCGCAGGCGTGAAACGACGAAGTTCACCGCCAGCCTGGAGCGGGCTTCGATCCCAGCCGGGGTTAAGCGGTATACATAGCTCAATTTGTTGGGATTTTTTCGAAAATTGTGAACCTTGACCATGCCTTTTTCAAGCAGGCGCCGCAGGACATAGTTGATTTGGCCGAGGCTGATGCCGGTGTGTTCGGAAAGCTGTCGCTGGGTGGTGATCGGCTCGCTATCCAAGGCATCCAGAACCTTGAAGTCTTTTTTGGAGAGTGCCATAGCTTCTGCCGTGCATCTGTTTGAAATTGTGGGGGAGTTGCCTGATGACAGTTTTGTTCAAAACTGAACAGCAGTTTACGGCTTATTGAAGTCAAAAGTCAAGGGACTTTGAAAATATGTAGTAATTCCAGTTAGAAAACTGTTAGGGTGAAGGGGTGGACGGGGGTCAGGAGTCAGGAACTGACTTCAAGGACAGTAGAACATTTTTAGACACGGATTTGCGCCTATGCGGCTTGAGAACCGTTCCACGGATTACGCGGATAAAGACCTGCGACCGCTTCCTGGTGGCCGCGCTAACCCATCATTGCCTCCGGCAAGAAGAGATGATTTATAGGTTACTTGGATGTAAAAAGGCAAAGATGCGGTATTAAAGTATGAAACTGTTGCACACCACTTCCGCGCAGCGGATGATGCCATATTCAATATCACCAGAAATTGAATATAGTTTTTAGACCTTCAAATCTGTGTAAGCGGTGTAATCCGTGTCTAAACTTGTCTTTGAGGACCCTTTGAACTTTATGAAAAAATAGGGCTTAAATCGAAAACAGTACGGCGGCGTTTTTGTACAAGATTGCTTCGAGGTAGTCGTCGGACAGGTTGAATCCGATGAGTGTTTTCAATTCCCGGTCCCAGGCAAAAGGGATGTTGGGAAAATCGGTCCCGAACATGATGCGGTCCTGGCGGAAGGTGTCCAGGGGCGGAACCTCTATACCGGGCAGATAATCGCACAGAACCATGGTTGTATCGAGCCAAAGATTATCATACTTTTCAAGGAGTTCCCTAAACTCGGCAAACTCATCCGCACCCAGGTGGGGGACACAGACTTTAAGGCTTGAATAATCCCTTATTACCCGCTCCACTTTCTCCACCCCGCAGAGCTCATAAGGGTCGCAGGGATAAGCCGGACTTTTAGGTTCCCTACCGACGTGCATGATTAGTGGTTTTTTATCTTTCTGACAAACGGCGTAAACTGCGTGCATGCCATGACTGTCCATGTCGAAACACTGGACGTGGGAGTGCAGTTTGACGGCCGAAAGACCACTTTCAAATGCATCTGTCAATAGCTTAACCGCCCCCTCCTCGCCTGGGTAGACGGTGGCTGTGCCGACCAACTGGGGATATCGGCGGCAGAGACCGGCCATAAAACTGTTCAACTTACCGGCCACTCCGGGCTTGTGGGCGTAGTGGAGCCCCACAATTTTTTTGATCCCATGAGCGGTGAGGAATTCGATGATTTCCTCGGCCCCCATCTGGTAACGCACCGGCCAGCCAAACGTGTCGAACCACTGCCAGATGGGTTCAAAGAGCCAGTCCGGAAAGAGATGAACATGGGCATCGATGACAGGTGGAAGCCCGGAGGGAACAGAATCACCTTCGGGATCATCCAGTCCGGGCAGCGGGGCTTTTATGAGAGCACCTTTGTATTCAAAATCGACCAAAGCTATATCACCTATATAATCGATCAAACGGAACTGAACATGTTCATAAAGCACATTTAGACACGGATTGCACGGTTTATGATTTGTGAAGATCAAACACAAGTTCTTTTTTGGACAGGATCTACAGGATCTTCCGGATCTAAAATCTTTTTAGGCTGGCCGGATGCCAGCCTAAACACCGCCATGCCTTCAGCATCAATGTATCGCTAAGTTTCATTGCTATCCAAATAGTATAGATAATATATGCCTTCCATGGGTACTAAGGTAATTAGTTTCCGCGTAGCGGATGACACCATTTTCAATCCCATCCGGGGATTGTAAATAGGTTTTTAAATCTTGTTGCCCCTGTTAAATATCTAAAAGTTTAGATTTGATCATTGCATAAATCTCATTTAACAGGGTAAATCCTGTGGAACGTTTTTCAAGCCGCATAGGCGCTATCCTGTCTAAAAAGGGTCTTTGGTTTTCAAATCTTTATTCTGTGGGAATGTTTTCAAGCCGTATAGGCGCAATTAGTGAAATCCGTATCAAAAAAGAAACGCATAGAATTTCAGGCGGACCTGGAGCGGCGGATTCTGCTTGGGCTGGTAAAGGAATGGGAAACGGCCCTCTGGCATCTGGACGATCATCATCGCGGCCTGATGCAGCCACCCCTCTTCCGACTGGTGGATACGAACGGTCGCTGGGGATATTGGGACGGCAACCGCAACGAGATCAGTATAAGCCGCAGACTCGTCCTTGATTATCCCTGGGATTCCGCGCGGGAAGTGCTCCACCATGAAATGGCCCACCAACTGGCCGACCGGCTGAAGCCTGATAGACAGGAAAGTGCTCACGGGCCAGTTTTTCTCAACGCCTGCCGTCTGCTGCGAGCCAATCCCCGGGCTTCCGGCGATTACCCGCCCCTGAAGGACCGGTATGCTGTCAACCATTTGACCGACGATGACCGGATTCTGCTCCGGATTCGCAAGCTCATGGCATTGTCGGAAAGCCGGAACAAGCACGAGGCTGAAGCGGCCATGATCAAGGCATATGAATTGATGGCCCGATACAACATCGATTTGATCGAACAGGACAAAGCCAGGGACTTTGTCAGTATCTTTGTGGGCAAACCGGCCCTCCGCCACACCCGCGACGCTTACTATCTGTCCAGTCTGCTCGTGGATTACTATTTCGTTCAAGGTATCTGGGTCAGCGCCTGGGTGCCGGACCGGGAAAAAATGGGTCGGGTGCTTGAAATCACGGGCACCTCTGAGAATGTCTTGTCGGCGGAGTACGTCTATGACTTCGTAAAGAATCACATCAATATGCAGTGGTCGCACTACAACGAAGATAAAAAACTGACCCTGCACCGTAAGACCGATTTCGCCACGGGGATCATCGAGGGCTTTCGCAGCCGGCTCGAAAACAGACAGTCCAAGACTGACGCGGATTACGGTTCCCGGCAGCTAGTCAAAATCGAGGACCCCCAGCTGCGGGACCACATCAAATACCGCTACCCCCACACCCGAACCTATCAATCCGCCATCTCCAACCAGGATGAAAATGTGCTGGCGGATGGCCGCAAGATAGGGCGTGAAATGGTGCTCTCAAAGGGAATTTCTGAAAAGACTGGAAATCGGCGGAGGTTAATTGAGTGAATAGGGAGAAGGGAGAAGGTGTAAGGTAGAAGTCTAATCTCGGAGTCTGGAGTCTGGAGTCCGGGGTCAGGAAGGGCATAAGATTAGAAGTCTAAAGACAGAATTCTTGTAGAGAGGCGATCTACGTCATCTTGTTTTTTATCTTCAGCCAAGACTCACTGCATACAGACTCCTGACACCCGACTCCAGACTCCGGCATCAACCTTCAACCTTACAGCTTATACCTTATACCTTCTACCTAATCACTCTTACCGGCCATATAAAAGCCATTTCGTCCTTTTGCTGGTGGTTGATCGTACCGGCGTATAGCAAGGTGGTATAACGACGCGACAGCAGCCGTACGGGCCCGTCCTTGGCCCAGTAGGGCATGTGGATGATCACATTCCTGAAGGGGTTCGGCTCCACGATGGCCGGAGCCTGAATACTGTCGTCCAGCAGGCTCTGCCACTGAGCCCGGGGAGGTAAGGTCCAGTCTGCGTATCCGGCAGCCTGGAACTGCTCGCACCTATTGATGGCCTCATCCCAGGTGGCGGCAGCAAAAAAATCACGACGCCAGCCGTTTTGGATCCACATCAGGCCGCTGTGTCGGTCGGTTACGGTACCGTCGCCGTTGTCTACAAAACGCCCATACACGCGACTTTTTTCCGGAAGGGTATCCGACTTCGAACGTGAGGAGCGTACAACGGAACCCTGTTTAAGCTTATCCCGGGGGAGAACATCTTCGAAACTGAAAATTCCCTTGTAACTTACCTGCCCCTTCACTTTCATTCGCTGCCAGTCCTTTTCAGCGGCGGCATAGGTCGCGTAGCGGCCAGTGAAAATCCGGTAAAAATAGCCTTTCTGTGCAACCTGGGCGCCTTTCCAGAATACAACCTTGCCTTGCTCCTGGAGTGAATTGATAAAAGCATTGGCGTTTCTGAGATTCTGGAAAGAAGCCACATGGATGCTGTAATGAGTGGCCAGCTCGGTGTTGGTGTTTCCTGCAATCCCAGCTCCGCAGAGAGCTATCGCACCTATCAATACAGTCGCCATCAGACTTTTATTCAGTCGTGTCATTGGTTCTATCCTGTAGAATTCAGAAATTGAAAGGGTGTTCCGCACTCAGCATTCCGGGCTCTGGGCGACCCTCGGAATTCTGCCCATGCTCTCCGGCTGTTCGTTTTTAGCCTCTGCAAAGTCACTTTTGAACCCTGAAAACCGGGTTTCGCGTTTCGATTTTTATCACAAATGCCCGGCTCGAAAAAGGCATCTTTTGCAGTATTTTCATATCTGTGCGCACCGACACGCGACTTTTTTCCGTTGACACTTTTATACCGATTCATTATGTTGTTTTTATTCCGAATGTTTAACATCCATGCTCATTAAGGGGTGTGCATGCCACGAGAAACAGATACACTTGCGATTCTTTTTGCGGATATTGCAAAGAGCACGCACCTATATGAGAAGCTCGGGAACACGGTTGCCCAGGGGCTCATTTCGACCTGCCTGGGCCTCTTCGAGAAAATCACCAACTACTTCGAAGGCTCCGTCATCAAAACCATTGGTGACGAGATCATGTGTACCTTCCCAACCGCACAAAAAGCCGTGGAAGCAGACGTCGAGATGAACGAATCCCTCGAGGATATGCCATTGCCGGAAAGTGTGACGATTGCCGCCCCTAACATCTATGTCGGCATCCAGTACGGCAATGTCATCAAGGAAGACGGCGACGTGTTCGGCGATGCCGTCAATGTGGCGGCTCGCATGGTGGCCCTGGCCAACCAGCGGCAGATCATTACCACCAAAGAGGCGGTTGATCAACTTGACCCGGACCTGCAAGACGCGTCCAATTGCATTGACAAGACCATCGTCAAGGGCAAAAGCGGTGAAATGAGCATCTTTGAAATCGTCTGGGAGCAGCATGACGTCACCGTTATGATGGACGATGCCATTGACTCTCCGGCCCTGCGCTGCCGCATGGAGCTTACCTGCGGCAACACGAGTCTGGAAATGGATGAGTCCCATCCCAGCGCCACGCTTGGGCGACAGCTGCACAACGACATTGTGGTCAAAGACAAAGGCGTATCCCGATCACATGCCCGCATTGAATACAACCGCGGCAAGTTCATTCTCATCGACCAGAGTACCAACGGGACGTTTGTCCTGCTGCAGGGCAAGAAAAGAGTTCACCTGCGCCGGGATGAGACCACCCTGCTGGGCAACGGCATTATCAGTCTCGGTAAAGAGATTGAAGGCGATTCGGATCTGTATATAAAATACAATATAAAAATGTAACCGCACCATACCAGTTCAACTAAAAGACAGTAAACTCAGATATTATGGCCAGCTCAGACCGAATTCAAATCGATGTGGATTCCTCAAACATGCAGGCCAGCGGTGTGTCCGATACCGGCATCCGCAGGCAACGCAATGAGGAGCCATCTATCTGGACAAGGAGGGCACAGTTGCCCTGCTGGCCGACGGTATGGGCGGTCATGAAAAGGGCCAGGAAGCCAGCCGCACCACTGTGGAAACCATCGGCCCCTTTCTCGAACCGGAATCGATCGAATCCGAGCTGCTTGACATCACCGACGGAGGGGGCATTCCGCCAGCGGTTTCCTGTGTCATGTCCCTGGTGGATTCCGCGGTGATCAAGGCCAATGATGTCGTGTACGGCCGCAACTGCGCAGAGAAATTGCAGCGCTTCATGGGAACGACCCTGGTCGGTTTGGTGATAACCGATGAAAAGTATGCCGTGCGCTTTCATGTCGGTGACAGCCGCATGTACCGGCTGCGCGATGGTAAACTGGAACAGTTAACCCGGGATCATTCCGCGCATGTGGCCTGGGTAGACGGCGGCCGCCAGGGGCCGGAACCCAGCTCAAACGTGATCACTCGCGCCATTGGGCCCACACCGACCGTGTCTCCGACCGTGGACTGGGATGAATGCCAGGCCGGCGATTTATACCTGCTTTGCAGTGACGGCCTGTCCGACATGGTCAACGATGATGAGATCCACCGTATTTTCACTTCCTCCACAGACACCAGTAGCATTGCCAATGCCCTGGCCGATGCGGCCAATGATGCCGGGGGCAAAGACAATATTAGTGTCATCATCTGCCGCACCTAAGGACCAATTCAATTTCCGGATTTCGTAAAATTTTAAAGCACAGCAAGATCGGTGTTGAGGCAGCATGAACTTTCCGCATCCGATTTCGATTCCGATTCCGATAGCGATTTCGATTTTGGATGAAACTCGAAAGTTGATAACTAACCTGAAACATCCTTTATGTGGTTAGATAAGGCCATCAAAATATGAAACCTGAAGTCGGTGATGACTTCGGGTTTTTTTAGCTCAAAAATGGCTTTTGATAGTTTTACTTACCACCCGATTCTGGAATCTCGCAGCACGCCTGCCCTTCGAAGTAGCCTGCTCCGAAGGATGAAAAAAGGATCGTAAACCCAATACCAACCTTAAAAACAATGTCGTTGCACGATGCCAACAAATATCCTAACTTGACAGAAATTGGCAGAAAGCATATAAATGTACTGAATTCTATATCTTAGGCTGATCACAACCTGCCCGGCAACCAGGGCGTCCAAAATGGATGTGGTCGGTAGCAGCAACAATCTTTGATACATAATCGCAGGCCCTAACCCCGGGCCGCTACAGTTTTGCGAAGATTTCGATTTTTGTGCAGACTGCCGTGGTTCCGGCCAATAATCCCGTGCCGGATTCGCACTAAACAAGTTCCGTTCCAAAAGGGCGATACCTTGATTCTTCCGTCGCTGCGCATAAACAGACTGGCCCGCAACAAAGCACGCATCCTCCTGCTGTGTATGTTTATAGCGGCCTGCATCGTTCCGCTCGGTTTGCTCAAAGCCGCAAAGGTAGGCTCCGGCACAAATCACGCCCTCATTGTGGGCATCAATGGCTACAATCAATGGCCGGCCCTTAAAAGTCCGGTAAAAGATGCCCAACGACTTGCTGACACCCTGGCCAAGAAATACAACTTCAGCAAATCGAATATTACCCTGCTGACCGATAAGACCAAAGACAAGCCTACCCTGATCAATATCCTGACCGCCATCGAGGGATACCTGGGCGAACTGGGCGAAAATGACAACCTGCTCATATTCTTTGCGGGACAGAGTTTTGAAGACGACGAAGGCGAAACCTACTGGATCCCCATCGACGGTAAGAAGAAATCCAAGCTTACCTGGCTGAAACACTCGACCATAATTTCCGAATATCTGGGATCCAAGGATTTCAAGGCAAAAAGCCTGTTGATCCTGGCTGACTCGCATTTTTCCTCCAAACTTGTGCGCGCCCGCTCCATTTCGTTGACGCCTTACGATCTCAGATACCCAGAAAAGATAGTAGAAAAAGCTTCCCGGCGCTCACGTGAAGTCATCGCCTTGGGCGACCAGCACTGGCCCGGCAGCACCGGTACAGACAACTTCGGACTTTTCACCTACTACTTAGACAAGGCGCTCAATGAAAACGAGTTGGAAATCATTGATTTCGAAAACTTGATATTTGATGAAAATATTTTTCTTCCGATCCAGAAAATTGCCGGTACGCGCCTGGTCCAGGGGCGCCTGCGCAAGACCAAGATGGACAAGGGCGGTCAATTCATCATCGCCAGACTGGCCCCGGCGGTTCTGATCGACGTAGTCGAATCGACGGTCTCACCTGAAAAGGGTTACCCCGGCGATCCCTACACCGTAACAGCCCGCACCAGTACCGCAGCCAGCGAAGTATATTTCAATGTCAACAACAAGAGACAGCCATGCAGGGCTCTGGTACCGAGTGGACGTTCAAAGGTACGTTTGAACGTGTCGGCACGGCCGCTTTCACCATCGCGGCCCTCAACCGCAACGAACAGTCAGGTAAAACCTTTGCAGGCAACCTGACAGCCATCAAGAAACGGGCCGAAGCAGCCAATGTGCTGTCGGCATCCGTCGCGCCCCCTACGGGCGGCTTCGGTGGCGACAAATTCACTTTTGCGGCCAAGACCGACCGGCCGGCTCGTAAGGTGGCGTTGCGAATCAATAAAAAACTTTATGCCATGCAGGGTTCCGGCACCGCCTGGAAACTGGACCAGGTGGTGGATGATATCGGCCGGGTACCCTTCAGTATCATCGCCACCAACGAAGACGGGGTGCAGGGCCGGGCAGGAGAAGGCGCCCTGCAAACCAAGGCCGGCCCGGCCAATGTATTGGCCGCTGTAGCCAGCCCCAAAACCGACTACGCCGGCGAAGAGTTTTTACTGAAGGCCACCACCGATCGGCCGGCCAAGTCTGTATCGGTGGAAATAGACGGCCAGGTGTTCCCGATGAAAGGATCTGGAAAAAACTGGCAGTTGAAAAGGGCCATTCCGGAAATCGGCAAAAAGAGTTTTACGATCACGGCCATCAACCCACTGGGCGTATCCGGCCGCCCAGGCCAGGGCTCCCTGACAGCCAAGAAGAGCCCACTGCCCATCCCCGACGTACTCGCCGTGGATGTAGCCGTGGTTGCCCCCGGCAAGGGAGACCAGGGTGACCAGTTTACCATCCAGGCTAAAACCAGTGCCCCGTCCGACAAGGTTTTTCTGGAAATCGGCGGCAAACAGTACACCATGAAAGGCAGCCAGACCAGCTGGACATACGTGGCTCGGGCGGACCTGCTGGGTCAGAACCCCTACCGCGTAAGCGCCCGCAACAAGGATGACGCCCAGGGTAAGTCCTGGGAGGGTATCCTGACTACGATTAAAAAACCGGCCGAGGTCGTAAACATTCTCAGCGCAGCGGTCACTCCAAAAAAGGGACAGCTAACACGTAATTTCAGGTTCACCGCCCAAAACGACCGTCCGGCTAAATCCGTTTCGCTGGTCATTGGCGATAAGCGCTACCGGATGAAAGGCTCCGGCACCGAGTGGGCGCTGCAACGCAAACTCGAGGAGGAAGGGGATCTCAACGTGACCCTGGTCACGCTGAATGCAGACAACGTAGCAGGACGGTCACAGGGAGTGGCGGTGACCACCTATAAACGTCGTTATGCCTTTAACCGTGCGGACGGTACGGTTACCGACCTGCTCAATAAAAGCAAGCTGCCCCGGTTCAAAGATAACGGCGACGACACCTTTACCGACCTGATGACCGGTCTGATCTGGGCAGGGGAGCCCAAGCAGATCGCTGTCAATTTTGAAGCCGCGGTTGCTTACTGCACCGAATTGCAGATTGGCGGTCAATCCGGCTGGCGGCTGCCAACCTTGAGGGAGTGGAAGCAGTTTATCGACCGCAAACAGCAAAATCCGTCCCTGCCGCTCGGCAACCCATTTTCCAATGTCAACACCCATGTGGGCTACTGGTCCAAATCCCGGCATAAATTCGGACCCCAGTACGTCTACCAGATGAGCCTCTGGTATGGCAAACCCAACCACCTGAAAAAGAGCGACAATGCGCTCGTATGGCCCGTGAGATACGCCCTGGAGCAGGAGTAGAAGCAGCATGGATCAGATCACCATCGGCAGCGCCACGGACATCGGTTGTGTCAAAGAAGAAAATCAGGACTACCATACCTGGCACCCCCGCGAGGGTGAAAAACCCGACCGCAGCGGCACGTTGCTGATTCTGGCCGACGGCATGGGCGGACACGCTGATGGCGCCGAAGCTTCACGCCTGGCCGCCACGACCCTGTTGGACCTCTATCTGAGCCACAAATCAGATCCTGTGATCAACACCCTACAGCGTGGTTTCATCGAAGCCAATCGCATCATCTTTGAAAAATCCGCCGACAGGCTGACCGCCAAAGGCATGGGCACCACCCTGGTGGCCGCCCATATCAAAGGGGGCAAAATGCAATTTGCCCACGTCGGAGACAGCCGCGGCTACCTGATCAACAATACGGGCATTACCCAGTTTACCGAGGACCACAGCTACGTAGCCAGCCTGGTCAAAGCCGGCGTCATCGCCCCGGAAGAGGCCGAGGACCACCCGGAAGCCACGTGCTTACCCGGGCTATCGGACTCCAGGAATCCGTTATGGTCGATGTCAGCAAGAAATCGCTTGCACTGAAAAAAGGGGACTACGTGCTGCTCTGCTGCGACGGCTTGTGGGGGGTAGACGAGGAAATCCTGGCCAGTGTCCGTCAGCTCGGTGATCCAGCGGAGATATCCGAGAATTTAGTCAAACAGGCCGTGGACAACGGCGGGCCGGACAACATTACCGTTTTGATCGCCCGGATAGACAAGACCGGATGGATATCGGGGTTGTTTTAATTTTGTTTTTCTTGTAATATAGCAAGCTTGGTAAATCCAAAATCCAATTTAAAATTGATGCGCGACTGAATTCGACCCAGCTATACTGAGGTAACTATAGATGATTGGCGAAAGCATTGGTGATTATGAAATAACGGGATCCCTGGGAAAGGGTGGTTTCGGTGCGGTGTGGAAAGCCAAGTCACACGATGGTACCGATGTGGCCCTGAAGGTGCTCAATCCCCAGGCCCTGGACAATCAGAAGGTTGTAAAGAAATTCTTCAATGAGGCGATGATTCTGGACAGGCTGGACCACCCCAACATCACCAAGCTCATGGAGTTTTTCCCGGTTGGCGAAAACTACGCCATCGTCATGGAATACGTCGAAGGCGAAGAGTTAAAAAAGATCCTCAAGGGGTACAAGGGCCTGATGCCCTTTGTTGACAAGGCTTATAAAATCGCCCATCAGTGCTGTGAGGCCTTCCAGTACGCCCACGAAAACGGCATCCTCCA
>Ga0209679_1000812_pt1 | contig 12056 bp, 12 predicted proteins | sample WorMetHEROISLAND_4_FD_187408 | JGI IMG/M metagenome (GOLD analysis project Ga0209679, IMG submission 187408) | Marine gutless worms symbiont microbial communities from Max Planck institute for Marine Microbiology, Germany - Olavius sp. 2 HERON... ...
CAAAATATAATGCCTGCAAACCTGAAGACATTGAGGAACTAATCCGCACACCCTCTATCCGGTCCCTTATTTCACAACATTCAGGGAGCGTCGCTAAGATGATAGAAAAAATGGTTTCCTGAATTTTGTAACAATTATCTTAATTTACTGAAAGATTGTGAATCCCTCTTGCCGGCCAAAATGGACAGTTAATGGACCCTGCGGGCATATTTTAAGCATCAACAGAGATTTTTGCATAAAATGCAACATTTTTTTGACAGGATGAATGTTTAGCTGTTAAGTTAGGGATATGGCTAATAAAATGGCTGATAAAGATCACTCCGCTTACATTGAAGACCAAGCCCAGATTGGTGCCCTGGATGAATTTGCCCCTAAGATCAGGGAGATACTGCGTGACTTCAGGGATAAAAGGCAGCTGTCATCAATCGCCAGGCAACTCGGTTTTCATCAATCTCGCTTGACGGAAATGATCACCAAAAACGAAAATGGCGAATACAAAAAGCGAATTACACCTTACTATTTAGCGAAATTTATTGATAGTGGCATAATGGAAGCTCGCCAGATTCTAGCTGGGCGAAATATAGATGAGCTGCCAGACCGGGCAAGAATTTTTTTCAAAAGAATGATAATTCCGCCTAAAACACTCGAACTGGTCATAGAGGCGCAGCGCAGAGGAATTGATATAGATAGGATTTTAAAAGAGATACTATATCCAAATCCGGAAAGTTAACAATTTTTGTAGAGACGTTGCATTGAACGCAAATTTAGCCTTGAATGAAAAAGACTTATATCTCGCCAGATATTGCCTTTCAAGGTCTGACGAGCGTACGTTCTTTCTATTTCTATATCCAATTAACTGAATTCCAAGCAAAAGTAAGTTGAATAGGCGAGATAGAAACTCAACAAACGACAGAATTCTATAACTCAATGGGGAGATTTATTTTTTGTCAGATAGTTTAAATTTGCGTCTGATTTGGAAAGGCGAGTCTGAAAAAAGACCTGCGGCTGACTTTGCGTGTGCGTTGATCAGCCACTTATTTGATTCCAGACAGATAGCCACCGTTCATTTGTCAAATGACATTTATATTGAAGGTCTAAATCTCGAAGAATGTGTCGGAGTCCTGAGAGAGCAGAACGAAGCTGAATTGATCTTTAATCCAGAATTTCTTCGAGAAAGAAAAAATTCTAATTGGCGTCTGTGCGTTGAAATCAAGGAAACTGACAACGACGGCGGTACCCAGAAGGTCAATTTTAAATTTCCAGGTGACCCAGATGGCTCAGGGACCATGAGTCAATTCCCAGTTGCATTGTGGTGGATGGATGCTGATCAAGATTATCTATCACCATTCAGGACTATCGCCCTGCCGCACAGCCACTCAAATATTCACGCCTGGGCCTTGAACGGTCTTGTAGGACTGGCGAATAAATTTGGACAATTTGATAGTGCAGAACTCTATTCAGCTAAAAACAAGCGTGATGAATCTTTAGTTGCCCGGTGGTATCCTCAAAAACCTTCAGATGTCTCAAAGGAATCGATCTCCCCTGTCGTAAGTGTATCCAATGAAAGCCTGTGGCTCCCTGTCCATGGAGACCATGGTGAAATCAAGGAAATTCAGCTTTGGTACGAAAACAAGTATGAGCCTGATCAACCTGAAACCCTTTGGCAAGACTTACGAAATCAACTGGCTATTGTTGCCCAATCTGATCCGAGAGACATACTTGCCTTCCAGACTGTTCTGAATAAGTTTAATTCCCCTTTTGGAAATATAGAAATTAAGGAAATCCAGTCAATTGAACATGCCCAATTTATGGCAACACCACAAGAGGGGACCATTCTTTTATTGGCGCCTGAAAAAGACCGAATTGTATTTGGAATTAATTTCGAAAAAGCTTCTCACAACATTTCAGAAATAGTTCTGCATGGGTTGGGCCACGTTGCTTTAGGGCACGTGCAACTGAATGATGAATACAGCCACAGCGACACTATTGACAGTGTTATGGGGATCGGTTCCCTGAAACGGTGGGTGTAGGTATGCGGATTGAATGTTTTTAAATGAAGGAGTATTTTTAGAATCAATTGACAAGCAGTAAGTGATTATCGGAATAAATGGGTCTCAAATTTGAGGCCTTTTTTATTTTAATAAGCAAGGGCGGCGGATTGAAAGAGGCCTACTGCCGCCCTTGCGAAACAGTGGGCCGTGGCTGGCCCACAAGGAACGATAAAATGATAATCTTTTCTGCTGTCAAACTCAAGAATCTTTTCAAAAAAGAACGCGATTATCCATGGCAAAAGCCCAACAACTGTCCCCGCTGTAACAGCTGGCGACTATGGGGCCATGGTTTTGCACAGGCAATTTTTGATGGGTTCATCCGGCCGCTGTTACTTAAGCTTTATCGCTGTCCGGATTGTGGTTGTGTGATTCGGCTCAGACCCAAAGGGTATTTTAAAGGCTTTCAGGCTTCCATTGAGACGATCCGATCGAGCATCGCCTGCAAAGCAGCCACAAATCGATGGATAGCCGGCGTGGATCGCACCCGTCAGTGTCACTGGTTTAGATTTTTGTGCCAAAGGATCAAAGTTTATCTAACCGACACCTGGCGTGAAGGTATCGTGGCCGGCTTTGATTATCTTTTGCAACTGGGCCAGATTCCGGTCAGCCGCGCCATTTAATCTGCACACATCTTCATTTGGGATACACCCCAGCGAACAGTATCATTTTTATTGCCTCCTTTTTGGAATATGGCACAGAAAAATCCCAAAAAGGAGGTTAATTATGATTGAAGATGAAAAAATGCAGGTTGCGGTGTTTCGATTCGCCGTGATCAGCGACTTTGTCACCGCAGCTCAAATGAGCCGAGCTGAAAAAAGGCGTCTGATGCGCGATAAGTGCGCCCGCAAATGGCAAATTCCGTTCTCTGAGAAAACCAGCCTCAGCATAGGCACGATCAACCGGTGGTGTCGTCTTTATAAAGACAGCAACGGTGATTTAAAGTCGCTGCAGCCCCAAGGTCGATGCGATCAGGGCAAAAGCAGGGCCATGGATGAAGACACCTGTCTATCGCTAATCGAGTTAAAATTAGAGACCCCAGCGCTTACCGTGCCCCAGCTTATCGAACAGATGAACCGGCAAAACCGGGTTAATCCGGGCATCGTACTGAACAACTCCACGGTTTATCGATTTTTACACCAGCAAAACCTGGTGCATCTGCCGCTAAAAAGGCCTGTGGATCGGCGCAAGTTTGAAGCCGAGTTGCCCAACGACCTGTGGCAAAGCGACGTGATGCACGGCCCTAAGGTCGATGTTAACGGTAAAATGCGAAAAAGCTATCTGATTGCCGTCATCGATGACCACAGCCGGCTGATTACCCATGGCCAATTTTACCTGTCAGAAGCCCTGCGCTCTTATCTGCAGGCTTTTGAAAATGCCCTGGCTAAAAGGGGGTTGCCCAGAAAGCTTTATGTGGACAATGGCGCCGCCTTTCGCAGCCGGCACCTGGAATATATCAGCGCCTCATTAGCCATCGCGCTGATTCATTCCAAACCCTACCAGCCCCAGGGGCGTGGCAAAATCGAACGCTTTTTTAGAACCGTGCGTGGGCAGTTTTTAACCGGCTTTAGAGGCCAAACGTTAAATGAGCTCAATGAAGCCTTTGATGGCTGGCTGAGCAACATTTACCATCAAAGAAAACACAGCAGCACCAAACAAACTCCCATTGAACGCTTTGCGGCCAACTTGCAGTGTCTCAGAGCGGCTCCGGATAACCTGCATGACTACTTTCGCAAGGTCGCCCGCAGAAAGGTTAACAAAGACCGCAGCATCACCCTCAACGGACGGTTGTATGAAGCCCCGGTGGCTTTGATCGGAAAACGCGTGGAACTGCTCTACCATCACAGTCAACACCAACAAGTTGAAGTCAAATATCAAAATAAGTCTTTCGGCATGCTGGTGCCGGTCAACCTCAATGTCAATTGCCGCATCAAACGCGATAAAAACAATAACCCCCAAATCCACTCCAATACCGACCCCAATGAATACGGGGGCGGAAAACTGTGGTCTTCAAAAAGGAGAGACGATGATGAACAATAATTACCGCAGCTTCTTCGGGCTGAAAAAACAACCCTTCGGCTCTGACATCAGACTAAATGATATTTTAAAAACCGCCGAACTCATCGATGTCAAAGATCGCTTTGACTATGTCATCCGACTCGGGGCCATCGGTCTGATCACTGGAGAAGTCGGCAGTGGCAAATCCACCGCCATTCGATATGCGGCTGAGCACCTGCATCCCTCCGAATACAAAAGCCTGTATATGACCGCATCATCGGGGGCGATCATGGAATTTTACCGCCAACTGGTCCATGAATTGGACATCCACATCAAATCCAATTCCAAAGCCATGATGCTACGGCTGATCAAAAAAGAAATCAGCGCACTGGTCTGTGAGAAAAAAGTCAAAGTGGTGCTGCTCGTCGATGAGGCCTCGCTGTTGCGCCTGGAAGTGTTTGCCGAACTGCATACCACCTGTCAGTTTGAAAAAGACTCCAAACCATACCTGCCCATCATCCTGGCCGGCCAGAACAACCTCATCGACAAACTGTCCTACCGTTCTTCTCAACCGCTGGCGTCGAGAATCGTAGCCCGCAGCCATCTGCAGGGCACCGATCTTGCCGGAATGGAAGATTATCTCAAACATCACTTGTCAATCGCAGGGGTGAAACAAAATCTTTTTGATCAGACCGCCATCACCGCCATTCAACAGGGCTCCGGTGGATTGTTTAGAAAAGCAAATCACCTGGCCCGAGGGGCGCTGATCGCCGCCGCCGCGCAGCAGTGCACCGTGGTCAATGCCGAACATGTCAGACTGGCTTCTACGGAAATCTTTTAACCATCAACATCTAAAGGAGGATAAAATGACACTCAACGAAAAGCTAAACTACACAGAACAGTTTGAAGACATCATTTTCCGGCTGGCAAATCTCATGCTCGATACCATGAAAGTCGCTTTAGACACCCTTGACGACTATCACCAGCTCTTTGAAGAAAACTCAAGCCAAAACATGCCCGATGATATGACAATTTAAAAGAAATCCGCGGCAGGCTGATCATCGCCTGCCACAATTATAAATCAGATCAACAGCTACCTACAGGAGGTAAAAATGAATCAACATGAAAAAATTAAAAACGCCCTGAAACTCACTGAAAAGCTTGATCAACTGGAAACTCGTTTATGGGAACGTTACTATAATCAATTTCTGGACCTGTTGGCCGAAGAAAACATATCCAATCCACCAGTAGATACTCAAAAAGTTGATTGGCCATTTTAGCTGATATATCCGGGGCTCAGGTAACATATATGCCCCGGATAAAATTAATCTGAGAATATCTCAAGCTTTGAAAATAATCAGAAAATTTAAGTAAAGAAAATCCGGAATTCAACACCGTGGATAATGCCGCTTTTGAGTTCGCGTTTGTACAGACTGGAATAGCCGTTGATTCAACTTTGGCTGGGCCGATAATTTCCGAGATTCTTTTCACTGACCCATCTTCACCACCTATCGACTCAATTGGGTTCACACCGTTTTCAGTTTTCCTTCCGTCAGGTTCTTTTGATGATGTTTTTGCGGCTGTTTCTGCTGATGGATCGACCGCAAACTTCGTGCCCATTCCCAGCACAGCTTGGCTTTTCACCTGCGGTCTTATTGGTTTAATGGGTTTAAGAAAAAAGCGACAACGTTAATCTATTACAGCTACTAAAGTTGAAAGCAGGGCGTGGGGCAACCCTGCTTTTTCTTTTTCGCAACTTATACCTTCTGCTTTAACCAACTATCTCATGCCCATCTCAGTACTGACGGTTCCCACAATAACCAACTATCTATGGCTCTGATTTTTTACAGATACCGTAAACATCTTTTTTCGTTTAACAGAAAAAATAGGTGTCAAATCTTCATTAGTGATTAATTATTGACAAACTGGCTGTGAATCGGTTAAAAAAAAGTATGGCACGAGCATGGCGGATAGAATATGAGGGGGCTCTTTATCACGTTTTATCACGAGGCAATGAAAAACAGGATATCGTAATCACTGACGAAGACCGGAAACTTTTTTAAGCACTTTGGGTGAGATGGGTAAACGGTTTGAGATAGACATTTTTGCCTACGTTTTGATGGACAACCACTATCACCTGTTATTTCGAACGAATCGCGCAAACTTATGCAGGAGCATGCAGTGGTTTGGCGCCACCTACACCAAGAGATTTAACCTGCGCCACAATCGTAGTGGCCATTTATTTCAGGGTCGCTATAAAAATATGCTGGTACAAAACGATGCCTATCTATTGCAGCTTTCCTATTATATCCACCGCAATCCACTGAAAGCCGGAATGGTTAGGCGAGTAGCAGACTATAAGTGGAGTAGCTACAGAGCATACGCATATGGCAAAAGCCATCAGAATTGGTTGAACACAAACGTGATTTTATTGCAATTTGCTAATGTGGATGACAAACACCAAGCTTACCGAGAATCTATGCAAAAATATTCTAAAGAGGAACAGGGTACATGGGAAGATCTGCGCCACGGTATATTTGTAGGAACCGAAAAGTTTGTGAAAAAAATAAAAAAGCGATATCTTCCAGATATACCCCATAGGGAGCTGCCTCACCAAAAGCAGGTAACCAAGAGCGTAAATCTTGAAAAAGTACTTTCAAAGGCAGCCGGCATATTAAAATGTGACATGGCACTCTACCGTAATTCAGCTAGAATTTCAAAATCATCTAAATTGGACCGCGATTTGCTGATTTATATTGCCTGGCAGTTGGGAGTGGCTACCAATCAGCAAATTGGCGAAAAATTCGGACTAACCTATTCATCGGTAAGTCAGCGGGCAAGAGTGATAAAGGAAAATCTAAAAAAAGATAAAACGTTGGCAAGAAAATACCAACACCTTAAATCACTAATGAAGATTTGACACCATAGTTTTCTTGAGAAAGAAGATGGGTAAATTTTAGAATTTGGCATGCGCCTTTTTACGGCTAAATCAAATTTGCATTAAGAAATGAGCAGTGGATCACGGCGCGTTATTTTGACAGCCATTTAACTTTATTCATTCTTCATTTCCTCAGTACCCGATTCGGCAATATCTTCCATCCCTGATTGCTACAGTCGGACCTCCGCTAGTATCTCCAGATGATTCTGCATAATATCCCGTTCAGTGAATTCGTAAAATTCCCGCTTTATCTAAATTGAAGCGTCCATTATCGCAATGGCGTTTAATAATAAAATTTTTTGCTCACAATTAAATACAAAAAGCATTGATTTAATTTTTTTGTAAATATATGTTGACAAGTAAATACGTTTGTATTATGTTGAATTTAAATTTGTTGTTGAATGGTAAAAATGATATACTTCAAAACTTAGGAGCAAATTATGTCTTCAAAGACGATCCCGATCAGTGCACGAGTCTCCCATGAGGATGCTGAATTTATAAGCCAGCTTCAAATAAACGGAGCAACTACGCCCAGTGATAAGCTTCGGGCGATTATTGCGGAAGCCAGACGGCAAAGATCAAGAACTAAGGATTATCGTGGCTGCTTTCAGATGATTCAGGAGCTGATAATGCCCGTTATTGAGACAATTAGGCAAGTTGAACTTGATCACCACGAGCATTCTGAATTAATCACGCGCTCTGCCGAGTGGTTGCCGGATGCACTGGCTTATATCGTTTCATCCGCTCCGCAAAATTTGGACGACAACTCTGCTGAAAAAATACACCGTCTGGAACAGGGGCTTGCAGACCGTGTATTTGGGCTGATTGAATCTGTTCTACAGATGGGAATTACGAAAAGGTGTCCCTGTTATGACACTGATACCGTATCGCAAAGGGTGGAGCCGATCCTTGAGTTAGCTCAAGTAATTGAAAGTACCTCAATTAGAACGAAAAAGGAGGGTGCCAAATGAAAGAAAGCCTAATAGGTCGAGTCGGACGCATTATCAGCGGCAGTTTCAATTCACTCATTGATGCTATCGAAAACGTCGCACCTGAAACCGTAATGTCAGAAGCCATTCGTGAAATTGACACTGCGATCGATGATGTACGGGTTGAACTGGGCCGAGTGGTGGCCGGTAAACATCTCGCAAATTCACGTTTAATGGAAGAAAACCGTAAGCACGAAGATCTCAGTGAAAAAATCGAACTTGCGATAAAACAAGCCCGGGACGACCTGGCCGAGGCGGCTATTTCCAGACAAATTGATATTGAAGCGCAGATTCCAGTACTCGAGGCCACGATTAGTGATTGCGCCAACAGTGAAAAGGAATTAGAGGGTTATATTTCGGCCTTGCAGGCCAAAAAAAGAGAAATGCAAGAGGACTTGCGCCAGTTTCGCGAAAGCATGACGGAAACGATCACCTCTTCATCTTCTATCTCAAACTCCGGCATCGAAGTTTCCGGTGATGTTGATAGAAAGGTTGCCAAAGCTGAATCCGCTTTCGAACGAATCGCTGAAAAAGCAACCGGGATTCCCGGTGGCGGACACACGGCTGATCGCCAAACCGCCACCAAGCTGGCTGAGCTGGAAGAGATCGCCCGCAAGAATCGAATCCAAGAGCGGCTCGCCGCCATAAAAGGTAATGTGCAGGAAAAATGATCAATTTTTTACTAGCCGGCCAAAACATGCCTTTTACTGTGGCGCTGACGGTAATGCTCATCATTGCCTTCTTAGAGGGAGTTTCCACCTTGCTGGGTGCGGGTATTTTCAGTTTCATTGACTCCCTGTTGCCGGAGCTTGATATCGATGCTGATGTCGATGCTGATATCGATAGTCCGGATTTTGAATCTTCCGGGCTATTTTCAAGATTGTTCAGCTGGCTTCGTATCGGGGAGGTTCCCGCAATCATGCTGCTGGTCATTTTTTTAACTGCATTCGGCTTGATTGGCCTGGGTCTTCAATCGTTCGCCCAGAAAACTCTGGGAAGCCTATTGCCCGGATCTTTTGCTTCGATACCCGCAGTGCTGTTAGGTTTCCCGATTGTCAGACTTTTGGGGGGCATCCTGGGAAAGATCATGCCAAAAGATGAGACAGAGGCCGTTGCGGAAACCAGCTTTATTGGACGGATCGCAGTTATTACCCTGGGCAATGCCAGTCCTGGAAAGCCTGCCGAGGCGAAATTGAGTGATCAATTCGGTCAGGCCCATTACGTAATGGTTGAGCCGGACGAACCCGATGAGCGGTTTGAAAGTGGCACGCAGGTTGTGCTGGTTAGTCAACAGGGGGCTATTTTCAAGGCGATTCGAAATAAAAGCGATGCATTGGTGGATGATTGATGCCTTAAATGATCGATGTTGAAATAACCGGGGAGGGATATCTCAATGGTGTATAATTTTGTTAATATTCTGATTATTGCCGGCCTTATCGTCGTCGCGCTGATTGTACTGGGTCTTATATTGGCACGGCTTTACAAGCGTTCATCCAAGGAAATATCATTTGTGCGGACCGGCTTTCGGGGACAAAGAGTCATTATGAATGGTGGCGCCCTTGTATTTCCCGTTTTGCATGAAGTTATTCCGGTGAACATGAATACATTGCGATTGGAGGTGCGGCGCGCCAATGATCAAGCGTTGATTACCCGCGATCGTATGCGGGTTGACGTGACAGCGGAATTTTATGTTCGCGTCAAACCCACTGAAGATTCGATCGCAAATGCGGCCCAAACTTTAGGCATGAAAACCATAAACCCGGATGAGCTGAAACAACTGGTCGAGGGTAAGTTTGTGGATGCCTTGAGAGCTGTGGCGGCCGAAATGGCCATGGAAGAACTGCATGAGCAGAGGGTCGATTTTGTGCAGAAAGTACAACAGGCCGTTTCAGAGGATTTACTTAAAAACGGTTTGGAGCTTGAATCGGTTTCCCTGACCGGCCTGGATCAGACCAGCAGGGAATTTTTTAATCCTGACAATGCATTTGATGCGGAAGGTCTGACCAAACTCACCGAAGAAATTGAAGAGCGGCGCAAAAAACGCAATGATATCGAACAGGACACGGAAGTGGCCATCGGGAATAAAAATCTTGAGGCAGAGCGCAAAAAACTCGAGATAAACCGGGACACAGAGTATGCAACGCTCGAGCAGCAAAGAGAAATCGAGATACGCCGCGCGGCGCAATCTGCCGAAATTAAACGCGAGCAAGCCGAGAAAAAACGTGAAGCCGAGCAAGCAGAGATAGAGGCGACCCAGAAAGTTGACATGTCCAAAATATCCGCCGAACGGATGGTCGAAGAAGAACGAATCGAAAAAGATCGCCAGCTGCGAGAAAAGGATATTTCAAAGGCCAAGGCCATTGAAACTGCTGAAATCGAACGCCGCAAAACAGTTGAACTGGCTGAGCAGGATCGTGCCATTGCGATTGCTGAAAAGTCGAAAGCCCAATCTGAAGCCCAGGCGGAAGCGGATCGTGCCAAGGCCGTAGCGGTGAAAGAGGAAGAGGTGGTTGTTACGGTCCGGGAGACAGAAAAAGCAGAACGCAGCAAGGCGGTCGAACTGGTACAGGCACGGCAGAATGCCGAACGCGAAGCCATTAAAATAAAAGTGGCCGCCGAGGCTGAAAAATCTGCCGCGCAAGATCAGGCGGAAGCTGTTCGAACTGTGGCCAATGGCGATGCCGATAAGCAGCGCATTCAGGCTGAAGGCGAAGCCGCGGCTGAAAAGCTGCGGGCCGATGCAGCGGAAAAACGCTATGCCGTCGATGCGCAAGGAAAACGGGCCCTAAACGAATCACACAACATTCTATCCACCGAGCAGATTGCAATGCAAATTCGGATGGCTTTAATCAAATATCTTCCCGACATCATTCGTGAGAGTGTTAAACCGATTGAGAAAATCGACGGTATTAAAATTATTCAAGTCGATGGTTTACGCGGTGGAAACTCGATGCCGACTGAAGGCGCTGAAGCGACGACCGGTAGTTTGGCCGACCAGGTGGTAAACGGTGCCCTGCGCTACCGTTCCCAGGCACCGCTTATCGATTCTTTGCTGGCTGATATTGGATTAAGTGCCGGAGATATCAATGGCTTGACAAGTGTTATCAAGCCCAATCGGGATGCTGCCCCGGAAGTTACCAAGGAAGTTGCCAAGGAAGTTGCCAAACCGAGCCAGCCCGTCGGCCAAAAACTGCCAGAAAAAAAACAATAAAAAATAATTAGTGCTCATCCGAATTCCACAAAAGCGGAAGAAGATAGGGTCATTGCCGGATGGAAACCCATTCGTTTTAAAACCTTCAGCAGGGCGTTGGGCTTGTGAATAGCCGGCGCCCTTTTTATATCAGCCTCCCGCTGTGATGCCCTGCTCATACTTTAAAAAAAAGCCGGGTTTCCTCCAGGGTTTCTGATTTGTGGGCTATCCTGTTTCATCAAATAATTGACCCGAAATGATTGCTTGACATTTGATTTTACCCAGGCTATTTTCTCCATCAGTTGATGGAAACAACTATTGGAAATATGTCGATGTAAAACCTGAATTTTGCAGGAGTTGGGGACTTTCACATTTCCATTAATTATTGTGCAAGATTTAGGTAAAATTATGCCGAGCTTATAAGGAGGGCAGTTAATGCCTTCACGCCTTGAAAGGGCCCGTAAAGATCCCAATTCGATGAAGGCCAAAATCCTGGCAGCTGCACGCAGAATTTTCGGTGAATTCGGTTACAACGATACCACCACCCGCATGATCGCCAAGGATGTGGGCATCGATATCTCAACGCTCTACTATCACTGGGGTGAAAAGCAGGATTTATATGAAGCCGTGCTTGTGGATGTCGGCGATGAAATCCAGCAAAAATTAATTGACATCGAACACCATGTCGGCGGTCAATCACTGGGCCGGCGCCTTGAAGTCGCCCTGGACATGATGTGTGATTTCCTCTTTTCCCATCCGGAAGTCCCAAATTTAATTCTCTTCGGCTATTTTAACAAAACTCGCCACGGCGTCACCCTTGATATCAAAATGTCCGAACATATTGCCAACATCGCGGTTGCCATGGGTCTGGCGCAGGACAAAAAGAAAATTTC
>Ga0209679_1000813_pt1 | contig 12050 bp, 8 predicted proteins | sample WorMetHEROISLAND_4_FD_187408 | JGI IMG/M metagenome (GOLD analysis project Ga0209679, IMG submission 187408) | Marine gutless worms symbiont microbial communities from Max Planck institute for Marine Microbiology, Germany - Olavius sp. 2 HERON... ...
GTCAGCAACATCACGAAAAAACGGCTGGACCAATTTGCATGAAATTTTCAGGGAAGGTGTGGAGTGACCATTGGACGACCTGATTAAATTTTGGTAATTTTGGTCAATTCGGGTAAACGGGTTGGCGGGTCAAAGGTCAATGTGTTTGTTATCACCGGCCATAGCTCAGAGGACTGGCGTTAACAAGTCAGTATCATTTGCTAGGTGGCAGCAGGGGGCGGGGGCTGTGCCTCGGCTTGTACAATTAAAATTTTTACCACCAATACATCAAGAGATGGCTGCTAGAAAAAACACTCACGCAAAACAGTGACCAACAAATAAACAACTGTTTGGATGATGAATTATGACTGAATCACTGAAGCAATATTATATCGGAAAGCTTTGAAGTACACAGCAGACCTGGAACGAATTTTCAAAGAAGCTAGAGGCAAGGACTGCTCAGAACTTTGATAGTGCTTGCAGTCCTGCATGCACAAGGCTGACAGACACATTGAAAATCAAACATGACAAACATTCTTTATATTTTCAGTGATCGCAATTTAGCACTGAAACAACTGTTTATTTGCTAGTCACTTTTTAGCATGCACACTTTTATAGCAGCCTTCTGCTACTACCTTGGTGCTAAAATTTACTTGTAAAATTGCAAGCACAGATGATAAAAACAGGAAAAATCTACAAACATAAACGAAATCTATACAACATGTGTATCAGTGTTGAAGTTACTGCTGTAAAAATTTTGACCTCAAAAAATTCCTTGTAATTATCGAAATAATGTCAAAACACTACAGGGGTCACTTTTGGGGACATCAGTATTTATCCATTATTAGTTCTATTCCTAAGTTACATTATTCACCGTTCATTCAACAAAGCCATGCTGTTAGTATTAACCAATAGTTAGCAAATAATATTTTCAAAAGTTGACTTTTGAGGATGCCACTTAAGCTAGAGTAACTCCGATTAAACAAAAGTCAAAAGTACTTTTAGTAGTAGTACTAGAAGTTTCAAAATAATACGACATCACGATGAAATTAAGTTGTACATGTAAGCATGCACAATGCACACACATACTACTACACTGGGTATTCTTTTCAATGAACACACAAAGGAAGTCTGTTTGTTAACAATAGATGTAAGTCGAGATGCACTCAAAGCACAGCAAGCAGCAGTCAATGGTGATACCTTATCGTACGATGCGTTAGATGCATCACTGATGCTACCACCGCTGCAGCTACTTAGAAATGCCTAGCAACACCACATTACGTCACAACTGCCGACATTCACCGTAACAAACAGTTGCAACAACTGGAGGAGAAACGAAAGTAACACAATAAATGGTCTACAAGGATCACGAAAAATACAAACTGTTCTTTTTTATACAGTGACAGCATAAAAAACAGACTCGTTGAAATATCGTGAAAATAAGTGTAAGTAAGCAATAAGTAAGTAAAAGAGACCAAAAGTCAGTGTCCACAATAACAAGTGTCACTGCCAATAATGAAGAGATGTCTGAAGACATGTTCAGAATACAGAAATGAATATCACAGTGGAAGTGTGCTGTTCTAAACGACCAAACATCAAAAATCAACAAAAAATTATCACATAATGCTAACTGTCAGAAAATCAGCAATGATGACTGTACCATAGTGTCGATGGTTTCTTTCGATGAACAGACTTGTGGTTTGGATTCTTCCTTTACACTCTGATTGTCACCAATACTGGCGTAATCTTCATCGGAGCAGACACTGTCATACAGCGGCTCATCATCACTCATACTGCCACCAGGTCCGGCAGCTTTCCTCGCATTCCGCAACATTTTCACGTCTTGTTCACTGCTTCTCTTCTCTACAAACGTACACAAACAATACTAATCAAACACGAATGGTAAGCAGAATGCACTCAATGGGATGCTGTACCATGCAGACATTTATTTAATGACCCTATGACCTTTACTCCATACACCATACCCTACACACACACACTAGCAATGACTAGGTGTAAGTGGTCTAGTGGTTAGAGTATCGGACTTGTAACTTTCAGGTGAGGGTTTGAATCTCACTGCAGGCCATTTACAAGCAACCTTGAGCAAGATGCTAACCTACAGTGAGCTCAGATCAACTCAGCCTCTTACCCTTTGTGGGATGAGACATGAGTAGTAGCTTACGAGCAATGGGGTGAAGGCCTATTGTGGCTGATTGGGGTAGTGGTATGTCTGTGTGCTGCATTGCGGGTCCAATTGTTCGTTAGCACAGGCAACGGATGGCCGTGTCGCGGTATCACTGACTCTCGCCAATCAGCTGCTACTTCAAAGGTTGTAAAAGCACTTCTGGTCACGAGTCTGACTCATGTAAGCAGTGCTGTAGCAAGTATCTGACCTTTATCTTTAATACAGCAGCCCTGGTTAAGTGGTTAAGGCAATGCACTTTCACCCAGGCAACCCATGTTTGATTCTGAGATCTTCATCAGTCACTGGTAAGTGGTAAATTCAGAAACAGCATCCAACCAGGTGCTCTAATGCTTGAGAAAAGTTTTGCATAACATGTGTTTTTTTTATGTGGACACTTCTGATAAACTGAACTGGAGATACATGGGGTTAATGTGTCAAATGTCAGATGTAAATTTCTATAGCACATTATATAGCACTATTGTCACTGCACAAAGTTTAAAGTAAATACAATCAATCGTGTTCATTTTACTGCTGAGAACAGCAGACAGGCCAACAAAGGCCTACGTCGACAGAAGTCTATCTGTGTGGGTGGGTGATGAATCCACACCTTGTTAGCACAATATTAGAATTCAATTAAACACTGATACAGTTACACTATGCCTTCAGTGATTTAACACAACTGGTTCGACAACAAGACAAACATCTCGCCAGTAAAAACTCCAACCCTCAAACAAGCTTTGGTTATCTGGCCTAACCTGTGCCAACGGCAAAAAAACTGACTGGAAAAAACAAAAACAAACTGAGGTGCAGTTATGTTACCTTTGGGTTGACCAGCAGCACTGTTTGTTGGTGATGCAGTGCCAGTTCCATATCGACGTTTAGCATCGTTCAATATGTCAATAATAAGCGTCGCAAATTCACGCTTGTTGAATTTCGCCAACTTCTGCCGACCCTGTCATGTCACCCACATATATCCAACAAGCATAAGTTCCATATCACCGACACGATAACTCCACATACACACAGCACACAGTTTATTAATTAAATACACGAGTTCCAAAAGTTACCAGTAAATCAGTTGTCACTAGTATCAGTGAATCAAACAACTGAGAGCATGAAAGAGAAACAAGCAGGCCTATGATTCAAGAATCAACCTTTCAAGACCAAGACTGAAGATAGGATCTTGAGATGTCTCAAGTCCAAGATTCAAGTCTCTAGAACTCCAACCCCAGGAATATATTTGTAGGGACACACGAAATTCTTTTTGGACAAAAAACGAACGAAATCGCGAAATTTAGCATTTTGGACGAAAAACAAAATTCACGATTTTCGACGAAATTTGGACAAAAAATGGCCGACTGCTGAAAAAAGTTGTCAAATTCTTTCACATTCATCGGCATTACCATAATGCTTTTACAGTTGGGTTGAAAGAACGGATGCCTAGAAATATTGAGATGTGAACAGATTTTCTTTCACAAAACGAGCGAATACATCGAACTGCTGGGACCACATCATGACGTCAATCATTCGGGACATACCGGTATTTAATCAGCCCATAAAGACCATAAATAATTATTATTTATGTACCTGCACTCTAACTTTTCAATGAAACAAGTCAAACGTAATATAAAGAAATGCTGCATTTCTTTATACAGACTTGTAAATCAGCACATATTCGTACGTTTGCAAATTAAATATTTCAATAGCCAGACTAAATTAGAAATTTGGACAAAATTTTGGACAACACCTCATGCAATCTACGATCATATATGATTACAGTCATTACTGACATAATTATGCCTCCACCCTCCATTGACAAATGGGGCAAAGGCATTGTTTTCAGGTTGTCTTTCTGCACATGCATGCTTGCATCCATCTGGAAGTGCACACTGTTAGCATGATATCTTACAAACCAAGGGAACAGAATTTCAAGAAACTGGCTGATGATTCAGTTGAGGCAACATATGAACTGAGTAGGTTTTGAAGGTCGAGGGGTCAAGGTCAAAATCACAGCAAGGTCAAATATTTGAATGAGTTATTGCAGCAGACAGACGCATACACACGATGCTTGGGCGTCAAAGTATCATCTAGCTTTTCCACTGGTTTGTATGAATCTGGTGACTGTCAATTCCAAGCATAAATCTGTGATTGCAGAATTCAGCGGAAAATTTGATTCCATTCAACCGACACTGGAGTAATGCACAGATGACAGTTAGTGATGTTAAACGATATACGATAAACGATATATCGTTTGTACAAATCGATATCCGGATTTCAAACTGCCGATCCGCGTATCGAAAATAGCATGTTGGTGTAATAAACCACGTATAAACATATTGCGTCTGTCTTCATTTCCTTTGAAGTACGCCGCCGCATCCTGCTGCCTGGCGACGATGGAGCATCCACGCTCACTGATGGAGTGCTTTGTTCTGCCGACTGTGGCATGTCATTGCTTACTCACCCACCCCGATGTGTTGCTGGCTATCAAGTGTCATGAGATCTGGCTTTACTATCTTGCGAGACCGGCAATGAATTGTAAGCTAGCGCGGGCGGGGGGATTATTATTTGTCGTCCGTGTCGACAAGACACAGACAACCGGGCAATTACCGTGGTTGACGGAGAGGGGGAAGGCTGTCGGTCGGCTAATTATCGGCATCCGCATTCTTTAGCATGCCCAAACTCGGCATGCCTAAATGCCGGAATGAACCGATATCCAAATTTTTATCGGATATCAAGATTCGATATCCGGATTAACGAAAAAATCGATATTAACATCACTAATGACAGTCACCTGATTACGAGTTGCTGAATACTCAGGATTTGCTGGTAGAAACGGAACTGTTTGACGATCACTGATTAGCATTGATCCATGATTTTGTGTCGACAGCCAAACTAACAGTAATACATGCAACAACTCACGTTTTCAGCAAACACACAGTAACGAACTTCATTTACACTGCTGTACTGTTATTCATGTAAGTGGTGTACATTAAATGATGATATAATATATCAGATATATCACAGCATATAACAGACTACAACAATGTATGGCTTTACATATAAGTCCATCTCTTAACATCATTAGCACAATGGTTAACAAACAGATCTCTCAGCACTGGCCAAACTCCATATTCTACATAATGTTGCACACACCCAATGAATATATACTTCCAATATATGAAGTTAAAATAATGACAGTAATAATACAATGCTATTGCACTATCAGATGGATAACAATCGCTTGATTTTCCAACAACCACAGAGACAGACTGCAGACTGATGATGACCACATGCAATAATAATAAGTGCGATATGCACATCCAATTATCAGTAAGTTACTAGACAGTGAAACAGCCAGCAGTCAAACCTGAGTCCAACAAACTAATGTCTATGCCACCGAGCCACTTAACTGCAAAGCTAATGATCAAAGAACTCAGAAAACCATCTAAGCACAACAGCACGATGCAAATGTGACAACTCAAGTGCAGTAATTAATCCACTCACTGGTTTCATTTTCACGCCGATCAACTTCGTCATAGACATCCATGGCCAGCTCTTCAAACAGATGATTGGATAACTAATCACATAAAAATGACGGGCAAATGTACAAGCAGCACGAAAGTCAAAGACGCATTTTAACATAATTCACTCCCTATTCAAGTGCTCATATGTTTTGAGTTGGCGAGACGTTCTGGAGCAACAGCAGTGTTCTGACTGGCAGCCGTTTCTGACGTCACAGATGACAACGTCAGAGGGAAACAAACCAAGTAGCATAGGTGAAGATCCTTCACTTTATCCATTGAGCCATTGCTGCTCAAAGTAAAATTAAACAAGTAATACTTTACAACTTAATCACCTACACTGTAATCAGATTTCTGTTTCTGTTAAAATATTATCTTCAGTGCTTTGATGCTGTTGGTAAGGTGACATGAAAAGCATCCACACAGGCAGATCTCTCACAAATAATTTTTTTGGAACTGTCAGAGAATGACATTTTGCAGGCTGGATGCCCTTCCTGTCACCCAACCAAATGTGTCAAATCAATGAAGCATAAAAACTTGGTGCATATTCATTTTTATTTCAGCCACAACGACCTTACATTATTACAACAAATTCTATTTGTGTCATGCACTCACCGCCTGCAATTTCTTCTTTGCAGCTTTCGCTAGTTCCGATAAATCTAAACTACTGCAAAACACACACAAAACCCAATTAACAATATTACCAATACTAACAGCACACACAGCAAACGGAGCAGCATCGTCTGTGTTCATAAAATGAAGTCAACTTTCTACCTCATCTTGAACAATCAAAAAATGACACACTTAATATTGTACAAGTTTGAACAACTGGAAGCAATTCATATGAAATTATCAATTGTTAATGATTAAAGAACGTAAGGTGAAACTTTTCAAAAATCAATTCATTAGACAATCTGTTAAAACATTTAAATTATAAATGATAATGTGATGTTGTTGAGTTAACATGTATATGGCAGATGGCCAAGATCACAGATCCACAACACATTTGCAAAGATAAATAATACTTACTGTTACCCTAAAAGTGTGATCAACCAAACATTCATTACTACGTTATGTCACATGACCCATTTTCGACCAATCGCAGTTTGTACATTTTACTGCATGGTACAACAATCAACGACATGAACAGCCACTTATTATCAATGTACTCTGCCCGTTCCAAATGACAAATTTCACAATATCATAGCGCATCATCAACATATAAAATCAACCTGTCAGACACTTCAGGAATGATAAAGTGCTGTCCTGCTCGATGATCTGCAAATACAACAAACACATAATATAGGTATATGATGAATTGGTACAAGTCAGGCTGTTATTGTTAGCAGAGCACGAAAACAGGAAAGTGTGATGCTGCTGAAGTACAGTATTAATCCACACACAGCAGCCCTAACATCATGTTTTTTAAACAAGATGGTTAGAACTCGATGCCACAGTGTCGAGCTATGCATGCCTCTGCCCACTGGACCTTGTAGTTAGTTGTAGCATATTTCATCACACTGTGACCTGTACCTCCAACCTTTTGACCCCAAAACCTAAACAGTCCATCTCTGTCCCAAGATGCACTACTGACAAAAGTTTGGAGAAAATCCAACAATGCATACCATAGACATCGTGAAAACAACATCACAAATGGATAAATGTACGCTCGATCGTCACTACCTTGTAGTTAGTTGTAGCACATTTCATCATGCTGTGACCTGTGCCTAGGTAGTGACGATCGTCAGAACTCAGAAGGTATGAAAGTATTTATATCGTTATTGTTAACACAGAGCTCCAGTGCTGTGACAATGTTGGTTGGGCATCAGTAGGTAAAGCCTGAACAGCTACCGCAATTAAAACTGCTGCTCCTTCATACTACAAACGTTTCCTTGGAGACCATCTGGACCACTAGCCAACTCAGGTAACACAGTACAAGTGTCGTGATGAAGTGAGGGCACATTCCAAGTTTTACACGTGTGTAATGCTAAGTTCAAAAATAATTACAACAAAAGTCAACCATAAGTGGTATACATCATACAACGAAACCTTATTGAGAGCATTTTGTTAAATGATCACTTTAACACTAACAGTGTACTTTCCTTCTGTCAACTTGAAGACCCTTTTGTTGCACTGTGTGAAAGTGTATAGCATCATTTTGGAAATCAGCAAGAAGAACTTCTAAGAAAACTCAGACGTGCCTCTCGATCCATCACACATCACCATTATGACACTATGTCCTATCATTTAATGCAGCCAAGCTCGGCTGTTATTTGACATTCAGGTGTATACAGTGTAAGGTGTTTACCTTAATGCATTGACTAACGGTCAAATACTGCATCCACAAAACATGATGAACACTCTATGCTACAGTTACAAAATATCTAGCAATTCCATATATGTTAACAGTACCACATGGTTGCATTCATTTCTTGGCATTGTGTGTGTGTTTGTGTGTGTGCAGGAGAAACTGACCTGGGCGCCGGCTGCACAGGTAATATGCCAAGCCATCCGTTAACTCATACTGACATTCAATCAGCCGCTCAGATAGATCGATATGACCATCCAACCTGCACACAAACATCAACGACACTCTCTCTCATCTGTCTTTAATCGATGTCCAACAAGTGCTCCATATGTACAGTACCGGTACGGCAGTACATGTGAAGCATACACAATGATGCTAGACACTAAATTTTGATAACTTGCACACGCTTCACAAGCATAAGATAATGCAGTAGCCATATTTGTTATTACTATTATTACTGAAAAAGCTGAGATTAAAGTGACATTATCACATCCGTGACAATGCAGGGGCACTTGTAAATGTTGCAATATATATAGAATCGTACAATTAGCACAGAAAAAAAGTAAAAATAATAATACGCCTAATAGTACAAATTAGTTGGCACAAATACAATCAATAAACTGCCTAACAAAAATACCAGACTATCAGATCTATCACATTATAACAAACGGTCAAGTCTGGTAGTGCGAATACATTTTTCATGAGTGTAAACAACGTGATAAGTCTAGTTAACCTGACATGCTGTGGTTGTGAATGAAATACAAAACAACATTACAGCATTAAATAAATCTGCACTACAAAACTGACGACCAGCAAACATAGTCCACCAAATAAATAACAAACAAGAAGCCTAATGCAAAGACTCAGAACCAACAATCAAAGATAACCTAAATAAAAACAGGTTGTTATGGCTTATGCCAATAAACAGCCACTTCCAAATTATAATGCATAATTATATAAATAAATTATAATTATAATGGCCTAACAGCACTACAGCTATTGTCCACTTTTAACTGCACCTGTTAGCTTTAAAGTTTACCAAGACAATTTTAGGAATAATTAAAGTCAGCAGTGAACAGAATTTACAGAAAAGTTGTGTCTTGAACCTGGAGAAAACAGAACAAGTGACGTGCAACATATAATATGTAATATATAAACATCAAGCACTGCTACAAGGTAAAATGACATCTACAAGGCACACAATAGCTAATGATGTTGAGAACCTGGCAATGTCGGCAGGAGTGCGGCCGTGAGCATCGAATGAACCAGGATCAGCTCCATACACAAGCAGTAATTCCACTTGTGATGACTGATTGGCTTGTGTTGCTATGTGTAGTGCACCATTGCCCTTCTCCTGTATCAGGCACATAAGAATGCAATAACTACAATGCAATATCTGCCACATTCTGGTGTTCTTTATCACCAAAGGAAGTAGCAGCTTAATGCAAATAACTCAACGCTTCTGATTCTTAAGTTACATACTATCTCTACTGCTACAACTTTCAATTTTTCGTTCAACTGGTCAATTTTTACGGAGTTACTCCATGTCAGACCATTCCTCAAGAGTAAACTTTTCAGAACTGTTGCAGCACGACCATTTACAGGCCAGATGCCTTTCCCGCTGCCTAACCAACAGCATCAAAGCACTGAGTGATAATATAACATGATCAAATATGCAAAAATAAAGCCAAAGATAACATGGACAGAGATAGTCAATGAAGAATGGAGAAGCTGATATGTAGTCAAGATAGCCACAATGATTCATAGTAAACAGACGAGAATAAATAATGATAAACAGACTGGTATTGGTGACAGTATATGATTGGTTTCTTCCATGAATCTGGGGCCGTATGCAAACACTCTTATAAGCTAGTATGGAAGTAAGGCATATGTCGCTACTAACTAGTTCCAGACTAGCGACTTACATCCTTCCATATGCACATACATGTCATAGAAACTGCAACTAGCCACTCACCACATAGTCTACATCGGGCAATTTTTTTGCTTAGGGATTTCCCAGGTGACTCTCCCATGGTTTTATTAATTACAGACCTTGACTTTTCGTCTGCTACAGCTATCATAAATAAACAGTGTCGGACAATAATATATATTATTTGGTGACTTTTATTAATAAAATTATTATTATTATTAAGCTTCAGTTATGGCATGGCGGAAAAAGACAAAAGAGAAGTAGGACAGAAGACCTAATTTTTAGACAACGGAGGAAAATTTTTAGCTGATGAGATCAGTGATGAGAAACAGGTTACTCATACTCTACAATCACTTACAAACAAAAAAGACGACTTAGTTCTACAAATAGGTAGCCTATTAAGCAAAACGATCATGTCAGAGATGGACAATGTGCAAACAGAATTGATTATATGAGGAATAGTGCAATGTCATCAAATACACTCTAACAAAGTAAAAACTAATCAATAATGTGTAATCTAAAGTGCGTGATTACGATAACAGTTGCCATTACTTGTTCCTTAACATTTACACTGAATACTACCAAGTTGTTTACGAGAGACCACACAAGAGCAACTAGTACCAGTTTGGAAGAAAAGCTCCGCCTAGCATTAAGATGTTGTTATGCACATGGAGTTAGACAACTACGTCACTGTGAGTCAATTTTAGTCTAAAAGTAGCAGTTACAACAGTTTTCTGCAGACAGTCCCTGGTACTGGCTCAGTCCAATAGTCCTGGAAGAAGGGCCAAGAAATGAGTTTGTCAGTATTGTTAAAAATGATATTCAAGTTTACATTAAACAGATTAACGACTATTAATTCAAGGTCAACAAAGTGCTTACTGGATGAACATAGTTAGGGTCGGCACCAGCGGACAGCAGACGCAACGATGTCTCCAGGTTACTAGTACGGACGCTTGCATGTAGTTGCTATAGACAACATGATTTTTGCATAGTACCACAAAGTAGGCTATGTCTCTACATCTCTCAAATGACACCTATGCCAGACTGGAAGCCTTCCTCGCACCCGTGTTAGAGCACTGAAGGCAGTATCAATTATGTGCATTAACTACGTGAACTAGCTGTGTCTATGCCACACTAAATTAATAACCTAATCTCTGTGAGACAGGCAGTGAGCTGACATGCTATGAAGATGCACTAAATAAGGCTTAGCTGAGCTGAGAAGACACGCACCAACCACTGAGCAGATAACAGCTATTAGCTATGCTGCCTGTTTGCTGTTGCTCGTACAGAAATATCATGCTGTTATAAAGCAGTTAACAGCTCATCCAACACCCGACACTGCTCAGCAGCAGGACGTCATCCATATCTCACTGTTGATAAATTGCTCTGTTTTCAAAGGTCTGCAGCATCGAATGCTGCCCACAGCATCTCACACTTGATGGCTTATGTGTATCATAAAGACTGACTGTTTAGCTAACCACATTATTTCTGGCCTTATCTAGAGACATAACAATAACAATGACAACAACGACGACAATAATTGATATTCATAAGTTTGTTGATTACTGATAAGACCACTCAGCAATACAGTCAGCAGTGCAGTCACAAGTTAAAAAAGCAAATGTCAGATATATGCATGTACTTTGCCTGGACCGCAATTCACCTAAAAAATACTTAACAAGACAGCAACAATACATAGTGAACATATTTTCAACACGCGTTACTAGTATACAGTTTAGATTCACTCCACAGCCACAGTCAATGAAGATGTAAAAGTACACAAAAAACAATCTATTGATTATGTTAACTGTGTAATTTTTAAAACAATTATATAACTACAGAAACAGCAAACATTTACAAATGTTTATAATTTGGAATGGAATATCATAACCATACTAAAACAGATGCAACTATAATAATTATACACTGTGTCTCAAAAAAAAACGTCCCACTTTATTTTTATGATAATTTCGGAAAATATTGACTTATTTTAATAATTCCTTCACTGTTGCCTTCGCAGATGAACGCAGATGAATCTGAATTAAACTCTACCACCTCACCTCAAAACTGTTGCCGCACTACCTTGCAAAATCTGAATGTGCATCAGTGAAACTTTTCCTTTAAATA
>Ga0209679_1000814_pt1 | contig 12047 bp, 12 predicted proteins | sample WorMetHEROISLAND_4_FD_187408 | JGI IMG/M metagenome (GOLD analysis project Ga0209679, IMG submission 187408) | Marine gutless worms symbiont microbial communities from Max Planck institute for Marine Microbiology, Germany - Olavius sp. 2 HERON... ...
AGGTCATAGAATATATAAATGTAATATACACAATGTAGTACAACAGTTAAACAAGTCTAACTACTGTCAAATTAATAGTTAATATCCAGTAGTTAACATCGTGAAAGTAGTTATTTTAACTACAAGCAGTTAAATAACTGTCCACCACTTGTCATGTTAACTGAAGAACATTTCTTAAAGTGCTTTATGATGCAACGTTTACGTTTGAAATTTTTACCGTGCATAAAAAGCAGCAAAACTGTTTATAGTCCAAGTGTACATGCTGGTGAGATCTCAATTCAGTTGCTGTACAGAAATTCTTTGGACATTCACAGCAAACATATGGCTTCACACCTCCGTGACAAAGTAAATGAGTTTTTAAGTTAGTTCGTGCCACGAGACATGCAGTGGCAAAAAGCGAGCCACCACAAGAATACAAGATAAAAAAAACAGAGAACAGGATGTTGGTCATAGCTAACCCTTACTGGGTCAGAAGGACACGACAACTCGCTGACTGCAGGTCAAAAATCTGGCAATTTAAAGCTAAGAAAAAAATGGCTGAACAGTCCAAAATCAGGCACCTTCATGTCAACCTGCAGTTCCATAAAGCACGCCGTGCTATTACTCTTGGTCTCTACAAGCGGAAGCGTCTGCACCACCATCTTTCAGAATAAGCCGACACATGTCTGAAACATCTACCTGCAGATTGCAAACTCACAGAAGAAGAGATGGCGACTGCATTTGACAACCGTATTCACACATCAAATAGTGAACCATACCTCTGGGAGCAGGGATAACACGTGAGTGAGTGAGTAGTTGCTTAAGGGCACATCAGCACAATATAGGCCATTCAGTGCCATGAGTTATTAAAAACATATAACTTACTTAAGCTGGCCTGAAGGGCCAAAGAAATTTGACAGACAGACAGTCTACACCACGGTAACATGCGGCAATGCTGCCTAATAATAATCATTTCATTCTCTGTTGCAGGGAAGAAAGTCGGCAGCACATTTAGGAATAACGGAAATCGACAATGAGGAGGAGGAGGTCTAGACCATCTTCATGCATCAAATTCTGTCAAAACGACTTCATTTTCATCTTCCCACAAAAGGATGAAATATTCCCATAGGGCGCATGACGTCGTTTCAAAAGGATATCTTGTTCCAATGTACACATATACGGGTATTGTAATTTGTACTTTCATTTCATTTCAAATGATGAATGGAATTTCACTTAATTTCATTTGCTGCTTATTCATAAACGTAAAGATGAATGATAGACTGATCACAACGATTACATGATGTCAGGATGCGGCTGTCGAGTTGAGAGACGTTTATTGCATTTAATTGTTCTCTAGGCTTAGTGGCCAATCACTTGCTGCACACTGTACAGTTTGTTTGATGTGCATTGGCTCCACAGTGTTTGCCTTTCGTTTCCTCTGATAGCCTGCTGAGTTCAGGCAGCGAATACAGAAGAACAGAGATAAAAAATCACGAGCTGTCATTTGTTAACATAATTTGGCTCATTTGATAAAGCCGTGGGGTACACACTATACAAGTGAAAATTATTAGATCACTTAATTACTTCCTTTACCATAGTCATCTGAAACCTCCTAATGATCAAAAGCACTGACTGTTCGCATTTTCCACTGGTGCACCACTGTGCAAACTGTCACTGTGCAGTAGTATATCTTATCACTTAAACTGCATTTGTAGGCAGTACAAGCAGTTGATGGCCTCAGTCGGACAGAAAGTGAAGAAGCTTTTGCCTGTGGAGTGCAGTGGACAGACGAGGAGATAGTAAGACAACTGTTATGTTCCCGGAATTCCGCGACGACGAGGACACCGTGCTGATCACCGACTCGCTGGCTCTTCACACGCTGCCCAACTGGCGTGGCCCCTGGCCGCGTACCGTGGAGGACATTTGAAGGATGTCGCGCAACTTCAGTCGCAATGTCTGCTTCCAGACCAGATCAAAACCATCATCATCGCGGTGGGCATCAACAACAAAGATAATCACGATGCCGCCGTCGACAACCACGTCACCTGCCTTTGCGATGTTCTGGCCATCCAGACCCGCACCGTTCGCGTCTTGGAGGTGCCCTACTTTGCCGAGGAACCGGTCCAACAACTCAGCAGTGCCGTCGCGATCAACCGCTACTTCGCACACCTGCTCTCCGATTCCGGCTGGTTGATCAAGCTTCCGGAGAATTTCGAAGTCCAACGACGAGCTCACTTCGACGTCCACCACTACACAACCGAGCCTGCTGCCAAGTTGGTGAGCTGTCTTACACGTTCGATGAATTTAAACCTAGCAGCAAACCCATAATAAGGGCCAATTTCTCCTCGCAATTTACTTGCAATCTCTCAAGTTCTACCCTAACTAGGGGTACGTAGGATCTTTTGGATTTGGGATTAACTTTTATTCCCACTCTTAAAATTACTCAAACCAGAAGATACCAAAGAAGCACAGCGCTATATTACTCGTCGTATCAGTTTATACGACTACTTTTCTGATCACGGTTCTTCGGAAGAATTCAAACCTTCCAAGATCCGTAAAAAACTCACGGCGGGATCCAAATGGACACCGTCTACTAAGCAGATTTCTGATCTTACATTAGAAACACCAGATAAGATCAATACATGCACACAAAACCAAATTAATGGTAAACTCACAACACACTATAATTATATAACACACAAATGCAAGCAGAATTCTACAGCATCACAGCTCAAAACTATTAAAACACTCAGAAACAATCCTGACCTCACCATCAAGCCAGCCGACAAAGGTGGAGCTGTGGTAGTGATGGACACAGAATTATATAAAGCAGAGGCATTACGCCAGCTCAATAACACAAAATACTACAAAACCCTAGACGTGCCTATATACATAGAAACAGCGGAAAAAATAACTATGATATTAAGAAGAATGTGCAATCAGGGTTACATTGCAGGTAAACAGCTATCATATCTTAAGCCAGACCTCAGCAATATGCAAGCTAGATATTTCTACTTACTACCCAAGATACAAAAATCACGGAATTCTTGGCCACACATCAACATGCCGACAGGTCGGCCGATAGTCTCGGACTGCGATTCTGCGTCTTCGCGTGTGTGTGCCTTTATAGATTATTTTTTACAACCACTCGCCAACAAACATCTGTCCAATCTCCAGGACACTTACAACTTCATTTCTAAAATACGTGATCAACAGATCGATCCATCTTGGTTACTTATCACTGCAGATGTTGAATCGCTCTATACTAATATGCATATTGACTTGATTATCCAGTCTGTCGCTGAAATTTTCAGCGAATATCCATTCAGCGAATATCCAGACTTAAATAGATCTGATGAAGGAGTCCTTGAATTGCTTGAACTTATTCTCAGAAACAGTGACTCTTGAGTTCGATGATCATTTTTACCTGCAGCTTATTGGCGTTGGAATGGGAAGGCACTTTGCCACCTCTGCGGCCAATATCTACCTGCGGAAATTTGATCAGATGGCCATGTCAGGCTTCCATATTAAGCCCAAATTGTTCTCCAGATTCTTACATGACACCTTCAGTATCTGGCCTGGTTCTCGCGATTCACTGAGTACCAAGAATTCTTAAACGGTCTGATTCCTGGCATCTGCACTACTTTTACTGCACGCGATGAGATTATAGAATTTCTTGATACACATGTCTATAAGCACAGAGGCGTCGATGGCATCTGCCGGCTTAAGACTAAGGTCTACTTTAAGCCCGCGGATAACCACCAGCTTCTTCATAGGGAGTCTTTTCATCCTGCTCACACCTTTAAAGGTATTGTTAAGTCTCAGTTCATCCGCTTTAAACGAATATCTTCGCCGCATGCAGACTAACAGCAGGCCTGCTCTACAATCACACACACATTATGCCAAAGGGGGTATGCCCCTGCACAACTTCGCAAAGAACAGCATAACGTAAGGCACAATTATGACACGACACCTAAAAGAGATAAACCGGAAGTCACGCACAAAAAAAGAAATAATTCCGGTTATCACATTCTATGATCACTTCCATTCACGCTTAAACCGTCGTTGGATCAAATTAATTCGGTCTAACAGTGTGTTTAATGATGTGAGGGTGATCACAGCATATAAACGTCACAAAAACCTCAAGGATCTGCTAGTGCAGGGTCGATTTGGATCCACGCCCAATGAAAAACAGCAGGCCGAGGAAGATAACACCGAGGCAATGTTGGATGCGCTAATCTATGTGCATACACGTTCACCATAAAAAACTATTTTTACTACCCAACCCCCAAAATATTATTTATTAATTCAGTTATTTATTATTAATTAATTATCACAAAGGTGTGCTGTTGGGGTTAATTCATCAACCCCTGGTGTAAGACAGTTATCACTGGCTCTTCACGGATCACCGCCCAGGGTGCGTGCCGTGTTGTAATCGAACCCCGTCGGTTCTGGTTCGCATGCCACCTGGCGAGTGCATTTGACATACGCTGCGGTTTTGATCCACCGATTTACTGCAGCCATGTGTTCCGTTTTCTCGATTTTCTGGCCGATATATCACATTATTACGTAAACTGCTTCTGATGGCAGTATTTTTTATCGGCCAGGTCGAGTTTTTTTTTAAACTCCCCTCTGCTGCGGGAGTATAGACGCCTGATCTGTTCCAGGATCGATAGCTGCCATGCTTCTTGTTTGATTTCACGTTATATGAATATGGAATATGGGGGCATTATCCTACGTCAGTGCGAGTGCCGTAATCTGAGTTCGCCCGGTATTTTTAAATAATAATTGTTAATAACGAGCATTTTGTTAATGCAGTCACAATGGGAAAGGTGTCAGGTATCCACAACCACTATCAATGAGCAAGGGGTCACGTGTAATTACTCGTTGTTCGTTGTGATGCGTAAATTGAAGGTGGGGCACAAAAGGGCACAAAGTCCAGAAGATCCTGTCCGTTCTATGGATGTCTTCAGACCAAATTACGACGGCACATTGATTCTAATCACAAATCAGAGCCTGAAGTAGTGGCCGCACAGAGTCCTCCGAAACCTGAAAAAGACTGCGTCTACAGTGATATGCGGAAGAAAGGCATATTTGCATTAAACAAGCAACATCTTGGCAATAAGACGTGATATTTTGAGAGAAAGGAAAACAAAATCTGACAATAGTGAAGTAGTGATGTGCGGTTATTGCCACGGTTTTTATTCCAAGCCATTCTTTCATCGACACAAGTCTAAATGTACCCGCGACCGAAGCATCTGGAAATGCAGTATCTGTTTCTTTGTCCATTGCTGTACAGCACAATCCAGAGGATGACTTTTGCCAAAGCATTTTGGCCAAATTTCAATCCGATGCTGTAGGTAAAATTTGTCAAACCACAGACTTGGTCACTGCTGTTGGATGGCAGTTGTATTCACGCCGACATAGAAAGTCATCAATGTTCCCAGATATCCAGATATGGGGTAGAGATATGAGTTGCCTGGCATCTTACTTTTCTACACGCCCCACCCACATGCCCGCTGCTTCCAGACACGTCCTCACTCCAGCGAGGTCGTCCCTACCCATCGCAGAGGTCTGTGCAAGCTTCAAAGCATCCCAGAAGCAGTGATTTACCTAGGTGGTCTCCAACCTTTCTTCACTGTGACTAAAGATATTGAGAAAATTTTAGTCACTATGTTTTAATTTTAGTCACTTTAGTAACCTCTGTCCACTCTCCAGGAAGTCGTAACATAGTAACCAAAATTAACTTTTCGGTGTTATTCAAGTATAATAAGACCAGAAACGTATTAGACGTCATGATGGTATTCAGTTGTTAGTAGGTAATATATACCGTAGTGTACTGTTATAGTGCTTTTAAGATAATAAAAAATGCTTAATCGATCAATAATGACATCGGTCTCTCGCATGCGTTTCAGACGATGTTATACGCACATGCATGCGCACTGCTTATACCGATGGGGCATATATCTCTGTTAATTATTTTTTTAACGTATTAATTCGAGACATTTAATATATATCTGATGTGCTGTGTACGTAGATTATCATGATAACGACTATGAGAATGATCGCGGTGATTTGCCGGAGGATACTGCTGCTGACAATATAGGTGCGTTTGTAAAATTTTCCACAGGAATTTTAGAACATCTGACGATGCTAGATTTTATCTGTATATAGTCTATATATTGACTAGGCTTATATTGTTCTTAGTGCTTTTAACATAATAAAACATTGGTCGATAAGACGATGTATGCACGCCTGCTGCATGCGTAGGGCCTACTGCTTAGCGCTATCGACTATATATTGCATATTTGTGAAAATCCACGTATTGCATATTTTTTCCACATATAATTGTTTTCAAATTGTATATGCTGCGTATACGCTACACATTTAAAAAAAATTCTGCTATAAACCACCATACCTAATGGTTACATGTGCACTGGCGATGTATGCTTTATGCAGTGCTTCTATTCGCTTATTTGTCTATTTATCTTATTTTTATTTCCTGTTTTCAGACGACGATCGTCTCGGGGATGAGAATGCATCAATGCGAGAACGTATCATACGAGGACTGACGCTAATAGTGAGCGGGGCAGAAGAGATTTTGCACAACATATAGACATGCAGTTTACAGTTTCAAACACATTCTGACAGTTTGCATAAACTGATGTTCTTGATAAAAAAATGATACATACCTTGCGTTTGTCACTGTTCCTGTAATCTTCTGCAGGCATTTTCAATGCTCAATAGACGATTATATTCAGTTTCAAAATCCATCGTCCTTCCAAAGCATTCTGAGTCGTTGTGAGTGGGACATTGCACATGGGCATGCAATTTATAGAATCGTAAACTGCTTATGACAGCATGACTCAAAATCTAAAAATAGATAGATATATAGGCATATGTCGTGCTGCTAAAACGCTGAGCTCATGATAGTCCCTCATGGGTCTATTCTTTCACAACGCATTATCTGTTCTTATTATTGTCATTGATGATTGAAAGCCGTCTGTATAAAGGTCTATTATGTTACCCTTTTTTTCTGTGGATTTCATGCTCTGTCTCATTGTTTGACTGGAAACCAGTTGTCATACGCTCATATCATCGAGGACTGTGTCAAAGTGTTCGCAAACATTCCACAGCTCTTTCGTCTTAGAACGAACTTTGGAACTCGCAATGATTCATCATCGACATTAGACGATTACGTTGTCTTCATGCGTGACGCAGTTCGACAAGTGGATGGTGGACATTCTGTTGACAGCGAGGCATGGTGTGAAGACAGACATTTAGCCACCATATCGTTGTTGTGAGACTGACTTGCTGCGTTGGATGAAACCGGTCAGTAATGATTACAAGGTTGATCGGGTCATCGTCCACGTGGAACAGATGGATCCTCGTAACAGAAATTCAAAACAGTTCTCCGTTGACCTGGGTAAACTGTTAAAACAGCAGGTGTCAGATAGTCTAACGTGTGTAGTGAAGATGTCACAGCCACATATCCATCGTGCTATGCGGCCTTTGTTTCACCTCGACTTTTGCAAAAGCATTTTGGCCAATTTCAATCAGATGCTGTAGGTAAAATTTGTCAAACCACGGACCTAGTCATTGCTGTTGGACGGCTGGTGAATTCACGCCGACATAGAAAGCCATCAAAGTTCCCAGATATGAGGAAGAGTTGTGTGCAAGATAGGCGTCGCCTGGCATCTTACTGTTCTACATGTCCCACCCTCATGCCCGCTGCTTCCAGACATGTGGAAGTCTCCTCACTCCAGCGAGGTCATCCCTACCCATCTCAGAGGTGTGCGCAATCTTCCAAGCATCCCGGAAGAGTCCGGTGAAGATAAGCGTCAGCAAGATCGGGTCACTAGACACCTGCAGACACCAGTGACATTGTACCGCTGGGGAGAAAACATCAGATGAGCGAGCCAACGGCTGGGCAGGTAAACACGGTCTTTGCTCTGATGCCTCCCGCTCACGACACTCGCAAGATGACCACTCATCCTCGACGCCGGCTTCTACGCTGGGATGAGGTCGTCCACAAGGTTGATATCAGGAAGAGTTGCATGCGACATGCGTCGCCTGGCACAATATTACCAGTTTGTGTTCATTGTGTTTTTCTCTCTTCTAGACTTTCTGATGAATATGCATCCTGGTGCAACTGATTCGGACGTCAGAAAGTTCACTGCATCTAAACTGAACATCTCACAGAAAAAGAAGAAGCTACAAACAGCAGGAGCATCAAAGTAGACATGTCGTTGTTTGTTAGTAATGATGGGCAGACAATGAGATGAACATTTGCTTTTCTGGTAGCCGCATAGCTGCATAACCTAATTGTGCTGATATGCCGTTAAAAGTCTGCTGACTCACTCACTGTAATATGGTCTCAGGCATCATTTAAGTCTATTGTTCTTGTTGGGGGCAGAGTGTGAGCTTTCAGGTTTATTCCCAGCCATTTCTGCATTGATCTGTATCAGACGCATTACCATACATGCATTACTTCAACATTGTAACAAGGCCACGTGGAGAAGGGAATTTCTCTAGCAATACGAAATCACAAAATAGGAGTCACGTGACCGATGATGTCATTGGTTTAACTCTGGGGGCTTTTAGGAACCAACAACAGCTAACGAGAGTTAAACTTAACAGTTATAGTTGGGCAATGGGACAGATGTTTTGTATGTTTAGAAAACTCCTTTCAGGTGAAAGTGAAAGTCGAAGCTGCTAGTAATTACTGACTGTCAAGACGTGGCACTTGTAGTCATCTCATCTGATCCTCCATCTCATCTACTTGCAAAATAACCCAAACCGCCACCATGACAATACAACGTCATAAAATATATAAATGTAATATACACAATGTAGTACAACAGTTAGACTAGTCTAACTACTGTCAAATTAATAGTTAATATCCAGCAGTTAACATCGTGAAAGTAGTTATTTTAACTAACAGCAGGTGCAGGACGAGTCCACCGGATTCATACCTTTCTTCCTACAACACGGGAGGAAGGCCCAGATCCCGGCGGACCTGGCCTTCGGGCCTGTACCCGACGACGAAGACACAGCGCCTGACTTCGTGTCGAAACTACAGAATACTTTACGGGACGCCTTCCAGGCGGCTCACCAGCAGTTGGGAAAGGCAGCCAATCGTAGAAAACGTGACTACGATCTCCGATCCATGCCGCAGGACTTTGCAGTTGGGTCATTGGTTTGGTGTCTTATTCCACGACGATAATACAAAAAGTGGCAATCCTGGTATGACGGCCCTTTCACGATCATTCACAAAATGGGGCCAGTCACCTACCGAATCCAAAGAAATCATTGGTCGAAACCCTGGGTCGTGCACGTCAACAAACTCAAACTGTACAACTCATCGGCCTCCTAACCGCCAACAGAACCTCCATCTGGCGCAGACGAGCCGCCCCAGCCGGCGGGTAGAAGAACATTTCTTAAAATGCTTTATGACGCAACGTTTACGTTTGAAATTTTTACCACATAAAAAGCAGCAAAAAACTGTTTATAGTCCGAGTTGTACATGCTGGTGAGATTTCAATTCAGATGCTGTACAGAATCTCTTTGGACATTCACAGTAAACACATGGCTTCACACCTCCGTGACGAAGTAAATGAGTTTTTAAGTTAGTTCGTGACACGAAACATGCAGTGGCAATAAGCAAGCCACCACAAGAATACAAGGTAAAAAAACAGAGAACAGGATGTTGGTCATAGCCAACCTTTACTGGGTCAACTCGCTGACTGCAGATCAAAAGATCAAAAACCTGGCAATTTAAACCTAAGAAAAACCGGCTGAAGAGTCCAAAATCATGCACCTTCATGACAACCTGAAGCTCCATAAAGCACGACGTGCTATTACTCTCGGCCTCTACAAGCTGAAGCGTCTGCACAACCATCTTTCAGAAAAAGCCGACACGTCTGAAACATCTACCTGCAGATTGTAAACTCACAGAGGAAGAGTTGATGATTGCATTTGACAACAACCGAATTCACACATCAAATAGTGAACCATACTTCTGGCAGCAGGGATAACACGTGCTGTCATGTGCTGAAAGCATACTAATCGACCAGTCCGACAGCTCACATTTTCTCTGAGGTGAAAAACACAAAACCAGTATCCTTACAGCTCACTGACTTCTCCAAAAGCACCTCATGTGGTACGCTGGAAATGTAATTCAAACGTGTGCAAACTGTCACCAGCAACAGTTGATGGCACAATCAAGCTGCTGCAGGCACTGATGTCTACACTGTCATCAAAGTGTTTCCACAGTACTTCTCCTGTACACAGCTGACTGACACAAGTGACAGATCATCAACTGGAAATTTTGTATTGGTGATTGGCACATCCAGCTGTCAGCAGTTTTGTTTCCTCTGATACCCTGCTGAGTTCAGGCAGCAAATATTTAAGAATCATGATTCAAGCTGTCATTTGTTAACGTCCTACATTCAGAAAATTTGGCTCATTTGATAAAGCCATGGAGTACATACTATACAAGTGAAAATTGTTACATTACTTAATTACTTCTTTTACCATAGTCGTCTGAAACATCCTAACAATCGAAAACACCGATTGTTCACATTTTCCATTGGTGCACCACTGATGTCTGTTTCATCACAGTTTAGCACTGCAATATTAATTAGCTGTGAATTGCATGCTGTAGAGCTGTACGTTTTGTAACGTGGAAATTTTGAAGCCTGCGTTATTGATTTAAAAAACTGCGTACCAGACCAAAAGCAATGACGTAAATTGAAGGTGGGGCAAAAAAGGGCACAAAGCCCAGAAGACCTGTCCATTTTTCGACGTCTTCAGGCCAAATTACGACGGCATATTGCTTCGAATCATAAATCCGCACCTGACGTAATGGCCGTACAGTCTTCCGAAAGCTGAAAAAGACCGAGTCTATAGTGATATGTGGAAGAAAGGCATATTTGCATTAAACATGCAACATCTTGGCAACAAGACATGTGACACTTTGAGAGAAAGGAAAACAACAAAATCTCAGAGTAGTGAAGTAGTGACGTGCGGTTATTGCCACGGCTTTTATTCCAAGACTTTCTTTCACCGACACAAGTCTAAATGCACTGCGGCCGAAGCACATGGAAATGCAGTATCTGTTCATTTGTACATTACTGCACAGCACGATGACTTTTGCCAAAGCATTTTGGCCAAATTTCAGATGCTGTAGGTAAAATTTGTCAAACCACAGACCTGGTCATTGCTGTTGGACGGCACTTGTATTCACGCCGACATAGAAAGCCATCAAAGTTTCCAGATATGAGGAAGAGTTGCATGTGAGATATGCATCACTCCAGCGAGGTTGTCTCTACCCATCTCAGAGGTCTGCGCAAGCCTCACAGTCTATCCCCTGTTGCACGGCTACGTGCACAACAGAGACAACTACGGGACCGTGTTCTGCAAGGAGCCAGCAACAGGGGAAGCAACCAAATATATCCAGGCCTCACGCACGTCCTGAAAGCCCAGTCGAAAAACTTCCTCACCATACCCAAAACTGTCAAAATGTCCCGTCACCACATAAACGAAATAAGCAAATTCCTGGATACCCTCAAAAGCAACAGCAGCCGATCCAGGATTGCCACGCACCATTCCTGCCTCAAGCACTTCGAATTGAGCACAAACATGGAAGTCTCGCTCTGCCACACTCTAGCCAGGGCAGAAATAGTACACGAAAAGATATACCGGGAATAATGACCTACATGATGGTGCCCTGGCCAGAGTATCTCGACCACATCCAGTTGGCACTGTACGTGGCGGAGCGAGAGGGCCTCCACCGAGGCAGGAATGTCACGAGGCTATCCCACGACAAGCTGAAGTGCTGGGCCCAAGTCCTGAAAGAATGTGGGGTGGCCACAACCAAGTCGTCCAGACGCTACGCAGGGAGGGCTGAAATTACTTTTCTACACGCCCCACCCTCATGCCCGCTGCTTCCAGACGCGTCGAGCTCTCCTCACTCCAGTAAGGTCGTCCGCACCCATCTCAGAGGTCTGCGCAAGCTTCCAAGCATCTCGGAAGAGTCCAGTTAAGATGAGCTTCAGCAAGATCAG
>Ga0209679_1000815_pt1 | contig 12039 bp, 12 predicted proteins | sample WorMetHEROISLAND_4_FD_187408 | JGI IMG/M metagenome (GOLD analysis project Ga0209679, IMG submission 187408) | Marine gutless worms symbiont microbial communities from Max Planck institute for Marine Microbiology, Germany - Olavius sp. 2 HERON... ...
GACACCATTCGATAGCTTGCATATGGTTTCCTATTACCGTCCCATAGTAACTTTGTGTCTAAAATGCACCGTTTTCCAGATATGACGACATATTGGTCGAAAATCGTCGAAAAAAAACCCAACCCACCCTCATTTGGCACGTTCCTTTGGGGTGACCCCTTGCGAATTTTTCGATGAATCATACCTTCCCAGAAACTAGCGTCATGGGGCTATCAGATGGTGTACATTTCACGATCCTCCTTTCGCTCTGCTAGGCACAATACCGGCGTGTTACGGACAGACGGATGGACAGACAGACAGACGTCCGGACACGTCGCTGTAGCAAAGACCCGCGCTAGCATAGCGTCGCGCGGGTAAAAACCAGGTTTTTCTGAACCTTGGTTGCAACAAATAATAAAGATGTCTTCGCACAAGAATGACGTTCAGTCACTGATGGCGACAGGCAGCATGTTGAAACTGGGCTATTCTGGTTTGACATTTATTGATCCTGCCATCAAGGTCAATGGAGCCTACTATATGATATGCTTCTGTCACAACAGTTGCTGCCTACCGTAAGTCAGATATAGTGATTTGATCTTTCAACGAGACAGTGTTCTAGCATGTAGGGCATACTAATTTTCTAATGTTAACATTTCACAAAGTAGTGTAGTGACATATTTAAGATTTGGTCAATATTTGGTGAAGATATGGAGTAGAGAATGGTGGCTTGGTTTTTTGACTCAAGGTGTGTACAGTGACTGAAAAAAAGAAGCCATGAGATTTCATCAGCAGAGCTTTGAAATTGTCATCAAACATCACAAACATCGATATCATTTAGAAGCTCACACACTCACATGATCACTTATATACTGACCTTAACTTCAATGTTGTTAATTTTTGTTGACGATCTAAGAATAGGTCGGCCTACAAGTGATGGGAAAATATGTGCTGGAAAATTAGCTCCACTGAAGCCACATTTGACGAACTACAAGAACACAACAGCAATACAATCATAACTGAATCATTTACACAGTGACAATACTAATTCCATAAAGCAAATTCATATTACATATTTACAGATGGCTACGCATATGTTACACTTTGCAGACTGATAATACGTTTACCGAAGAGAAGAACAAGTTAAGTTACTTAAGTATGCTTTACGGACTATTCGTACATTAGACTATTCGTACTGTGGACTATTCGTACAATGGGTGGACTATTTGTACCTAGGACGATTCGTACGATGGACTTTTCATACCATTTGTAAACTATTCTCACAACATTAACTGCTGGTGCAAAGGAGTTCCTCCAGGCTGTCTATCAAATGCAAGTAGACCTAGGCATAAGACTATATGTATGTGCAGCAATCAATCAATCAATCAATCTGTTTATTTCAGAAAACGTGGTCCATAATAAAACAGTAGAAGAAAGGAGCACAGACAGACAGAAATGAGCTAGTTAGCAGTATTTAGTGGTAGTTAGTGCAGCACCCATGTCCACAGCACTGCATACCACGCAGAAGAAGTTGTCTGCTCAAATGATTACCAGTGGGTAATTAAGTACTCTATCCCAAACATGGCAACAATGAGATGACAGAATGAACATGTTTATTCGCATGAAATATCGACAACGAACATTGGTAAACTATAACGCTAATATCAGTACACAATATAAACAGCGAGACAGACAAACAGACATATATACATTCGCCTTTGTTGCACAGGTTATATTTGTGAATGGTACAAAAGTCCATAGTACGAATCGTCCGTGGTACGAATAGTCCACCGCACGAAACGTCCATGGTACGAAAAGTCCATCGTACGAATAGTCCGAGGTATGAATAGCGCAGACCCCGTTAAGTACTACTTCGGTAACAACTGATGCTTCTAGAAAATATGCGAGACAGAAAATCTCAAATTCTAACACACCAGCAAATGTCCGAGGCCGAATGTATACGAAGCAAAAATTCGTGGTCGAAGTAACTAGAGGGTAAAACATCCAGTTACAGGTCATACTAAAAGACGACGGGACAGATGACGGGACAGACAGGGTGCTTATTAGGCTTTCACCCCGCAAGGCGAACAGCGGTGACAAATCAAACCTACTGTTCTTATTATATCTTAAGTGCATATGTTAGCACGATATGCTGTTATCTTTCTACATAGGTCTGCATTGTTCTGCTTTTCTCTATTTTATATTCCTACAACTGTTCAAATCCAAGCAGAAAACAACATAGCGTGATTAGAGGTCAGGAAATCCTACATCATATCCATACAGCGTTCGTCGTCGTAACAACTAGTAACAGCTATATCTGTCACTAGATGGGACAGGCCAGGGTATACCGTCAGGCGACGGGACAGTTCGTCTGACAGGCCATCGTCCAACGTGGGATTCGCAACGGTGTCTGAATGTCAGCCCGTCATCTGTCCCGTCGTCTTTTACTATGAGCACGGGACAACTGCATGTCGACCTAATTACCTCTCCAGCTGTCCCGTCATCTGCCCCGTCGTCCCGTCATCTTTTAGTATGACCGCCAGTTACCGGTTGTCAAACGTCACGGACGTTGACATTCGTACGCGTGCCACTAACGAAGGACAACTAATTCTGTCGATATGAGATATCTTACAATACATACCCCTGTGCCATTATCGCATACTACTACTGGTCTTCCGTGACTATCCATATCTTTAAAGCAATAAAACTGCAAAATACAATGCCGGAAGTAACAATAATACGACGCTTCAGGAAGTGATTCACGGAGGCCGTGTCCATGCCTTTTACGGAAACTACTTAAATAAGTAAATGCAAAGTTATGAATTCAGACAGAATACGAAATGAGAGTGAGACATATAGACTATAGTTTGGCACTGCCGAAGATAACCTTGCAGTTGAGTCCCTACAAAGTATTTTGGGGGTCTACCTTCATTCAAATTTTCGTGGTTGGCTCCGAAAGACGCATGTCTTTTAAGACAACTTACTGCATAATGGCCCTTCAAGGTCATCCAAGGTCGTTGATTTTGGCACCAATTGAAAGCGCATATGCGACTTCCTATTGGTCATCAAAAAATGACATCAACAGTAACCTTGGTCCTATCTTGCCCCGTTTCAGAGATATTGTTGGATTGGTTTTCTGCTGAGAAGAGCGACTCCATCGATGTTCCACCCGAATTATGGAGTGTTCCCTATTGCCGATGTTGTGACTCCGAGGAGCAAAGACCCTAAACTAATTAATCCTGTAATTAATTTCGAACTAGTCTAACCTATATGTCCATGGTACATCAACATTACGGACAGACGGACAGACGACTTACGATAGCAATACGCTTTGCACTATGTGCATGGTGCATCGCACGGTAAAAATTAAGAAAATTGGTATCTTGTAGACGTTATAGCGAAAACATCTTTTTTCTGAGACAGTGTAGACTGTAGACTCAGCTGAACTGGACTGAAGAGTGCAGACTATGCAGACTGTACAAAGGACAACAGTTCTTCAGCGGCCACGAGTGGAAGGTTCAGCCCGCTCACCGCTCCGCTCCCGCTCCACGACCTCCTGCGCCGCTCTCCGCTCCGCTCGTTTTTAGACTCCCGCTCGAAGCAATGGTGTTGTTCTATTCGTGATGCTAACTTCTTCTCTAACGGTGTTGTTAACATTTGGAATGCACAGCACTGCCATCTCAGATTGTTCAGTCTCTTTAACTGTTGCTACTTTCAAAAGACGATTACGCACGTTTGACTTTTCTATTTTAGTTGTCTTTAATTGTGTTATTTTTGTATTGATATTTGTTTTTGCACATGGGCATCTGTTGGTGCAGAACATGCCTGTGTTTGTGTCCGTTTTGCTTTCTTTTTTTGTTTTGCTCCATACTGTGTCATATATACTGTGCTGCTTTTATGTTAATAAATTCACTGATTGACTATCTGACTGAAAACACACGCTTGCATAACGCTACAGTGGTACGCGCTCATGCTAGCTTGAACGTAAAGGCATCAACTATCGCATGTCAAAAACAAATATTGATTCATCTGAAGATCCGTGCACAACAAAACAGCACATTCGAACGAGAAAGCACACGATCACACTGTGGAAATACTGGCCTAGATGACAACATTCTGTTCTACGTATTTCAACGACCAACTGCTATGTATAACAGCACAGCATTTGCAGCACTGGTTCAAGTAGCATTCCAAAAAACTACATGGATAAAACAAACAACACAAAACAACATTTCATTATATGCCGCATTAAACGTTATATGCGAAACGTCATCGACGTGAAACCAAATAAGCAATTAATAATTATCATTTCCATTCCACGTCATACGTTGACGCAAAATCACAACAAATTCTAAACAAATTGACAAGTACACAGTAGACCTACAACACTCACTGCACCTTTTTTGAGTTATCCTTTTAGCTGTCACTAAATATTCAGTTGTACACAACGTCAGAAAATTACACTGTTTACTGATAATTTCACAAGTACATCACGCTGGATAATGTACTTCAGTTTATATACCACTGCACAAGTGAGCATTGTTTTTTAAATGTGCATCAACAGATCAGAGCACACATTGTTAATATTACTTAGCACGTAACAGTTACACAAAACAGACACAAAATTACAATGCACTTCAGTATCATATAGTGCACAAAATAATGCAACGGCTTGAATAATAAGTAACTTCCAAATTATGCACTGGTTTTATTATACTATTACATTACATTAGATATGGTCTCAAGACTGCAGAATATCTGACTCGGCATATTTTTGACAAGCATCAGCAGCAACTTTATTCCGAATCAAATAATGCATGTGTGAATGAATCTCTCAATGACATAAAATGATCACATTCAGAATGTTTATAAAAGTTACATTACAAAAACAGAAAGATAATGCTTAAGTAAAATGAAACAAACATCACGCATCTGTTCATTTTGTCACATCAGTGATGTCTGTGATAAAATTTAACACAACAAGTACGGCACATATTACTGTTTGTTACAATACGAACAAGCTGTGCTGTTATAAACTTTAAAATCATTTTCAGACAACAACTTGAATAAAATACTTCTCAATCACAGTTGATTTGGCAGTCATATTACACTGCATATGATCTGCTACTAACTGGCCTAGTGTACATGTATTTACTCCAGCATCGAGATAATATCTTAATAGCAGCTGAGCAAACAAATACTCGTATTCCGAATTGATTTTACAACACATGTATACCAAACTATAAGAGGCGACATGGCTGTTAATTATACGTGGCACTGGCATATGCTTACAAAAGAATATGTGACAATAACAACACAACAAAATGATCTTGATTTGCTACAAAACATGAATGTATCAAAAAACAACAAAGACAAATATGCAATTTATGGCCAATATAAGCACTATGCAGAATTCAAGAAATAAACTGGAATCACCTACAATAGTTATGAATTGTGATGTGCACGTGTTTTTGCTACTGGTAAAGCAAATAACTTGGACACACGTCATTCATGAGTTAAAATAAACATCGAGGTATGTGATTCTCTGTGACAGCAGATACAACATCTGAACAAAAACATATGATAAGAGACCAACAAAGACTTGAATCAATGTAACACTGCTACTAATGCTGATACTTGGTACTTCTGTTGACCAGCTGCACTGATGCAAGACAAAGTTAACTAAACAAAGTAAAACTGACGCTAGCATAAAACATATAATCCGTATGAATAAAACTTCACATACAATCATGTGAACTTTAGATAAAATGACAGGCAACTTAACAAAAACAGTCATACTGCATAACTACTTCACTTTAACAATAAACCCATTACCCTGGTGTCAGTCTTAGTTTAACCCAAATTTCAAAACAGAAAAACTTCGTTTCCCCTACAAACCAGGAAAAATCTCACACCACATGTGCAGTAAACACTCAATATGAAATATTTCTTGCATGAATATTGTGAACTAACCCATTATGAACTGGCATAAGTCGCTCGATAATTATACGCAACAATTATGACTACAAGACGTGACGTGATTTGAGCAGAATTATGCCAGTGACTTAGAGTAGACAAACACTATGAGCAGAATGACAAATGCTACACAATGAGATTCCAGCAGTGACATGACAGTACAACACACAGCTAAATCATTCACAAAGTGCATCTGCAGGGTTAACATAATTAACAGGGTTCACACTTTTTCACCACTCTCATCTCAGTTATCAAATTTCCCATACAGGTTCAATATTTTCTACACATTTTGCAACAGAATTGGATAACCTCAAAATTCTGATAAATGGTAGTAGTAAACAAGAATACATAACAACATATCGACAATTTACATACACTAGACTGCCAGTGTTAGCAGGACTATGGGGACTGGCCAGTTAGAGGTGATGGCTCTTAACTGAGCCAACTACCAGGTATCTGATTCACATGAATCATACTCAGGCTTAGCACAGAGAACAACTCTGTCATGTCAGTTGCACTGTAAACACATTTGTCAAGTTTTCCATAAGGTAACTGGGAGCTAAGGGCAGAGATCAGTGCCGACTGAAGAGATACTAGTTAACAGAAGTATTTCTGCATTGCATCTCAGCTGACGCTTCCAGAAATCCATCCACGCTGCAATCTACTTGCAAAGTTGACAAGATCCCTAACTTCCACATGTTCTCTGAATGGGAACCCTGTCAATACTGTTGCTAAACCTACTGAAATCTACACAGAACAAATAATCACACACATATCTACAATCTGCACATTGCCGTCTATAATAATATGTACATATGTGCGCTACCTTGACAACAGTATCAAACATCAACAACTTGCATAAACATGTGCTGCCAAGCAAATTCACAGATCTGACGACGTCGTACTGTTTACTTACCGTTACTAAATAATTTCTATGATTAAAATCGATTCATCTTTGGCCTCGAGTACACCAATAACAAAAGTTTGGTGAAATTCCGTCCACTGGTTCATAAGATCATATCGCGCTAACAAACTTTTCGAGACGCATGCACACATGGACGCACTGACAGACAGACGACTAAAAACATAATACCTCTGACATATCTATCGGTGGTGGAGCCACAAAAAAAAACAGAAAGTGCTCAGAGAATGCAAAGCTCTGCCAAGGCTGACCATGCATGCAAAGGTCAGTGGTTTTCCACAATGTGTAGCGGTTTTCCCCCCTGCAATATATATCCAACAATAGTGGGATTTTTCATAGCACTTAATTACTTCACAACGTTGAAGGAAATGAAAACAAATGACTGGATCCACCAGATCCCCTGATCTGGGTCTGTTATGAATCAATTTTTCTTGTCCCAAGGCTTACCGCTTACAAAAATTTCATCTGTAACTTCCTGAAAAACTTTCTGCATGAAAAGCAACCAACAAAGATACTGAGGTAAAAAGATGACCTCTTTGTCAAGGATAATAACCTTAATATATCACTCACTTCATTTTCTTGGTAAAATGCATTTGTTTCATAAATCCTTCCCATTAGTTAGACTGTACTGTGTATCACTGTACACAGGAGAATGAAGGTACATTAAAATAGTGTGAACTTTTGAACAACACGAAATATTTTCAAGCAGTCTAGAATTTCACCTGCATAGTGGATTAAGCTCGCTATCTCGCTAACAACTAAGCACAGACAAATGCAGTTCCATCGGATCACGTTGTTTTGATAGTTTCGTATCAATCTAACCAGAACAGCAGAAAATCCTAACAACTCATAAACTGAAAACGATATGTTCACAGCACCACATGATTCCAAGCATATTTGTGTCTTAACAACACGGCCATCGAGGTGGGAAGGAGCTGCGCAGCATTCAGGCTACATCAGTTTAATAACACAGCCACTTATGTACAAAAAGCAAACTGTGAATGGAACTATGCCATAGCTTTGGCGGCACTGACAGCCACAATTCAAAGCACACTTTACATGTTGCATGCTTGCATATGCGAGAGTCAATGAAACGCCGATCGGTGAAGGCTTTAAGGGGCTTAGGGAAGCATTCAATAAATCACAGTCACTCTGTCGTCCAATGATGACATAAACAATAACAACAAGCAAACAGTCAACAACAAATGTAAATTCCTAGTCCACAACAAATCGCTTTAACAATCTATCAGCTAGCTGTCTCCATCAACAGTTTCGTGTGCAGTCATCGGTTTAATCTCCTGCTGTGATTAACGTCACCAACCAAGTAAATGCAATTCTCATATTCACAACCGAAAATACTGTAATACAGCTAGTTGCTGACGACGACAATGATGTTCACGCGACAGTTCATAAGTTCATCATGATAAGCTAGTCACAGCTGCAGCAGCTGCTGACGATGCAACTGAATCGCTACTGATCGCCGTTTCTGTGCTGCAAGCTACTGAGAGACCAGCTGCGTCATGCCTTTTGTAGTCGTTGTTAACAAAAGAAAAATCACGGAATTCATCCTGGTTGATCTTATGGACGATTGACGGATCAATCACCGACAGTTTTGGGTCCTTCGATGTGAACTCCTTATCAAAGTTTCCAACATCCAACCGAGATGTCTACAAAGAACAGACACGCATAATGTATTTCACTAAAACGTAACGTAAAATTAAAATCTAAACAAGCTGCTATCTATTTATCAGTTACTCATGTGACAAATTTGACGAACGATACCAATTTTAACCTAACCAGAGTAACAGACATACAGAAGAGATAAAGATTTTTAACAAGAGTAGTGGTCTCATTAATGACGGCCAAGATCATGATCATGAGCCAAATTAACTTACATCTGAAGTATTCTTTTCTAAGTGTTATAATTTTCTTTTCTTCCTTAATACATAAAGCACAGATAAATATTGTCGACACACCACAGCTGCTAAAGCCTCGAGCATAATTTTTAACAAAATAGTGGCATCATCAACTTCTTTACTTTGCTTGACTTTCCATCAAAGACCAGTCTGTTCACAAACAGCTTTGCCTGATAACTGATAACTCACCGATACATCTACAACACTCTGCGTATTTGTTTTAACCGCTTTTTGTGACAATGTAAGATGCCCCTGCAGCGTTACTCGCACGGCATCACCTAAATTGCCTGCTTTTTTACATTACATTACATCACATACAAAACAAAAGCACAGTTTCTACATCCTTATCGTGTATGGCACAACGAATAACCATATACTGGCAGCAGCTAGAAATAAGAGAAAAAGCAATAAGAGAAATGCTAACAATTTTGGGCTTAAATGGAGGTTCAACTTGTCGATTCTCCAGTGCATCCCAGTCAATTTTAGCATGGAAAAATGCATGCACACGTATAGCAGATTCGCCTCCATGAGACTTGACGCAGCCAAGCCGCTTGTTTGGCGACTTTGTCATGAACTACACACCACAAAGAAAGGCAACCAGTTACTGATCAACTATTACCCACAGCAACAACTAACAGCTGACAATGACAGACAGAACAGCTTTGTAGCCCTGCAAAAGATTACTTGCTACATGCTGTAAGTCATTACTTATCTGCAGATGATGTATTAGCTGGGCTGTAACTGCAGCTAAGTGCTAATATGACTGCTTATTCATAAATGAAGAATAAATCTTTCAAATTCCTAATAATTAACAATTATCATCCTGACACAAACAATGTTCAAATCCTAGCTCAGCCACAAAATCAATATCAGTGTTATAAAATTAACCAATTTATATTATCTGCTGTATTTCTGTTGTGTGCTTAGTTTTACGTTTTTGTCATTATTCTTCCATCTGCCTTTATTTGTTCTTATAGTTGTGGCTTAATAGTGTGTATATGACCATAGGCAACCAGCTTGATGGACTCGTCTCACTGGCAGCCTGCTGTTTTTGTAAATAATAAATAAATTGACTGATTGATTGACTGACTGACCATAAAGCAGGATTAAGCACAGCACTTGTCTCATAACTCAAATGCAGCAACAAACCCCTTTCAACACAGAGACAGCTTCCTTGCTCAGCCAGACTGGATACAGAACATCATCGTTAAGAATGGACTCAAAGAGATCATCCTCAGTATCCGCTTCAAATGGCGGCTGACCAGCCATCATCTCGTACATCAATACTCCAAGTGCCCACCAATCAACTGAAGAATCATAGTCCAGCTCTTGCAAGATCTGACACATTATACAAACACATGTTACTGCTATTCACTGCGTGCACTACACTATCATCATCATCATCATCATCATCGTACACCACATACACATTTGATTTTTGTTTAACCATCTCATTTTTCCAGAGTTACTCCAGGTGAGACAGTCCCCAAATGTAAACTTTTTCGGAATTGTTATGACAGTACTTTACATTGTGATTTGCTACTGTACCATTAATGCCATGATTACAAATGTGATTTGACTACAATTCAACTACGATCTGACTACGACGTACTGCATGCGCCTGTTCCAATTCGACGCAAGCAAAAAATGATGTGTCAATTTTTCGTCATAGTCGTATCTCAGTTGAATCAAACGCATATCGTAATTTCGATCACTTCCGTCGTAGTCGAATGCATCGTGGAATCATCGTATCGTAGTCAAATCACAATTGTGATACAGGCTTAAGGCACATGATGACTTATGGCACCACAGAAGGAACGAGGATTACCTTCAATTCCTGACAGAAGGCGATGAGAAATAGCACAGATCAGACCACAGCAGAAGTAATACTCAGTGCTTCTGACATGGTATAATGGCTTCCGTGCTTTAAAACCATTGAATGGGCATCAGGAATGGGATCCGTGGGGTCTGTAGAAATTATAGTTCTAACAATCTCCAAAGGTTTTCTTGGATAACTATGGGAGACCACTGGCTAAGCCATGTAAACCTGGAAGACGGCCATTAAAATGGTTGTGGTTCTGACGTGGTGCCCTTCAAGGTGGCTACTGAATACTCAGTTCCAAGGATCAACTGACTGCAACATAGGTCGGGTAACATTCACTACAGCAATACTTATTTCAGATCAAAGACATTACATATAACAACATATATAACTAACATTATATTACCATATAGTAATAGTGTATAATAATATTATTACTGTTACTGCACTTAAAGTTTAAAGGTGACAGTGTAATTTAACTGCGTACCTCTGGTGCTATGTAGTCTGGAGTACCGCAGAATGTCTGTGTAAATTTGCCAGGCGTGATGCCTTCCTTACACATGCCAAAATCGGCAATTTTGCAATGGCCGTCTGCGTCAAGAAGTATATTGTCCAGCTTCAGATCTCTGCAGAATACAGTCCACAAATTATCTTAGCAACTGGAATTTTGGGTTGTCCCAACAATGTAATGAGTCGTACATGTCTCGTAGTACATGTCTACATTTATTCCATTTATCATCTGTTTTTGTTTGGCTGTTTTCATTTTAGTTTTTATACCTACCTTTTTAAACTGCATTATGCCCATAATGTAGGCCTGGAGTGACCACAAAACTAATGTCAATTACCCCAAGCAAGACAAGATCTATCTTTTATTTACAACAATGCAGTACACTAATCTGACCAGCCAACAAGCCTTTCAGCAGTGTTAACTGAGCTCTGCCACTATTGAGCTCTGCTATTACATTGTAACAATACTGATGTCAAATCATAGCAAAACTATCTGCATTTAGCTCTCAGTGGAAAAGCAGCAGTGCTGACCGATAGATAATGCCATTACGATGAAGGAACATCAGCGCCAGGGCCACCTCGGCTGAATAGAAACGTGCCCTAGACTCGTCAAACTTCCTAGCCCCTTGAATTTGAAACATCAAGTCTCCACCACTCACGTACTCCATCACAAGGAACAGACGATCCTGAAACCAAACAAATAATACCCACTTAAGTTCTTGTTAGCCATGCAACAATCATAGCATGCCAAATGTCATTAATGCTGCCTATAACATGTACACTGTGTCTCATAAAAACGACACTAAAAAAACGACACTGATATTACACACTATAGATTCAACCCACATCAACCGATTTCGGTAATTTTTGGCAGAGATGTTGCTGAGAGAGCATGCTATTGAATGGTGATTTATTATCCC
>Ga0209679_1000816_pt1 | contig 12036 bp, 9 predicted proteins | sample WorMetHEROISLAND_4_FD_187408 | JGI IMG/M metagenome (GOLD analysis project Ga0209679, IMG submission 187408) | Marine gutless worms symbiont microbial communities from Max Planck institute for Marine Microbiology, Germany - Olavius sp. 2 HERON... ...
CACCCCCTTCACAATAATAACTTTAGAAGCACTTCAGCAACTGAAATTGAAAAATCTCACAACACGTGCATAAATAGTTCAGCATTATACTCAACCCGCTGACCTCGATAATGTGGCTGTTCCAGATGACTTTCTGATGCCGAGTTGATTGTACGAGTCATCAAGGTTTGATGCAGTAGACTTGACAGCTGCGGCTGCTGACTTACTGCTGGTGATGACCGTGCTACACTGTGATGCAATCTCATACATTCTCACCTGCTCTTTCAGCTCCTGAATCTCCGACTAAGACATCCACATAACAGAAAATGTCTGATAAGCTGAACAAAGCCAAATCACTATACCGTACTGGTCTTCACAGCTCAGTCAATCAAACACTGCAATGAAAACAGAACACACTTGTGTCATCATCAATTTTATTAAAGAAACTCATTTTTGGACCCGGAAGTTGGGTCCCAAAAAGCTACTGGGCTTTCTTAATACACAGCAGAGCGCAACAAAGCTTCGTATACACATTCGTGCTGACAATGTCCACAGATCTACTGTCTCAGATTTTTCACTTATTTTCTACTTAATGAGTAATTAGCTAGTTAATTAGCATAGACCGCGGGACTGCACGCAACAGCTGTAACAGCTGTAGCCAAAGCATGCCTGCTGGTCAGCTCAGCACGTGTACAGTGGCCAGATGTTACAACTGTTGCACCCACTCCCTTCCGGGTCCATAGTACCTTTCGTACATGTTATAGTCAACTGCAATGTTTGTCACTACCATTTTATCGTAGCTTAATAGCCTTGGTTCTAATTTAATATTATCTCTCTTGATACTTAAACTGTCACACGTAGTCAACTTGTAAATTCTTTAAGAGATCTTTTCGAAAGCAATGACAATCACAATAAAATTGTTTTTATTAACTAAACCCATTTTTACATTTATCAGCAGTGTTTGGTATTTACATTTGGTTGTAGCTTAATAGCCTTGATCTTATACATTTGTTTTTATTCATCTTATTCACACCATTATGGCTTAAAATGGCCTCTCACGTGCTGATATCCCGCTAAGCAACTATTCACTCATGCTCGTGTCAAACGCCATATGTGACCAAGCTATCTGCAGACGTCTGAAATTCTCAAATATATGGACACAACTGTGACATTTTGTGTAACCAGAGATCACGATATGATTACAATAAGTGCATGGGCAATTTCTTCACGGATTTGCAAAAAGTAGTGGACATCAATTCTGACTCCAAATTTGATTCACTGCAACTTACTCTCGCAATGCTTTCAGTGCAGAGACACACACACACATCTTACCTGCAGTGATGAATTCACATCATCAACCAGAGTTTTGCTAGCTAAAGCATCCTGTAGCTTCATCTTCATTCTACTCAGCTCCACCGTACCCTCTGTCCACATAAAAATAAATCACTCCCAAGGTATAGACTCAACAATGCATAATTCTACTCTGTAAGCACTAAAGCTAATTAACAATAAAAGCAAGTTTCTTCGTGACCAATTTTAACAGCATTAGAAAAAATAGAAGAAAAATGCACAATAACATCAATAACACCACGTCAACACATAAGAACTAAAAATTGATTTAATGGAACTGAAATGAAAAAAAGCTACAAGCAATCATAGAAACAGTGCATATGTATTTTGTAGTCCTTCTGTGCTTCTATGCTGTTGGCTTGGCAACACTCAACAGCAACAGCATCTGGCCTGTAAAAAGTCCCATTCCAGCATTTTCCCAAAGGTCATCTTTCAGGGACCCTGCCTAAAGTGGGGTAACTCTTGGAAAATTGGCCTGTCAAACAAATATGAAAGTATTATGCAATATAAAATTACACATAGCTGAAGACAGATAAAATATAACTGACGAGCTTCAAGCAGTTCACGGCATTCCTGCTGGCTTTCTTTAAGACTTCGATGTAGACGGTTGATTTCTTCGGCATTCTCCTGCAGCTGCTTCTTGTTGGCTTTCTCCAACATAGCAATTTGCTTCTTCAATTCATTCATCAACTCATCCTGTAACATCGGTACAAAATATTGATAATTAATGCTACCACCACTGCTGCTACTACTACTTTCAGTGTTCATTTGACCAGCCTAGTTAGTCAAGGTTACACTGGGTTCCTAACGAAGAACCAATGGACATTGCTGCAGCATCTTTTTACTAGGGATGTACCGGATTTCAGCTCCGGCTCCAGCAGGTCCCGCCCTTTTTGGCAAATCCAGCCAAGTCCGGCTCCGGCCAAATTTTTTGACCGGATTTGAGGCAGTTGTCCCATATGTTAATAACATCTAACAGTACTGGAACTAACGTAGATTTTCGACAAACTGAAGCACTTAATCAATCAATCAATCAATCAATCAATCAACCATAAAAACCAACTTACACACTGAGTGACCAAAACCATTTCCAGACCATACCAAGTTGTAAGCAGAGCATCATAGTGTTTCCTTGACTCACTCTAGCTCTGATTTTACTTTATGTTGAGTTTTTGAACATATGACTTTCGTCACTTTATCATTTAATGTTGATGGTTGACATTGATCAGTGACTCATTCAACTCACTCTGGCTCTGATGTTGTTTTATGTTGATTCTCAAATACAGCTCCGGCTTCTGCAGGATTTGAGCTCATAAATCCGGCCAAATCCGGCTCTGGTCGGATTTGGAAAATTGGAATCTGGTACATCCCTACTTTTTACTAAATGTATTTTCTGTCACTCAACCAACTCTCAGCATTGAGAGATAGTTGACGATGAACAGTACAAAACCTGCACACAATCTTCAAAATATTTATATATAATAAACAAATATCATTATGCTTTTGGTTTTTGTTTAACTGGACTATTTTTCTGGAGTTACTCCACTCGTCCCCAAAAGTAAACTTTTGGGAACTGATGTCCTTCCCGTTATACAACCAACAATGTCAAAGCACTGAATGAAAAAATCCACAAATATCAGTCAAAACAAATCAACTGCATACACGAAATTACCTTTTCTGCAAGTTGTTTTGTCAACGAATCAATTTTCTCGTTGGCTGCAAGAATGTCGACATCATATTTCTGTCTCATGCTGGCAACAATGGACTCATGATGCTGCTTGGCACGAGTCAGTGCATCGCTGGATCCAAGCTCCGTCAACTCAGCATTTAAACTCTCCACCATCGACTCCAATGTCATGATCTTCTTTACCATCTGCACACGAGACATCAAGTGTGTTCAGTGACAACAACAGATGGAAAACTGGCCAGCTATGGTTAGTAGCAGTTATACTTGAATTCAGTAAATTAGCATTTTTTCCACTTCAAAATAAAATGGTTAATTAATCATTACTTAGTTAATTAATGGTTAATTGTTATCGTTAATATAAACAATATGTCTAGTGAGTCTTGACAAAAAATGACTTGTTAATAATACAGCAAAATTAGGTCATTCTTATGGTCTAGGTCTATTTTATGGAAGTCTAGTCAGGAAGTGGCTCCTTAAAAATTTACCGGTATGTCACCTTCTAAGCCAAATTGTGAAATTTAGCTGCATCAACTGACCTTAAAATTGACAATCTACAGATCTGATGTTTTTTTCTGCTGTGCAAACGAAAAACTAATATCAAAAAAGCAATTTAATTTTTACACATACTCTGCAATTCATATCAAATTTAACTACGAAAATTCTACTTAAATAACAAAAACAAAATATCTACTGACTCTCCTTACAAAAAAAATAAATTTAGCATACAGATCCAGGGGTTTGTGCAATCAGTGGTCCAAGAAGATAATGTTTAAAGATATCGGTGTCTTTGCTAAAGACTGTAATAGTGTATTTACCAAAATCACTGAAGTGCTCAAATGACGTCAGCTGATTCAAAGATTTTTCAACTAGTTTACAGCGAGAATGTATGCTATCATCATCATTTATTATGCCGAAGCAGCACAGTACACAATACAATACAAAATACAAAATAAAAACCATATAAAATCACTCAATCCAAAACAATTCAGGCCTAACATCATCATTCATGCCGCGAGAACCAGCACATACATACACAGGTACAAACTTACATCATCTTTATTATGTTTGAATGCGGAAATCTCGGACTGCAGCGCTGCTGTCTGACCATTCAACTGACTGATTGTGGCTTGTTTATCATGCACGAGCAATTCACTCTGCTGTAAACTTTGCACAAAACCGTCACGCTCATCTACAGAACAGATCCACAGCACAACAGCTGCTAAACAGAATAAATAAAATCTAACAATCAAACACAAAACAAATTCACATGCTATGGACTTCAACAGGACGGTCACAATAAACTTCCCCATTCTCTCTGAATCATTCTATATCCAACACATAGCTCTTCTCTGTCCTCATCCCCTGATCCCAGATCTGATGTCAACCTATCTCATAGTGTCTTTCATTCTTGGCCCAAAACTCACCTCTTCTCCAAGTCTTTTCCTCCTTAGCTTATCCCTCTCTCTCTCTTACGAACTGATCTCACTCATTACTGCCCAACTGGTCTCTAGTTAGTCTTTGGCGATTCTAACCTTGGTAAAGTGCGGCAGATTAAGCTGGCTCAGCTGGCTTTTAGGTGCACTATAAATATTATATTACTTACTTCGTTACTAAAACTTGGTCGATACAAATAAATTTTAGCACGGATCTATTGGATTTCGGCCACAACTCCAGGAGGTCTGGCATCTCGCAATTTCTGGCAAATGGCACTAAATCCAGCTCCAGCAAAATTTTTTTGACAGATTTCCGGATTTTGCAAATTTCAGCAAAGCCGAAGCGCACACAGACTATTTACAGTTAAAAGTAATGAACTACTCTTGGCTTGTCATCATTTGAGTGATTTGAGGCTTTGATGCACATGCAGTCTCAATTACTGCAGAAGATGGAACAAATACAATGACATTACATGACTACAAAGTGTTCACTTACACTTTCTTGTTAATGCACATTTAACTTTATGTTGTATAGCACGACAGCCCACAACACTTTTATTGTCCATCTGTGTCTGTTCGCTCCCAGCAACATAGTCGCTGCAAAGCAGTGACCTCCCAGGTTAGCCACATAGAGGCAATGAGCCCGTCATAGCGCAGCTTACCATAACTGCCCCCGAAGCAGCGATCTCCCATGGTCTCCATTCCGTAGCCAGGTCACAAATTACATGGCTGTGAGCATACTGTATCCGTTCTTTGATTCAGATTGTAGAAAACCTATAATTCTGTAACTGCCGTTAAATTTCTACCAAATCTGGCCCCCGGCTCCAGTCAAATTTGAGCATGTATATCTGGCCAAATATGGATCCAGTCAGATTTTGAAAACTGAAATCCGGCACATCGCGAAATTTTAGTGTTGTGTACTCCATAATTCAAGAACTTGGATTACTCAAGCAATCATGACTGGACTGGACGGCGTGGGACGCCCTTCCTTACACCAGCAGTGACTAATATGGACAACAACGGAGATAAAACTCCGGTCAGCATTACGCACTTTCAGCCACTGGCCGCAGATTAATGTGTCTAGACATAATAAACCTATGTAATATTGGGTCAGAAAAAAAGACTGCCACAGACCAGATATCAAAACAGCGTTCCTCTATTCAAAGTAATAACCAAAAAGTTGTCATAAAATCACAACAGTAACCAGTAACCACTAATATAAACATGCTCAATTCAAACCAACTTTAATATTTAATTATGGTTTTGATACTGGTTACAATTAGACAAAATGTTGCAGTTATACACATTACTCTTATACACTAAATTTAATACACATGTGGCATCAAAAAACAAACAGCTGCACAGTCATATACAAGACCTGTCATCATCAGTAGCTGATGCTTCAATATACGTATTTCACGCTCCGACGACTCCGTCAAATCACTCAGCGCATACTGCAACTCTTCAATCTTGTGTCCTTTTGCATCCAACAAGACCTGCATCTGCGTCTCTCTCTCTGACCATGTGTTAGTTTCACCTAGCAGCCACAATATGGCATTACAATAACAGAAAGTATACACACAAATAGATATACATGTATCTATGACGTACATAACAGCCAGCTTGATTTGTGGCCCTTATTCTATGACATACATGTAGTTCGATTCACACGCATGATACGTATTTTATTTTTGACTCATACATGTGTATGATATGCGTATGTTATTTTATCATACTATGAAATGTGAAACATATGCTGCCATTTATAGACTGCATAAAATATTCAGTAAAATAAAATTATCAAATACGCATCCACTGACGTCACATCGTATACTGTACCGGTGGGGAGCAGTGAGTAAGTAATAGCTTTTACTGTAGAATGAATCATATGCGTATGATACACGTATTTTATTTTTTGAATCATACATGCGTATAATACGCGTATTTTATTTAGCATATGCGTATGAATCGAACTGTTCCAGGACAAGCAGAGTGAGTCGGTACCACATAAACACTAAAAACTTGTACACTTGTTTATAACTGAATACTTTGCAACTGAAAGTTCATAAAAGGATATCAGATTTACAGTAACATACCAGGTACATAATTTATACATACAGTGTGCGGCAATAAAAAAGACCTCCTTAAACAAATGTCATTATTTTTGGTGCACTTCAATATTTTTTTACAAAATTTTCAGGGATTATTCTCGACACAATTTGCCATTACTGTTGCAAATTTTATCATCTCATCTTTCGTTGTTTAGAAGTAGCACAGCTTTGAATATAAAAAAACGATTTTTTCAACTGCGCAGACAAATAAATCAGACTACAATCAAGTTTCGGGCGTATTTTAAACATATGGCACGTTTGAAATGCAGAAAAAACACCAGTTATTAGTCACTGAAAACAGAAATATCAATCACTAAGTTCACTAGACCGTTTTACAGTGTATGTTCAAAGTGTCCGCCTTTTGCGTTGATGCAAGTGCGCAGACACTTGCGGAAGCTGGCAATCGTTCGCTTCTTGCTGCAGCTAGTCCCATGTCATCAGAAGTGCTGTCTTCAGCTGTTCTTCGGTTGCGGATTCAGACGATTATTTACATAACATAACGACGTATAATATGACATCATTATTAAGCTAGTACTCGGTTGTTTTGCAGTTTTATTCTAAATAGATAACAGGTTTACTTACTGAAGTCACAGAGGCGCGTTAACTTGAAAATAACGCGTTGAAAACCGAAAGTCGCACCATTTACGCAAACTTTCGTAATATTGCACAAAACTTGTTTCTTCCATAGCAAATTTTCTCCCCAATAATCGCAGAAAATTTCATGTAAAAATATTGCGCCGTTTTGAAGATATTGACGTTTTTGTAGAGGGGTCTTTTTTATTGCCGCACACTGTATATTTAATAATTACAGTACATATACGTTAAGATAACCCACAATTGCAGCTATCAGAACAAGGTCCGGGGTATACATAGTAAAAATAAACTAACATCCTCCTCAAAAACTGAGAGGAAATGTGAAAAAGTTCGGAGACAAAATGACACGAATAACAGCAGATATGAAAATGTAACTCCAATGAGAATTTACCTGTATGCAGAAATGCTTGCTGAAGTCGTTCAGGAACAGTCTTGGCTACAGCAGTTTGAGAATCAGCCTGCTCAGCAGTCACTTTCTGATATCCGTCACCAGCTGCTGAAACTGTGTGAATCTGATCCCTTCCCTGCTGCTTGTATTGTACTCGATAACCGCTGAAGTCACTATCACCCTTACTGGCAACCTTTGTTGGTGACCGGCTGGACGCCTCTCTGGGTGCAACTTTCGCATGCGTCATTGGCCAAGTTGAGAGCATGTTGTGCTCAAAAGCAGCTGACATTCCGACAGAAACAGGTTCAGCTGCATCGGAAACTGCTTGAGGAAATGTTGCTGCCGCTGGCCGCTGCAGTTGACCAGCTACGTTCACTCCTCTATGGTCATCAGCATACGGATGATGAATTTGAACATTATCGGAGTAAAAATTTCTACTGTCAGCTGTTTCTAACTGTCCAACGTCAGTCACATCCTCACGTTCTAACTCATACATCTCCTGGTTCCAGCGATGATCAGCAAACATCTGACCATACTCATTCTGTTGTGGCTGCAGAAATGCGAACATCTGACTCTGAAACTCACGCTCCACAGGACCACTGTGAACAGGCTGTGCCTGGTCTACTACTGTCTGGCCATTATGCAGCTCAGGGTATCTGGACTGTGGATCAACATCATAACCTACTACATTAGCAAAATGTTCACAGCCTTCATCATCTACACATAAATATTGTGTTTTGTCATCCTCTTCTCTATCCAAATCTGCTTCTCTTACAGTGTCCTCAAGTATGTAATTTTTCTCATCATTTTCATCGGACCACCCATGTGGCTGAGGTGCAAACTGGTTTGGGTGACCTTCAAGCTGCTGGTTACCTTCAGCTTCATTCCTTTGATAATGCAACACCTGCGGCTGCTCGACAGCAGCAGAAACCCGAACGTATGGATTGAAATCAGTGGCCGGTGTTTTTAAGGGAGGTGGCATAGAGTCAGCAGTACGAGGAGTAGAAGTTTGGATGGCAAGCAGTCCGATATTATGAGCATTTGGTGCTATATCGAGTGGCCATGACAGTTCACTGCACAATACAAGCAATAATGCAAATTACAAAGAAAGTTCGAAATAATAATAGCATCTACCATTAAGATAATCTAAAAAAATCAAGTCTAGTGTTAACAATAACGGGAAGTGATAATTTATGACAGTCTATGTTACATACAAAATGTTAGTTAATGCACAGTACAGATTATTCTTTTACATAAAAAAGGTTAATTTCATTGGTTAATCCATATCATTTCTGCCATAACAATTACAATTAAACCGCACACAGCTTAGCTAGTAATACAAGCTATATGACAATCTTTACATCTGCTAGGTAACAGTTCAAGTTATAACAAAAAAGCCTTTTTAAGTAATGATCGTATGGCACTAATAGTTAATTAACTAAACCGCAGTAGCTAAACCAAGCTGACTAAATCAATAAACCAAGATAACTAAACAAACCTTCCATCATCACCAGCATCACTGTAATTCTGTGACAAGTGCGAGACACTCTTGCGATTTGATTCATCCTCTTCATCATCATCATCATCCAGCAGATCATCAGCATCGAGAGCATTGGTTAACAATGCTCGTAACTGCAAATATTATGTAACAGCAAAAACATGTACTTATTTGACAAAACATAAGTACTTCAAAGATGTATACTGAAAAACAAAGGCAATATCTGGCTGCATCAGAATAGATAAAGTAAAGGAAAAGGTTGGCACTGTAATATATGTAAGAAAAGAGTTTGCAATAACAAGTTGCCAGAAAATGGTTCATAGGCAATGTACTGGTGTATACAGCAGCTTCTATGAGGCAAGCAAGCCCAATATTTCTTTGCAAGAGCTACATAGCAGGTAGACTGGTTACATCTATGGCAAATAACAATGACCTGAATATTGGGTACTGCTAGATAAGGTAGATTCAGACAGATGGTTTAATTCAGCAGCAACAACATAGGTTATATGTGCATTGGAAAAGTAGTTTCATTAGTACTTATTACTTACAGTAACTAACTAAGAAAGGGCTATCAATAAAACAGGTGAGGTATGGTATCCACAACTTGTGAGAGGAATTGTTTGATATATGGCAGGCCAATATTACATGCTAAAGATACAGCAGACAACACTGAAATAACTATGATCAGACGAATATATTGGTTTACACTGAAAGAAAGGAATAAACACGTAGAGCTCAGAGAAATGTTGACAATGAAACCGGCCAGACTGGTGATTAAGAAGGTAGACTGAGGTAGTTTAGACATGTCAAATGTAAAAATAATGCTAACTGGGCCAGAAAGAGTATGCAAGATGGTATCAAAAATATGAACAGTTTAGCAAGAGGATTTACAGGTTAAGACCAAACAGAGAAAGAACTACTGCTGCTGCTGCTGCTGCTACCACTTATTTAAATGGCCAATTCTTTAGGAGTTACTCCAGGTAAGATCCCCAAAAGCAAATTCTGGAATCTGGAATTACTGAAGCAGAATGTTTTATAGGCCAAAGCCCTTCCAGTTGTCCAACCAGAAACATCAAAATACTGTGTGTTCTGTTTCATATGCTATTTAGGAGAAATGAAATCAAAAAATAGGTAATAAAAATACAAATGCACTGTGCACTTCTGACAGCATTATTCCAAGATACTGAACTAAACAATAAATATTGATTTGTGCTGAAAAACAGAGAACTAAAAGTTAATCTAGCAGACGTACTCGGTTTTTGTTTAACCGGCCCATTTTTCCAGAGTTACTCCAAGTTCGGCTACTCCAGGTTAGGCCGGTCCCCAAAAGTACACTCTAGAGAATTGTACAGGCAGAATTTTTACAGGCTGGATCCCCTTTCTGTTGCCCAACAAGCAGCATCATAGCACTGAAGAAATAAACTAGCACACATAAACTAAAAATAATGAAAGAACTAAAATGAAAACTGATGAGAAACAATGCAATAATCTGATACAGTCCAATAACCTGTGATGGCAAACTAAAACTAAAAAGAACAAAAAATAGAGAAAAGTTAGAACTAAGAAGAAAAAAAAGAACTTAAAGAGACAACGTATATTTTCCAAACATTTTGCCACAAAATTAAAGAAATACAAAAGACAGAGCCATAAAATAATGTCTAAAATCAAGTAAAAACATCACCAACATAAAACTACTACTTTCTTGAAATACTACTTTACCTCATTTTGTCTCTCTAACTCTTCACGTTCAAGTTCTGCTTCTTCATCATCATGATTTTGGTAGTTAACTTCCAGGCCTCCTTGTACCATGTTAGCATCCATCCTCAGATACCGATCACTGCAAATATCATTAATCTCCAAGTCAACACATGTAATGAGTATATCAAGCACTAGGCATAACTAACATATGGCTAACATTGTTATACATGCTGAACAAGCCCAAAATAATAACTATTGAAGGTGTGTTGCCAGAAAAAATAATGGAAATCTTACACTTACGGCAATGCTGCAGATGAGCGGGTTATGTTATTTTCAGCCATTTCCAGCAGTAACAACTTACGGTTAGGGATACAGTTAGGGTTAGGGTTAGGTTAGGGTTAGTGTCAGTACTGACTGCGGGTCTTACTTCTACATTTCGAACACCCGCAAAGTGTATTTGAGAATGGCTAAATAATATAACCCGCTCATCATTGCCACACTTACTATATTACTCTTATTCTAAAGTATCTACTGCAAAAGCTTACTGTCATAAATATATGCAAGCCTTAAAAATTACACTCAACAACCTCACCAACAACAAAGACAGAAATCTGAATAATTCATGCTGAACTAAATATAAACAGTTAAACAACAGACAACATAATATGTCTCAACAGTAAAACGGCTACGCTAAAGCAGGCATACGTCTTATATAGGTATAAGTTACACTGTATTGGTCAAAACTGAACAAGTCCAGGCACGACAAGTTTAGACATGTTCAGATGACCATGCCACAGCGAGTCACTTCAAGCCTATGCTTTGAAATTTTGTTCAAATTTATGGACCGTCTGTGCTATCACAAACAAATTACACAGAACAGAACGCGGTGTCTAACGACGAATTACCACAATTATAAAAAAGTTAACGAAATCTATTACTTCCCAAAACTGCAATTTTACGAAACAACTAACCGAAAGCTGCAACAAGCATACAGATGGACAGCGCAAGCTACCCAACAAATTTAACTAATTCGTCAACATTAAAACCGATTTATTTTGGAAACATTAATACTGTTTATTTAAAAAATAACTTTTAAAAGAAGCCGCTTCCTCTTTCACAAATGTAAGAAAATGGCACCATAGTATGAAACTGTACAAAGCTCTTGAGTAAGTAAGTAAATATTATCGCGGCATTTTGCACGTAACATAACATAACATAACATAAACGACAACTATGGGCAAAGCCAAAGACTTCTAAGCCCACATCATAATAGTAAATTAATAGTGTAACAAAAATCT
>Ga0209679_1000817_pt1 | contig 12033 bp, 3 predicted proteins | sample WorMetHEROISLAND_4_FD_187408 | JGI IMG/M metagenome (GOLD analysis project Ga0209679, IMG submission 187408) | Marine gutless worms symbiont microbial communities from Max Planck institute for Marine Microbiology, Germany - Olavius sp. 2 HERON... ...
TCATCGACGGCTGCTTCGAGGATGTCTTGCAGCAGTGGCCGCTGTTCTTTGTCGTCGACTGCCGCCTGCCAAGTGATGGGAGTCATTGACCTGCTGTGAAACAGCAGAATACCAGAAGAAGATGTTACTGTAGTTGTATTGTGTACTGCTTAAGTCTCCTGCAAATCAGCAGTGCCTGTAGATTAGCCAGTCTGCAATTAGTTAGCAAAAATTTACCAATAAACAGTGTAAAAACATTGTAAAACACCCGCCATGCAAAATTAGGGAACACCTGAACTAGCACATACAAACACGCAGACCATTTTGACGGCCATTTCCAGAAGAACCTAGGTAAGCCGGTTGCCCCCTTGGTTGCGTTGACAGGCAAGTGGGGTTGCCGTAAGGTACTACAGCCTGTGTCCCCCCCACCCAATAACGGCAACTACCATGGCTAACGGGTTTTGGTGCAAAGTTTTTACAGGCCGGATACCCTTCCTGTCACCCAATCAACACTGTCAAAGTATTGAAAGGGAAACATCATAACTAGTGTCTTATGATAATGAGTAAACTGAGCAAGTAAACTCACAGAACGTTCTGTTTTAAGCACCAGGTAACATTTGTATTTATTTGTCTAAAATAGCTGATACATTTAGTAATTTATAAAAATGAATGCGGCCCGCCAACTGGCACATTTTTTCGAACAAGGCCCACGTACCCAACTGAGTTTGATGTAGAAAATACTCATTATATTTGTGGATGCAGGCTGTGTGCACAGTGCATATTACAAGTTAATATGCATTAATATGAAGGTAACCAGGAAACATCATCCAGCCTTTCCACAGACAAATAATAGAGCGTAATGATGCTTTTACCGACTTTTTGTTTGTGTAATTGCGTGGCTGTATGTGTATGTGTAAGTAATATGTCTGTCAGTCCCGTGAGATGTGTTATTAATACTGTAATTCATGTTGCTTATAATGATCCAGGATAGCGCACACTGCACATACTAGTTTGGGACTTGTTTATCTCATTTTTTTGCATACGAATTACAATAACATTTGCAACATTTGCTGTCATTGTTAACAAGCCACATTTTAGTATGTGAGTAAGTAAGGCAGTCTAAAAGGTGCAACTTAGCTTAGTCGCAATGCACTGCGATCTTTCGCATTAACACCAGTCTTAAGTGACTGCTTAAACTGGTCGAAAACTGATGTTGCTGTTGTGATTGTAGACTGAAGATTCGCATCCAGTCCACTGGAAGGCTGACATCTTTAAGAAGAGGCAGTATTAGTGACAAACGGCTGTGCATCAGTTGCTGTTTAAGAACAGAGTACAGTGTTGCACGTGGCACATAATCAGCTCACTGCAGGAGCGGTTCTAGCCCCAAAATTATGGGGGGGGGCACTGCCCCATCAGCCCCTTCATCAGTGAGTCCATTTCATCTGATCTGTTCTCTGAAACCGAAAAAATGCAAACTCCGTATAGGACTACATTTGAAATCTATTGCTTAAAAATTTTTACAGCTAGCTTTTGAATCTGGGGGGCATGTAACGCCCCTACCCCAACGTAGAACCGCCCCTGGCTCACTGGCAGACATGTTGCATCTTCTGACAGTAGTGTGAAACAACTGTGTGGATACGTCTGACTAAAGTTGTGATTTCCACTGACAATGACAACATGTCTGTTTTAGTGTCAGCTGTTGCTTGAAACGTCCCTTCTTAATACCGGTTGGGAGTATGGGGACCAAGTCTGAAGTGTAAGAGAAGTTCTGCGAGTAAGTAGGAGATATGTGTACGGGCCGAGCCTAGATATCAATTCAGTCATACAGGCCGGGCTGAACAATTAGTGGACCATGCCGAGCTGAATTGATCCAGGCCTTGAAATAGCTTGACCGTGTGGTCAGTACTGACCGTAATAATGCTGACTTTGACCGTAATGAATAAGGCGATTTACTGTAATGATTTTTGACGTTTTAAAATACAAATAGCACACGACGATATTGGTGACTGTACATAGGCTACATGTACTGTGTGTAGGAACACAAGACATTCGTTTTCGACGAAAAACGAACAAAGTCGTGAAATTTAGCATTTTGGACAAAAAACGAAATTCACAATTTTGGACGAAATTCGGATGAAAAATAGTTAACTGATCGCAGAACCAAATGCCATCCGTGATCGAGGTACGTCGACAAGGCCATCTCGTGCTGAACGTGGCGTTTTCCGGTGAGATGTGATACTGACACAACCACGTCAACTAAGTCTGGAGCATACTTGCCTGTGTAGTATATGCAACATGCCGGTCGCATAGTACAGAATTAGTGCAGACATTAAAAGCACCAACGTTTCTGTGAAAAATCCACCGTAATGTAAAGAAATGCTGCATTTCTTTATACATACTCGGAAATCAGTACATATTTGACCGTTTGCAAATTAAATACTTTTCAATAGCTGGACTAAATTTGGATGAAAATTAGAAATTTGGACGAAATTTTTGACAAAATTCCTGATTTTGGACGGACGAAAAATGACCTTTTGGACAACGTATTTCTTGTGTCCCTAACTATGTGCTGTATTTTCAGTCAAAATGAACATAGGACTAGCTTATAAACTACAGCTGTCGAATTAACGTGTTAATTAACACATTAAAGAATTAATCGCGATTAAAAAAATTAACGCCGCTAAAAAAATTAACGCACATACATAAATTCTCTGAAGGAGCTACTTCCAATATGCAATTGAACTGCGGTTATTTGACGATCGAATTATATTAAATTAATTTAATTTGGTTGTGTATCATTGTTTGAAGGCAAGTTCGACAGTGGTCGCATCTTGTAGACGAGTTGTGAACAGCAAGATGTGCAGGCGTTAGCTGACAGCAACTAGACCTGTCGAATTGACGCGCTTAGCTGGGAATTAACGCGCGATTAAAATAATTAATCGCGGGATTAATGCAATTAAAAAATTAATCGCTCAACAGCTCTATTATAAACTGATGCTGATTTCTGGCAGACCTTGCATGAAGCAGGATGTGTTGAAGATCACGGAGGGAAGGAAAAGGAGAGAGAGGAAGGGGTGGGAGAGTGACTAACTGTAATGAAAATTCTTATTTCAGGCCATGAATTGATCTACGTGCAGAGTTCAAAATTTTAAAATACTCAATTACTGCATTTTAAAAAGCTTGAATAGTTGGCCGTCTGACTAGTTTTGTATGGTATTAATTTGCTCCATAGGCTAATGGTCCGGTCTGGAACTCTTGATTTTGAAAAATGGTAATGGAAATCCAACTGGTTGTGAAGTCGGTGAAACTGTCTGGTCCGAAAAATAAACAGACCAGGCCTAGAAATAAAGTTGCTTAAACGGGACCGAGCCGAATAATTGATGCCCGTGCATAGATCTGGTATGTTCACTGGGTTTGTTGTATTGTTAGGTATCACAGTGGTACTGAAATGTTGTGGCAGTCTTGGCAGAACTAACACTACTGAAGATTGGTGAAGCATTTTGTTATGATTTCCTGTGCATTTAAAACAAACTTGATTCGTATTATCAGCACAAAATGCAGCCAGTGAGGACAGATTGACATAAATACAAGCCTCATCAGCTTTACCTACACTGTGACATTATGGAGTTTCAAATTAATTGACTTCAAGACTAGTTATGAAGGGAACAGAATATTTTCTAATAACAGGGTCGATAATAGTACCATGACATGTTGCCGATCAGCAGTGTCAAAGCACTGAAGAAGTTTCCGTCCTAGTAATTACAAATGCCGTTACTTATTTAAATTGCATTCTACCATAAATTAATTTTAAGGTTGTCCATAAATGGATTTCATTGTACAGTATGTGGTTCCATGACACCACTGTGGAACATGCCAAACCCTGCCATAAAAAACTGCACATACCACTATTATATGATGTTTGACCAACAATCTTAGCTCCAGTAGTATATATTATTTTAAGACAGAAATACATACTCATGAAATACGTGTATTAACCATAGTACACGTAACACAGTTTATGTCTGTAAATATGTTACATATTGATCACTGGCTGTAAAAGCTGCACATCGTGATGATGATAAACTATACGCGCATGGCATAGAAATGACAAAGTCCTCTGCTGAGATTCCAGCCAATCAGAATGCAAACAACATAGAGCAGAAGCAGCACTGTCAATGGGTAAAGAATCACTCGCGTGTTCTTCAGAAATGGAAGAGCTACAATACGACACATACACGCACAGTAACAGTAACTACTGATATCATAGCTGTATATCACACTGCACTAAGCTGATCACACTAGTGGTGGCAACCCGGTTTTTTGTGAAACTTGGTAAAGTAAAAGTAAAAAAATAACAAAAAAATAACTCAGTAAAGTAAAACCAGTTTACTGGTTTTTTACTTGGGGTTTTAACCTAGGTAATTACTGGGTTTTTATATTTTTTCTTGGTAAAAGTAAAACTGAGTAAACCATTTTCAAACCCAGTAAAGCAAAACCTGGTAACTCGGTTTCAAAAACAACTGGATACATAGGTTAACCGGGTACTCGAGAAACCGGGTTGCCGCCACTAAATTGCACTATTCAATACATCACATGTGATTCTTATGAATTAGGAGGTTACATGACAATGAATGAAACTGGACAATCCTTCATTTCAGTGTAACAACAGAAACAGTAACTCATGCATACATAGTTCCACTGTAACTGGCATGCATGTGATGCAGATTTTAGATACTGCATCTGAAGAAATCTGGAAGTGCGTTTCCAAGACAGCCAGCTACTGGTCAAAAATTACTGACTTTTATACCCCACCTGCAATTTAACGCCACTGCTGAGGTGATTACGTCAGAACTGTGCCACGATATTTGGTGCAAGAAAGCTAGAAAGATGAAGCTACAAGGTGTTGAAAAACACTTGACAATACACTTACTCATTTGGGCACAATGCGTGAATGTGACAGACAGACAGACAGACGGGATCATCATAGCACAGTGTTGCACGGTAATAATCAGCAACTGAATACATCAGATAAGCCGCAGCTAATGGCAAATCTCACAGAGTTTCATGACTCACAGCTGTATCCAAGGAAAGTGATGTACACATAGTAGCTGGTGGCGACTAGCCAAAGGCTGTTTCCGAATGCGCACGATATGAACCACGGTTGATTAATAAAAGCTAAACAGAGTCAGCACAACAACACCCTGTTACAGTCAGTACAGCATCTTCAATGCATATTACGTACATAATACTGTAAAACACTATATTTTCGATGCATCTTAATTTCGAGATTTTGGAATGCAGAAATTGCGCTGCAGTTTAATTTGGTGTTTCCCCGGTGTTCTACTAGTATTTACCAGGCCCTTGATGGGCAAACTGAATTTTCACGGGTATTTAATTTCGCAATTTTATCCAACTCGCGAAATTCGCAAAAATTTGATGCACGCGAAAAATATGTTTTACAGTAACCAGTACTGGTGACCATCTTTCAGCCTTTCCACAGACCAATAGCAGAGCATAATGGTGCTTTTACCAACATTTTGTTTGTGTAATTACCTGGCCGTATATGTATACTGTAAAACATTATATTTTCGCTGCATCTTAATTTCGAGATTTTGGAATGTAGAAATTTCGCTGCATTTTAGTTTGGCGTTTTCCCAGTGTTCTATTAGTATTTACCAAGCCTTTGATGGGCAACTGAATTTTTGCAGGTATTTAATTTCGCGATTTTATCCTACTTGCAAAATTCGCGAAAATTTGATGCACGCGAAAAATGTGTGTTTTTCAGTAAGCAAATAATATGTCTGTCAATCCCGTGAGGTGTACTGTAATTCATATTGCTTATAATGAACCAGGACAACGATCACTGCACACACTTTACATCTGCTCTCTTCTGGGTTTACAATGACACTACCAGATCAATGAACATTATACTGACCAATCCGCATAAATTATGGCAGAACAATTTCTGCTCGATAACTCTGCACATATTTTATTGAATTCTGTAGAAAACTGGCCGAGTTGCTACACGTAAAATTTTATTGAAAATTTTATTGACTGAAATGATGCCATTCGCCGATGTTAACGTTTTAACGTTAAGACTTGCACTTAACTTTAACATGTAGCCTACCATTGAGAAATGGCAGCTGAAATAAGTGTAGAATCATCAGCAACGGAAAGAAAGCGTTCAGATGGACATCAAAACAGAACGCCCACTCGACGTCTTGCCCTCGTGGTGGCTGCAGTATAAGGTGATGGTTTGTCAAATACCTGTCAGCATACCACAGATAATTACAGCATATGTACACTTATAAAAATAAAATAACAAGTACGAAAGGTACTGTGGACCCGGGAGTGCGTGCAACAGCTGTAACAGCTAGCCAATGTATGCATGCTGAGCTGACCAGCGGGCATGCTTTGGTGAGCTGTTACAGCTGTTACGTGCATTCCCTTCCGAGTCTATGCTAATTACCTTACTCATTAATTAGAAAATAATTTAAATCTGAGACGGTAGATCTGTGGGGAATGTCAGCACAAATGTGTACGCAAAGTTTTGTTGTGCTCCGCTGCGTATTAAACCTTAGGGATTTTAGATAACTGATAACAACAAGAACAACTACAGTAGCTTTTTAGGACCCACTTTGCAATGAATCTTCTCAGTTTGTTTTCACTTTTACAGAATACTGTAAAACATTATACTTTTGTTGCATCTTAATTTCGAGATGCTGAAATGTAGAAATTTTGCTGCATTTTAATTTGGCATTATTTTGTCAGTGTTCTACCAGTATTTACCAGGCCTTTGAAGGGCAAACTGAGTTTTTGCAGATATTTAATTTTGCGATTATCCCACTTGCGAAATATGCGAAAATTTGATGCACACAAGAAATATGTGTTTTACTGAATACTCTGCAGTAATCCACTGCAAACATCAACAGTTTATGCGCCTCACTTCAGCAATGTGTGGCTTGCACATAAAAATACATTGGCATGAATTCTAAACTGAAAAGTCAATTACCACAAAATTTCAAGAGCAGCTGGGTCACAACAGGGTGCAGTAACTAACAGACGGTCTTCATTCAAAAAACAATGGTCTAACAAAATGCCATTAGTTAACATTTGACAGCCTGTAGTGGAGCTTTTACACGTAGGCCAAATATACTGGGTATGACATCACAACTGCATCTGGTCAAACAATATCACAGCAACAGAAAGGATCTTTATGCCAAAAGAAACAATAAATATGATGTTCAAAAGAAAGAAGATTTCTCCTATTCATCCCCCGTCATCTGGAACGCCATTCCACCATCAGTTAGAGACGCTCCGTCCATCAGTACATTCAAGCGTCGCCTAAAATCTTTTTACTTTCACTACCACCAAGTGACTACCTGCGACTCTGATTCGAGCTTTGCTTGACTGTGCTGCATAATATAAATCTATAAATTTAACTTGAAAACCTTACGTAGTTTTGTGGTACCAGTTCCAAATAAGAAGTCAGTATTTAACAGATTATACAGACTTACACAATGGTACAAAACAGCACGAGATTATCAACTAACCAGAAAAGTGTTGCAACAAAAACGCCAACTGCGATGCAGTCGATGAGCACAACCCATATCAAAAACTTGAAAAATCCAACAATGCTTAGCCGCAGGACAATGGCAAAGCCAACTGAAGACACTGTCCACACCACAAGCAAACCATTTACTCAACTTATCACTTTACTCATCCATCTAATTTAAAACTGGAAAGCACTGGACACAGTGCATTACCTTCGCCGCCAAGATTAATGCGGCGGACACACACACAGCGTGACAGACGGACGCCGAGCGACAATACCTCTGCTCACTAAGCAATGCGAAGGTAATGGTTAGAAAACAGCATACGACCAGCAATCTGAGCTGGTAACTCTATCATATGGTCAGATGATGGCTTGGCACGGTCAGGAGTTCTAACGAGGCCTCAGCAATGGGAAAGCTGTCTGGCTGGTGTCATACTCGTCACAGAAAAGAGTGTGAGAGGAAGTGGCTATGTAAAGCTTGAAGTTAACTGCTGCCAACAGCACTTAAAAAGCTACAATTTATCAACGTTGTTTTCCGGCAGTCAATTTCGTCCTTTCCCAAAACAGAACAACAATGATGGGTGACACGACTCACCAAAAAGCCAGACACTGAGTAATACAAGAAACGCTGGATCATCCCGAGCCCACTGGTCTTTTGTCTCTGCAACAACACATCCAATGTCTTGCAGTTTACAATGCCTAACGTAATAATTGACAATCGCAGACTGACAGGTATATCAGGAGACTCACGTGAAACCAAGCACGTCTTTCAACGAGTCTCACTGGTGGTCCAGTGTTACAATTCGGTCACATTCAGGAGCACCATTTCGGTCCCCACCGAATTGGACTAATGTCACTCCAGCTACGTTTTTAACTTTTGTAACTTTTATAATATCCCCTACCGGGGGTATTACAAATAACAACAATAATAATAACAAAAACAACGACATCAATAACATTTATGGTGCTGTCATAATGGCACAGTCATTCTGAGAGTTAACTTGATGTGCCATTTTGAGGTCAAAGGTCAAGGCCACATAAAGTCAGACACATAATTACTTATTGTAATAACAATGCGATCAATTTGTAATGCTGGACCACCAGTGAGACTCACTGAAAGACATGCAAGGTTTCACACAAGTCTCCTGACCTGTCAATCTGCGATTGCCAATTATTATTATTATTAAATGGCCCACTAGCACAAAGCTGCAGGCTTGAAGATATGATAAGCAAGTAATGACTGCGAACGGCGTTTACTCTGTGTTGAATGTTCCCCGGAAGGCAACTGCGTTCCCCCTCTGGAGGGCTATAGAGAGTTGCTGGAACAAGAACATGGACTCTCTAAGAGGCTCCTCCGTGACAGCAGTAATTCGTTGGCCGATCTCTTGGATCAACTCAATGGCCAGGTGGTTCCATGCTCTGGCAGTCTCGATTGCCACTGGAAAGAAGATGTGGGTGTATGCCAGTTCTCCATATTCGGCAATTTTGTTGACTGCTGCTTTGTTGGCTTTGTTGAACAGAACAGTGCCAAGCTGCCACTAAATGAGCCCTCCTGTATGCTGCTATCACACACACCCACTGTAGCCTTTTATTATTATTACTCAGCCCAAAAGCTGATACACATTTTGTTGTCCCATGGAGAACACAACACTGAGTTGACCTTTTGCAAGATATGACTAGAATGCACTCTACAGATCTGTGTATAAACAGAATTGCATAATGCTGAGATGGCTGCTTACGTTTGCGGTAGGCAAAATTGCGATACCTACAACCATTGACAAAAAGATGTATTATTATACAAAAATGTGTATCAGCAACAATGCACTTCAAACTAACATATTTTACAACAGATACAACTTCTATTCAAGAGAATCTCAGATGATGTGTAACACTTATGCATGGTTTTTGAAACTCGAGTTATCACGAGAATCTCGAGTTATTCATGGAACAAGAAACAACAGCATTTTAGCAACATCAAATCTCGTATTATCTTCAGAATAACTCGCACAAACAGTTATCCCGGCATTATCGGCGAGATAAACTCGGAATAAACTCGGGACAAGAATAATGGCTACTCACTTCGACGACGATGAATGGCTTCAGTCATATGTGACCTTATTCCCACCAACGTGTCGTGCTAATCCGTTAACAGATTTGGATGAAGTTGAGTTTCGCGCACCACTTTGAGATTCTGGTGTTTTGTAAACGATTTGGTATCCATGACAATGAAACTGCTACTAAGCTCCATAGACAAGAATATTCATGTCTATGCTAAGCTTGCTGGTCATGATGTAACATAAGGAAACTATGCCAGATGACAAACAGATCATGTGGCCGTGTTGACCAATCAGATGCTTGTTTACAAACACCGCTGAGTTATCACAGGAATAGTTATTTCAAGTATAGAAAGTTTTGCTAAAATTCCAAAACTTAGCTCGAGGATAAACCTCGGAATATCCTCTGATCTCAGAATAACTAATCCGAGGCATATCCTTCATTTCTAAAACCAAGCACTAATGTCTATTATTGCAGTGTGACACAGACGCCAAATATTGAGAAATTTTAAAACTCCCAAAAATTCACAATTTCTGACGAACATTAAAGCCACAAGTCACAAATTTTCTAAGACAGGGAAACCAAAATTGGACACAGCAATTACTGCATTGTTAACACTACCTGGGAAAACAGTACAGCCATTACCATGTATCTTCCCTAACAGTACAGTAGCTAACCTCATGCAAACACACACATACACATATTCTTTTTCTTGTTTAAATGGTCTACTTATCCGAAGTTATGCCAGGTTAAGCTTGGTCCCCAAGAGAAAGAATCACGGGATTGCTGCAGTAGGCCTCGTTACATGCCAGATGCCCTTCCTGTCGCCCAACCACCAGCGTCAAAGCACCCAATGAGATCAATAGCTAATTGACTGATTAAATTTAAACACATACACTTTCTGCGGAGATATAAACAGATGCAGCATCTGCCACAGTGCATATTCAAAGTCCATATGATGGAAATAAATAAAGCGACGAAGAAACTTGTAGCGTTTTGCATCGGCTGTTCTTGACGGCGTAACAGGCTGCGGTAATGGAGAACTACCGACCGAGTGGGTGGCAAATGGTGACACAGTTTCCGCTGCCGGTGTTGCAGATAAGTGTTCAAACTTCATTTTCATCTTTCAGCTATCATCTTACAAGCTGAAACATATAAGCATACAAACAAACTTCTCATTAAAACCAATAACTACCGGGTAGTATGCAGAATGCAAACAGCTAAAAGCAAAAAAGATGAAAGTTTGCATCGCAAACTAGAAATGCTACATGTGGACTCTGGGGCATGCCATGTCATGAAATTTTCCAATCGTACATAGACAAAATGGTGGTATTTTGTGCAATCTGAAATGACATGATTACAGTTATTACTCAAACAATGACTGTTTTTAAGATAACACAACTATAAATATTTGCATTGTCAAACTTGATTTTTCCTTTACTCTTATGTATTTTTTATAAGTGTTTGAAAATCTTAGACAAAAAGTCGTAGATCACTCCAGTCACACGTATCGATACGAAATTCTATTCCATAGGCTCCTAGCTAGTCCAACTGATCCATCACTTATGATCTGCCATTAGGGCTTCAGCTATAACAATCATAAATAGAAAAATGGAAGAAAATAGAAAATATTTCTGAATAAGTTGGAATAACCTCATTCAGTATTATAAGGAGTGGAATAAGCTGCAACATAGCTATACCATCAACATAGCATGAACTCACTACAACTGCAATACTAAAGTGCAACATTACATTGTGTTGCATATTTCTTGTGTGTTGCTGGAAAATAATGGCGACCAGATGACAGCGGACACTGAGTGACATGGCTCAGCAGCTACGACTGGCTGCATATAATTGCTACAGAGTGTAGAAAATATACTTTGCTTGCGGGAAGTTACAGAATGCCACAAGTGAGCTTACAGACCGTTGTGTTACACGAAGAAGTATACCTGCATTTTTAGCAAACGAAAAAATGCCTGGGACGTAACTGAGTTTCCGACGCAACCGTGGATTATTTTCACCGAGTAAGTGGCAATATCGTAATTACAGCTAAACGTAACAATACGATAGTCACTTATTCAGTGAAAACCACCAGCCTAAGCCTAAGCACGCTAGTTTTATGGCATCCTGTAGAATAAAAAAAAACAAATGTTGAATAATCGAAGTATTTGTACAAGTCTCTGATTCTGTGTAAAATGAAAACTTGCATTATTGGTAATAAATCTAGACCTGAATGATGACATGAAGCGTTCAGCAACACCGTGTACATCCTACTGGTAAGGGCCACGCCCACTAGTAATAAATTAAAAACAGAACAGGATGTCAACACCGTATGCACTGACAGCAATAGGCATACTTTGTCTTTAATGCAGATTTTGTGCGCCTAGTTTATGACACATATAGTTACGCATGAAACATTAAATAAAGACCAAAACGATCCCTCA
>Ga0209679_1000818_pt1 | contig 12033 bp, 15 predicted proteins | sample WorMetHEROISLAND_4_FD_187408 | JGI IMG/M metagenome (GOLD analysis project Ga0209679, IMG submission 187408) | Marine gutless worms symbiont microbial communities from Max Planck institute for Marine Microbiology, Germany - Olavius sp. 2 HERON... ...
GCAGAGGGGATTTAACTACCTGGCCAAGGTGATAACGGGAGTGAAGTTTAAAGATGGAATCGAGGTGACGACGGGCAATCAGGTAGCAGCTGGATCAATATCCAAACACCAGATTTGACGAGAACTCTCGGATTGGTTCTGGGAATCCGATGCCAGCCATAAATTGACCCATGTCTCCCACCGCGCCGCCGATGTCATCGGCAATCCCGTGGAAGAGATCATCGGTCATCGGCGCCAGGACATCACTTACGAAGAGGATATCGCCCAGAATCCGGAGAAGTGGCGCAGACACCAGGAGATGTTGGATCTCCACACCCCCTTCAGACGTTTCGAATACCCCGTAAGAACCAATACGGGGCGCGAGTCTATTGTCTCGATCAGCGGAATTCCCGTATTCGATGAGAAACAGAAATTCCTCGGCTACCGAGGTGTGGGCACTGACGTCACCGAATTGCGCAAAGCGCAACATCAACTCCAGGATAACGAACGACAGCTCCGCACCATTCTCGAAGCGAGCCCGATCGGCGTCGCCATCATCGATGCCGAAAGCGGTCGAATTCGATTTGCCAACGCGCGCTTCGGTCAACTCACCGGACTGCGGGCAACCGAGCTCACCACGCGCAGGCTCTCCGATCTAATCCCCCACCCCGACAGCAACTTGGCGCTATTCGATACGCTGGATGACGCTGGCCAGGTGATCGATCATGAAATCGAACTGCTGCATGCGTCGGGCAGCACATTCTGGGCTCTCATCACCATCCGTACTATGCCGTTCCAGGAGGAGGAGAGCGCCCATTTCGTCTGGATCTACGATATCTCCGAACAGACTCGCGCCAAACAGAAGTTGGCGCAACTGGCCAACCTGGACGACCTGACGGGCTTGGCAAACCGCCGCGCATTTCACGACGAACTGCGCCGGGATTTAGCACGTACCGTCCGCGACGACCATCAACTCGCGGTGCTCTATCTGGATCTGGATGGATTCAAAAGTGTCAACGACAACCTCGGTCACGACGCCGGCGACCAAGTATTGCGCGAAGTCGCACAACGGTTGCGCCACTCACTCCGTGAGGGCGACCTAATCGGTCGCGTGGGTGGCGATGAGTTCGCCACCCTGCTCAGCGGCAGCGTCAACCGTGATACCGCCGAAACCGTCGCGGCCAAACTGATCGAATCGGTCTCGGGAAGCTATCCCATCGGCAACGACACGGCACAGCTGGGTGTCAGCATCGGTGTCGCCTGCTGCGAAGGCGGCACAACAGATGCCGAGGAGCTGATCAGCCGGGCTGACCAAGCCATATATCAGGCCAAGCGCGGCGGTAAAGGGCGGTTGGCTTTCTGGTCTCCCGACGCGTAAAGCGGGCGCATCTGCGTTCCGTTCGCATCAGCACCTAACAGCTCCGACAAGCGTCGCGACCTTCACCCGGCGTCGTCCCGGTCTGAAGTACTGCACCGCGGTCCTGCTCGTACTCCAACATGGAGCCGTCGAAGAGGTGCAGATTCTCGTAACCCAACGAACGTAGCGTGAGATATGCCTGCGAAGCGCGGTGCCCGCTTCGGCAATAGAGAACGACCGGATCGTCCTTGCCGGTCACACCCACCGCTTCCAGGCTTGCTTCCAGATTCGCGGCGGAGTGGCGCTGAAAGCGACCTTCGAAATCAACGCTCTTATCCCACGGCCACCAGCGAGCACCCGGGATGTGACCACTGCGTTTGGCCTTCGGATTGCCCAGATACTCTTCCCGACTGCGTACATCCAACAGCGTCGCACTACCCCGAGCCGCACGCCGTTTCACCTCGGTCAGCCCAACCTCGTTCACGCGGCCACCCTCTTCGCCCCGCAGATAGTGTTGGTGCTGCGCCTGCTTCCATCGATTATCGACGCGCCTACCCTCGAGTATCCACTTCACCAATCCCCCGTCGAGGACGGACACGTTGGGATGCCCCCCGCGCTCCAATTCCCAAAACAGCCTCCCCGCGTGCAGTCCGCCCATATCGTCATAGATCACCACATGGTGATCCCGAGAGATGCCCAACTCCCCCAATAGCGCGAACAGGCGTCGATCTGGAATTCTCAGCGCGACGCCGCTTTTTGTTCGCCGCACCAGCGCACTGTAGGGGAGGCGAACCGCTTCAGGGATATGGAAGCGCCGGTACTGCATCTGGTCATCCGTCATATCGACAATCACGATAGCGCTGTTGTCGAGCCGCTCTTCCAACCACTGCGTATCCACCAAAACGGGCGCAGCCCTGGCAGTAACCGGTAACGACAGAAAAATCGCGGTTAAGGCGGATATCCAATACTTCATCATTAATCTCCCAATCGGGGCAGCGATAGGTCGTAACAGACCAGGGTAGTGTTTAACGAATTCAAAGAGCCATCGAAGCGCCCAAACCAGGCATCGACCCTCCCGACCGGTTGCTCCCTTAACACCGACCAGCACACCGTATAGACTCATTTGCAGCGTTACGTTTCAGGGCCGGCCATGCCGGGTGCGGCGCACCTTGCGGCTCGCGGTTTCTCGTCACGCTGACTACATCAAACACCCGAAAGCACTACACTAGGACCATAGTCGCAATCACTGTGTTCCCATCCGGTCTGCCTTTGCGACAGTAGACCCAGCGTGGAAACCGGATCGTTCAGTAGACAAACACCGAAAATTGTAGGCCACACCATGCGGATACCCAATCACTCCCCCTCACTGCATGCCGAAATGGTCGATTTCGACGCTTATCGCGATCGGCTCTACCACATCCGAACCAAGGTGTTCGTTGAAGAACAGGGGGTGCCCGAGTCGATCGAACACGACGACGAAGACCCCCTCTGCCAACATGTGCTCGCCTATAGCGATGGTGAGGCCGTGGGAACAGGAAGACTGACCCCCGAAGGGCGTATCGGACGCATGGCGGTGCTGCCGGAGTATCGCCGTCAGAGCATTGGCTCGCTAATGTTGGAAAAGCTCTTGAACGAAGCGAAGTCACGTGGTCACACAACGGTTGGGTTGGCGGCACAAGTATCGGCCGTCACCTTTTACGAGCGTTACGGTTTCGTCGCAGAAGGGGCAATTTTTCAGGAAGCCGGTATCGATCACCTGTTGATGCACAAAATCCTCTAGCGGGCACTAGCCGAACACCCCACCCAGCAGATCCCCGAATCCCCAAATCAAGGTCCCCAAGATCAAGATATAGAGTCCGTGCCCTTCGATCTCCCAGGCGATCTCTTGCTCCCCTGCAGCGCGCACCAGGGTTCTCGTACGCTCCTCGCCCGCCCAGTCGCGCTGACTCTGGCTCGCCAGGTGACCGCGCAAGCGGCGCAGGCGTCGAGAATGATCCCGGATTTGCGACGACGTGAGCAGAATACCCACCACGATCACTGCACATCCCGCCCGTGAGAACCATTGCCACTGATTGGCGGCTACCGCGACAACAACTCCACCGATCAACAGCAACGCCACCAACAGATAGGACCAACGGGTTGCAATGGAAAACTGTCTCACTCCGACGCTACCCCCATGCAGAACAACACTTCAGAAACCCCGCTCTTCTCGAAATTATGGCCGATTCTCGAGCCAGCAACAGGGATCCACTTTCATTCCCGTGTAATAAAAGCGTCATAGACTCCCTTCCACTTGCAGACGAGGGCGAACCATGACCACACACGAGAACTACAACGTACTGTTTCTCTGCACGGGCAATTCTGCACGCAGTATCATGACCGAGGCGCTGATGAACTTCTGGGGACACGGTCGGTTCAAGGGATACAGCGCCGGTAGTTTTCCCACCGGCCAGGTTAATCTTCACGCGCTAGATCTGCTGCAGCGCTTGAATCTTCCCATCGAAGGATTACGCAGTAAGAGTTGGGACGTGTTTACCAAGCCCGATGCACCTGAAATGGATTTCGTCTTCACGGTTTGCGATAACGCCGCCAACGAAGCGTGCCCGGTCTAGCCGGGTCAACCCATGTCCGCTCATTGGGGGGTGGCAGATCCCGCGGCCGCGGAAGGGGATGATGTGCAGATCATGGCAGCGTTCCGCAAGGCCTGCCGCGAACTGGAGAACCAGATCAAGATATTCACCAGCTTGCCCTTGAAAGAGCTGGATCGGGTCAGCCTCAAAAAACACTTGGATGATATCGGCGCGAGCCGCCTGCCGGAGGGTGAGGAGTAACCGCCTCAGCACTCGCCGCCGCAGCAAGTCTCATCGCGCATCAATCGGCATGTGCCTATCGCTAGCGTCGAACCTATCACCGGTGCAATTAAATAGAGCCACAGGGTAGCGACCTGGCCCGACATCAACGCCGGCCCCAGTGAACGCGCCGGATTCATGCTGGCACCTGTTGCGGGCCCGGCAAACAGCGCCGCCAAGGCCACGGTCGCACCCACTGCCACACCCGCCATCAATCCCACCTCCCTGGCGCCCACCGCTACGTGGATGATCACGAACATCAGCAGAAAGGTCAGCACGACCTCCACCGCAAAGGCCTTGCCAACACTCAACGACGGCAGAGTCGCTCCCAGTGTGGCGTGATCGGGATAGAGAAACAGCACGAAACCGCTGGCAGCCAACGCGCCGATACACTGGCTGATCACGTAACCAGGTACCTGGTGCGCGGGCAGCCGCTTTGCCACCCAGAAGGCAATGGTCACCGCAGGATTAAGGTGCGCCCCGGAGATATCGCCCACCGCGTAGATCATCGCCATCACCACCAGACCGAAGGTGAGCGCGATCCCGACATGGGTAATGGCTCCGCCACTGGCATCGTTAATGACGATGGCACCGGTGCCCGCAAAAACCAGCGCAAAGGTTCCGAGAAACTCACCGATGTACCTCTGCATCGTTACCCTCCGGGAAGAAAAAGAAACGCGCACTATGCGCACCCAGTGTTACAGATTTGTTACGTCTCCACTAGGTGCGGTATTCAGACCCCGCTATCGGTTGACCCACCCACCGCAGACCGGGAAGACCTGACCGACAAAGCAATCCGCAGCTTCGCTGCAGAGGTAGGCGGCGAACTGCGCATCCTCCCGCGGCGCTACCAACCGGCCCAGCGGCACCTCGCGTCTGAGTCGCTCTTGAAACGCGGGATTCTCCTGCACCGCCTGCGGGAAATAGGTCGGGTTGTCGACAAAATTCTGCGCAATAGCGTTGACCCGCACGTTGTGTTTGGCCACCTCCACGCCTACGGCCTGGATATAGGCGATCTGAGCGCCGCGCGCAGCACTGTAGGTCGACGTACGTTTCATGCCTCGCAGTGCGGAGGCGCTGCCCATAAGCAGAATTTTCCCCGTGCGTCGCTCCTTCATCTGCGGCAATACTGCGCGAACCAATCGCGGCAGGGGATCGACCAAATGGGCGAATACCGTCCGCCACTCCTCCTCTACAACCTCGTCGACAGGAGTACTGGGCGCAGCGATAGCCAGATTGATCACCAGAATATCCACCCTACCCGCCTCGCCAATGAGTTGGGCTGGCAATTCCGCTTCTGTGAGCGCTCGCGTATCGCTGATCACTTCGGCATCGGCTTCGTTGAACACCTCGACGAGCGATGGGCCCATAAAGGTGTCGACTTGGGTAATCAACACGCGCTTGCCACTGAGATCAATCATATGCAGGAACCCCGCGGACCGTTGGATGGATAAGCATAGTAAAAAGATAGAGCAGATCTTCGCGTCTAGAAAAGCGCCAAACGGAGGATCAGCCGGAAGGAACACACCGTGGCTTAGCGACTCCCGCGCCGTTTGCCCGAGTACGACTCACGTCTGTTTTGCCCTGGATTCTGCATAGGCCCGAGGGTTCGGTGTTGGCTGATTGCGCTTAGGCGACGCGCACTGCGTTACGCCCATCGGACTTGGCTTTATAGAGTGCTTCATCGGTACGCTTGATGAGGCTCTCTCTATCCTCGGTGGTACGCAACTGAGCCACGCCGAAACTTGCCGTTACCGACACACCGCTGCTAAACGTGTGATTTGCGATAGTGGCACGAAGTTTCTCAGCCAGGTCACGCGCACCCTCACCGTCTGTTTCCGGACACAATAGAACGAACTCTTCACCACCCCAACGACCGAATACATCATTTTCGCGCAGCTTTTTCTGCACCAGTTTGGCGAAATCTTTCAGCACCTGGTCGCCGGTCTGATGACCGTGGGTATCGTTAATCCGTTTGAAGTGATCGATGTCGACAAACACTATCGAGAAAGGTCGTTCGTAACGATGCGAACGAGAGATCTCTCTCTCAAGATCACTATCGGTCTGAATTCTGTTGAAGGTCTGCGTCAGATGATCGAGCCGGCTGATGCGCTCCAACTCGGCATTCTTCTCGGTCAGCTCTGTATTGATCGCTGCCAGTCGTTGGTTGAACACGGCAGTAGTGCGGTTTCGATACTAAAAGAAGACGATCACTACCGAAACCAGAGCCAACACGCGCCAGAGAATCGCGTAGTCAAAGCCGTGCTCAATTGTCACGGTATTCCAACGCTGGAGTATCTCGTTGTTCTTAATGGGGTCCAACCCTTTTACGGCCGCCTGAAACGCCGCCAACAAGTGGGCATCGTCATTTCTTACGCCGACTCGAAACTCATTTTTAAACTCGGTATGGCCGGCAATCTTCAAGTTACTCAACCCCAGTTCCTGGATGTGCCGGAGCAGAATGAATAGCGAGTCTATGGTGGCATCAATCTTTCCATCCGAAACGAGTTTCAATGCCTCGTCCATGGAGGAGGTGTCGACAATCTCGATGCCGGGATACTGTTTGCGAATAAACTCCTCGTAGACATAACCTTTGACGACGCCGAGGCGCTTTCCGTCGAGCACGCCGAGGCCATCGATATAGACCACATCCTCACGTGCCACGATAACCACGGCGGCAGTCACGTAAGGATCGGTAAAATTGAGAAACTGTTTTCTCTCTTCACTTTCATTCAGGAAAGAGAGAATGTCGCACTCTCTCGATTTCGAAAGTTCCAGGGACTGACTCCACGACTCCGTCTGAACCAGCTCGATCGGTGTATTCAACATGTTCGCGAACGTGGCGATAAAATCGGCCGCGATCCCGATGTGTCGACCCTGCGCGTCGATCTCCTCATAAGGCATCCAGTCCGGATCGACACACATGGTTATCGCTCCCCTGCCCTGAAGATAGGACTCCACTTCAGGCGGAAGGGAGAGCTGGGCGGCACTGCTGGTTGGAAACCAAGCCACCGCGCCCAACACGATTACCAGCCAAGACCTGGTGCTACGGGCGATAAAGGTAGTTCTACTCACGATAAATCGACGTCTTGTTAGTTTTCTCTTTCAAATACTACAGCGACATTGAGTCCATGGGTAATCTGTGGCGACTGCTGCGGGTTAGCAGATTATCCCGTAAAAGGAATCCTATTGCCGATCCTTGAATTCGCCAGCCCTGCTATTCCCATGGGTTATGAGTAAAATCCGGTGCGACCGACCCGGTAAGGGGCGAAGAGGCCAGTCCCCGGGACAGCGGTCCCGAGGGTGGTCAAGAGTGGTACATCGATAGGACCAAGGAGAGCCGACGCTGCTCCCTCCTCAACTTGAAGCGGGATAGAAGTTGGCCGTACGAAGGCAGAGGATCAGGTCAGCACCATCCCCATGTGCGTTGACCTTGGCTGAGCTATCGCTGGTTGTTCACCTCAATTCCCACCGGCAGCCGCCCGCAGCGCCTCCTCAATGGCATCCGGCGCATCCGAGATCTTCATGAAAGTACCCATGGTGAGATCTGGGAAACTTTGCGCGATGCGGAACTTGCCGTGGAGTGTATACACCTTTCCATCACTCACCAACATCTCGTAGGGCAGGTGTGCGGTGTGTTTCAGTGGCGCGATATCCGTTGTCGCCATTACCGTCGTGTCAGCCCCTTCGCCTTTCGTCAACGCCACACCGAAGAGGGTTTCATTCTTACCGGGCGGATCCACCCGATAGACCTTTTTCGTTCCGCTCTTCTCGGCTGCCAAACCGCTCTCCACAGCCTCAATCGCTCTACCGTGGTCGTCGTACTTGGCCAGTTTCAGTTGATCGGTAAAGTAAGGCATGAACATCATGTAGTGATACTTGCTTAACGTGAACTCCGTTAAACCCGTGTCAGATCCAAACTCTTTTACCCTGCCTAATGCCGTTGCCAACGATTCACTCACGTCGATCAATGAAGCAGCCATGCGATAACTGATCGCCATATACTCCGGGTTGGTATAGGAGACCTGAACGGTATCGCCAGACTTTGTTACGGCAACACGAAGTACGGAACCGTATCCACCATACTCCGATTGACTCGCCACTTGCTTCAACGTGGCGTTGGTGACCACCAAGGTATGCGCGCCACTGTAAGGATTGTTCTCACCCACCACCGAAAAGCCACCACTGTTTAGCGCCGTACGAACCTCCTCCAAGATCTGCGTGATGTCTCCACCCAACTCCTTAGCCAGTACATAGGGTTTGTAAAACCGGGTTTCCGCCTGTATTCCACCGAACCACGCTAGATTCAGTAGAAGAATAAAAACGGAAGCTACTCCAATTTTGACACGCCGCATTCTCTCTGCCCTCTCAATTGATGTCGTACTTCGAACGGGGGCTAGTAACACGTCGTCACAACGCATCACCAATCAGGAGTGCTGATTTCGCTATAGAGAAAGTGTTATGAATTGTCCGCAAGTGGAAGCGTATAAGCTGGAGTGGGTAGGGCAGACGCCAAGTCAACCTCTTGGGATGGATAGTGTGCCCCAAATTGTGCATTCATTCAGTCCAAGGCAGAATCTGCGGTATCCAATTCCACGAGCTGGCGAGTACGGGATTCTGATCTATGCTGGTGGAATAGCCGCAAACTCGCCCGTGAGCTCCGCCATGCGATTCATCCACCTATGCCTCGTGGTATTGCTGTTCCCGCTACCGGGTTCTACCGAAGAGTTTCCCATCTTCGATGCGCACATTCACTACAGCCACGACGCGTGGGCACCCTACCCACCTGAAAAGGCAATATCGATTCTCCGCGAAGCCGGCGTAACAGGTGCACTCCTTTCCAGCTCCAACGATGAAGGACAGCAGCGACTGTACGCACTCGCCCCCGACCTCATCATCCCCGAGCTGCGCCCCTATCGGCGTCGCGGAGAGACGCGCTCCTGGGTGAACGATGAAACCGTGATTGGGTATCTACAAGAGAATCTCAACGCGCGCGGCTATGTGGGGATCGGCGAGTTTCACGTGGATGGCGCCGATGCCGATCTTCCTGTGGTAAAGCGCACGGTGGAACTCGCTCGCGAGCGCGGACTCTTACTCCACGCCCACTCGGATAGCGACGCCGTAGAGCGTCTATTTCGGCAATGGCCCGAGGCTCGCATTCTTTGGGCACATGCCGGTTTCGCCTCGGCTTCGCGCGTGGGCGACATGCTGCGCAAGTATCGCAAGCTCTGGTGCGATCTCTCTTTTCGCTACGAGATAGCCAACGGGAATAGAATCCACCCCGAATGGCGTGCGCTGTTCCTCGAGTTTCCCGACCGCTTCATGGTGGGTACCGACACCTATACGCCGGGGCGTTGGGAAGAGGTCGCTGACCATGCGCGGTGGGCGCGCGAATGGCTTGCACTCCTACCCAGGAGTGTCGCCGAAGCTATTGCGTGGAAAAACGGTGAGCGAGTGTTTGGATCCGATACGAATACTAATTAACGAGCGTGATGGAGGTCTCCCCGTTACTCAGATCGATATCGAGCATCAATTCACAATACTCGCTGATCTCGTCAACAGGTGTTGGATCGTCCGCACAACTACAGCCCGCCACGATACCACTGTAGAACGCGCCAAGTTTTAGGGTTGCGATGCCCCCACTTTCCTCCACATGAAGCACGATGATTTTCAAATTGTGATCCAATGCGACGCTGCTTTGGGACAAACCTTGCTGCAGCGGCAGGTGTTCAAGCCCCAAATCCGATACCTCTTTCACTAGAACTTCTTTAAAGGTAGAGGTATTCCACGCTTCCAAGGTTCTCGGTAACTTCACCATCGATTAGATCCATCATCTTGGGGCCGGCTCTCCACGACTACGGCAGTCGCCGACAATCAACAATTCGCTCAACGCTTGAAATAGGCGCGCATCCCGCCCGGTAACCAATACGATTTTATCGAAACGGGCGTAGACCGTGTTGGGGTGAACTTTCAGCTGTTTCGCGGTTTTCAACACATTCATATTCTGATCCGCATAGGCCCGGAGAGTTTGCGTCAGTTGTCCTTTCGCCTGGTCATCGGCCTCATAAAAGGCAGACGCCCACGCTGGGATGACGCGTTGAAACTCTTCGCCGGCGAAATGCTGCAGAAGCTGCTGAAGCGGGATATCGGAAAACTGAACGACGCGATGGCCGACACTCGACACATCGAACGCCAGCGACGCCTGTCGGTAGGCAGCAGGAATCTGCGATGTCGATGCCACATCGTTGCTTACACCCGTACGCGCAGCCGGGCCGATCTTCAACAACTCCTCCGCCACGCGCCGCGCTAACGGCGCCTCGGGAGCACTCCAGCCGGAGAGCCGACGCCGATGCGAGAAGACGATCGTCACCTTGTTGCGGTGAATATCGACGAGTCGCTTGCCCGGAATACGCTCCAGCAACCGGTCGATGTAGTCTGCAAGCCGTCTCGCCCGAGCCGGATTATGCATCTCCGTCGGATCGATCGACTGAGCCAACACCACACAGAACGCGAGCCTGCGATCCTGGTAACCCGCATCGCGCAGAACCCTCGAAACGCGCCGATCCGATTCGTCATATCCCCCAAGTAGAATCGATAGAAGTTCGCTACGCTCATCGCTGGCGACGTCGGCCAACAGGCGCGATCGGTCCACATGGTGTTCGGCTGCCGTGGAGCTAAGTGCGTCGACAAACTCCAGTAAAAAATCAGCCGCGGCACTGATCGCCAAGGCCTGCTCTTTACCACCGCCGCGGGTTAGCACCTCACTGAATTGTTGAACAAGTACCTTCGCACAGTACCGATAAGCGTGGAGCAGCGGCTCCAAAGGAAAATACTCCTCAGCGGCAGCCTCCGCATACGACTCAACGAACTGCAGCGCCTCTACCCGCCCGCCACGTAGAAGGCGCAGCAACTCCTCGACCAACGCCTCAAGGTGCCGTTCAAGCAGGGGAAGAATTTTCGGATTCGAAGAATCGGTGAAGGCAGTGACGTGGGTGATGACCGCCTGCTGTAGACGCTGCACCAGATCTGCCTCCTGCTGGCTGAGTTGTTTCGTACAGCGTTGGAGAACTGCGACCTTCCTGAGGTTCGCGAGCGCCTCATCGAGAGCAGCCAACGATCGTTCAACCAACTCAGCCATATTGTGTACTTTACCTAATATGGAGCTGGAAATCTCAGCACAATGACCGATAATTACCCTAATTGGTGGTGATAGTCTCTAATCACCCCAATCCAAGGAGGAATCAGAGATGGCCAAATTCATTTTCATCTATCACGGCGGCAAAGCGCCAGAATCCGAAGAAGAGAAGGCAAAAGTGATGGACGCCTGGAGTGAATGGCTCGGATCTGCGGGCGATACGCTGGTCGATGGCGGACACCCGCTCGGTATCAGCACCACAGTCCTGCCGGGCGGCCGCGTCGAGAACAACGGTGGCGCGAATCCCGCCAGTGGTTACAGCCTGATCGAAGCCGCCGACACCGATACCGCTGTGGCGTTCGCCAAACAGTGTCCGATTTTCAATGAAGGAGGATCGGTTGAAATTGCGGAGTGTTTCGACATGTAAACCAGTGAGACTTGTGTCTCGCCAGCAAACAGATACCACCAAACCGGGTCGGAGAGTAGTAGGCGCTAGTAATAGCAACCATTGCTCTCTGACCCCATCGACTTCAAGGACGATGACTTTCACGTGGCCATCCACATGACTCTACCCAAGCTGGAGTTCAAGCTATAACTGAATCGGGTGTTTAAAGAATGTGAAAAATAGCGGTGTATCTGGTTGATGGGTAGTCGCCAAACCAATCACTCAACCAACAGGGATACACCGCTATGAAGAAAGAGAATAACGTTGT
>Ga0209679_1000820_pt1 | contig 12028 bp, 13 predicted proteins | sample WorMetHEROISLAND_4_FD_187408 | JGI IMG/M metagenome (GOLD analysis project Ga0209679, IMG submission 187408) | Marine gutless worms symbiont microbial communities from Max Planck institute for Marine Microbiology, Germany - Olavius sp. 2 HERON... ...
CTCAGATTGTGTGTACAATTATGGAAGCTTACCCTGAGCTATCAGATCACCACGAAGCAACGGATAAAGCATCGGTTCCACGCCGTCAACTTCTTGTATAATAAGTGTCTTGCCGAACCTCACAGCCAACTCCAGCTGCGTCGCAAAGTTCGCATCCTGCACAGCAGCACAGAACATAGAATGTATACATAGAACAACGCGGAGAAGTTGCACTATTACCGAATCAAATAAGTAGACAAAAATTAACCAAAATAAATAGACAGTACACGCACGCACGCACGCACGCAACTGAAAATACTAAGTCTATTAACTACAGTACACAAATACACAAACAGCATCTCGGCTGTAATGACAGTATCTTTGCCTGAGTTATCAGACAATTAGACAGCGAAAAAATGTATGACACTGAACCATATTAATGCACATCAAGTCATCTGCACGTGATAACTGTCAATACTGTTATACATGAAAATAGTAAGATATGCTGCATGCGTCAGAAATAACCAAAGAAGCAATAATTGATCATCTGATCAAACAACCAAACAAACAATCAATCAATCAATCAATTAATCAAATCTCAATTGCCTGTTGATTGATGACTTCCAATCTTTTGTCTTTCAAATGAACCTTTAACCACTCTGTTGCTCTTGAAGATGGATCAATCAGGAAAGGGCGCAGCGTGTTCTGAACACAAAGTCACTAAAACAGTGCCATTCAGTTGTATTTACATACATGGTAGTGGCATTCATTCAGTTGTATCTACAATTCTACATACACTGTACATGGTTCTAAAATGTACTACTAAAAGCGGACCTCATACTAGAAAAGTAAGTGTCTGGTAGCTGTCGACAAAACAAAATGCAACGTTTGCAGACAAAACTTAAAAGATGCAAAAATGTGATCTAACAAGACAAGAGTGCATTAATGAAAGCAAAAACAAAACAAGCAGTAATTTGTTAATAAAATGTGAAGGAAGTAATATCATCCAAGTTAATGTGTACATCAGCATAGAAACACGACGTCCTGAGCTTCTGGAGGAAATTACAGTGCATTATTTTTCAAAGTGAATACACCATTCTGACAATCTTCATACCAAACTTATGCACATTCACAACAGTAAATTTAACACAAATAAGCTACTGCCATTCTACACTTCAATTGTTTCCTGCTACATCATAAAATTTTATAGCTGCCAACCTGTTGCTTATATGCCTGTTAAAAATTCTAACTAATAATCTTCATGAGAAATTGTATGTAACAACATGGAATCTGAATGTTAAATTATATTTTATCATGCAGCACATCATGTAAAAGCTTCTATATATTGTCTATGTAACCTCTATAACAGGCCTAAAATGCTAACAAATACGTCAGCTACACGTACTGGCAGTAGTGATACAGACTAAGTACAGAATGCTAGACAACGCTCCAACATCCAACAATGTCTAATACCAGTGCACACAAGTGACTGATCAACACACACACAGACAGACTCTATAGCTGAAGAATAAAGAAAAAAACAATCACTAAAGAAAAGTGCAACAAAATCTTCTGAAACATACACACACACACACCAGACACACACAAACACACAGACAAGTGTCACACTTTTAGCACTCTACAGTGAAAACAGCTCCAAACAGTGGCTCACTCTTACCACAAAGTCACTGTTCTGTAACACACCACACACCAAACTCGCTACAATTTCATCGCTACAGAGAATGGCTTCCAATAAAAAACGAACTCATCACACATGACAAATCACACTGGAAATGATGACTACTTTCAATTTTTGTTCAACCAGACTAATTTTCTGGAGATACTGGAGGTTAGGCTGGGTCCCCCAAAAGTAAACTTTTTGGGAATTGTTGGAGCAGGATTTTCTACAAACCGGATGCCCTTCCAGTTACCCAACCAAAAGCATCAAAGCAATGAAAACTACACTGAAAACGATCATATCTATAATTTCCCTCAAGGTCAATCAAGGTCACATTACAAACATACATACTTTATTACGAAATTCAATCCTTGATTTTTTTTTATCTAAATAACCTTATGCGACATTTGAGGTCTCTGAGGTTACGGAGAACAGTGCTAATTAATCAACTGCTAATATACTACTTCCTTAATATTAATTAACTTAATTAATTAACATTAACTAACTTCCCTAACATTCATAGTCATAATAGCCACACATCTAGCTTATGACATTTTCAGGTTATTGTTACCATTTTATGCCATAAACGTTCACTCAATATCACACATTACGAAATAAAATATGTCTGCATTAGAATTCCTGTCCAGCTTTAATTAGATCCATGCTGATAACAGTGTGACAGACAACAGCTGGACAAAACTGCCATAGCATACACAGACACATCATGCTCTGCACTGACTGAGTTCAGAAATAAAAAAACCTGTCATAGTTTATAATCTGACAATATGTATAAGCACGCCACTGACTTACTTTTATGAACAACAAAGTTCTATTAAGAATGATGAAGTTCTATTAAGAGTCTGATAATTATAAGTACAGTTCCAACAGTAGACTGTACCACAATGACTGAACAAAGTAGTCTTAGTTGTTCATTAACAAACAAACATAGATGAGTTTCTCACTAAGCATGTTCAAGTAGCTGAATGTCCAAACAGCAATGCACACAAACTGGCGATGCAGTGGCATTTGTTGTAATTTTGGCGCCATTTACAGATCACTGGACTAATTAATTAGTTACTTATAAATGCAGCAAGCACAGTCACTACACACACTCACATGTGTGCGTGCCACTTTAACAGCCATTTCCAGGTAAACCTGGGTTAGCCAGTCACCACCTAGATTCTCATCCTCTACTGGTCCATAACCTGAGCAATTTCTTGGGACAAACCAAAACTCTTCGTTTTGTTTGACAGAACCCCACCAGGTCTTCTCTGTGTATCCCCTCGTCAGTATCTAGTAGTACAGAGCTGAACTGCCAACCTGCAGAATAACCACAGCATTCTCCATGCTCAGCTCATCAGACGGCAGACCTTCCGACTTCCAGATTAGCTGCTCACTCTCCGTGCTCAAAAACCTGTACAAATTACCAAGCACAACGAAATAATTAATCTAATATACAATACAATCTCGTTCTCAATCTTCATCTGAGTGACCACTTAATACCGGGCTCCAGCAGCTGCACTGGTTGCCGATCGAGTCAAGGTCACGTAAAAGGTGTCTTATAATGTTCGTGCATACCCACTGGGTGCCACAGTACCCGCCCGACTGCGTTCACACAGTTGTGAAGTCTAGCAGTCGACCTTGACTCAGACCTGCCGACACAGCCGCCTTCGTCAAGCTGAGCAGAAGAACTAAGATCGGAGAGTGCAGCGTCCACTTTGCCGGGCCTGCTGTCTGGAATAGTCTCCCAGACCTCCTTCCTCATATCACTGACACTGGTCTCTTCAAACGCCACCTTAAAACTGAACTATTCTAGAGAGCACACTGTTGCTAACTGTTGTCAGTGCTACTGGACGTATCACAAATGTGCTCTAGAAATTGTTACTGTATTGTACTGCTCTGTACCGTGCTGTATTGTAGCAATACAAGAAAACTTCGAGCGATAATAAAGACACAAAAATATGTATGTCACCTGCGTAATTCAAAAGTCTCAATGTTTGTCTCTTTCATCCAGCGCCGCAACACTTCCTGTCTTTGATCTTCGGGTGCTGAAGGCATGTATGTAACAAAACCTGCTGCTAGCAGCGTCTTCAGTGGCAATTCACTCAGCTCTGTTGCCAGTTCACGCACCTGACAAAACACTTCACTGTTTTATTTGGATGTGTTAACAGCAGCAGATGGACCACTGCAGTGAAGCAGTAGAGCGTTGAACTTGTAATGCATGTATCATGGATTGCCTGTAAGTCGGAAAACTGCGGCATGAAAAACTTCGACAAGTTTCTTGTGAAAACGATGATGACGACGATGGCGACTGTTGCTACTTTTTACTCGTTTCATTGACCAATTTTTCCAGAGTTACTGCAGGTTAGGGAGGGCCCCCAAAAGTAAATTTTTGGGAATTGCCAAAGCCGGAATTTAAGAACTCAGATGTCTCTTCTGTTGCCCAACCAACACGTCAAAGCACTGAAGTGTGAGGCAAAGGTCCAACTTCAGTGAGACAAAAGTCCAAACTAGTGAGTTAAATCGTGTCAGCTATCTGATACCAGACAGTGTTGTCAAAGCTGCCAGAACTGTAAAATGACCCCGTAAAAATCTGAACGGTATAAATGCTACTGTTACTATTACGATACATTATCATCAAGATACCAGCACAACAAATCTTAACTGACCTGTTCACTCCATCGCTGATATTCTCCTTCCAGCTTGCCAACAAGATTTTCCGCTGCTTCAATCGTTTCTTGTTCCTTTTCCAGTTCGACCTTCAGTTTTGCTGCTTCAGTGGTCCGCACCTCAAATGTCTTCTTTAAGCTGCTTACCTTGTTGTCAACATGACTCAGACCCTTCTGCAGTTTGTTCATCTTGCCTTCAAGAGAACTCAGGTTTCTGAATATGAAACACACAGGTGGAAATAATACAAAATCAAATGTGAATAACTGCCAGCCAGACATACATAATATCTTCTGACAACCACAAAAATAAAGTAAAATAACACACCATCAATCACTATTCTTAACTTGCTTCTTAACACAACAAGCTGCTGAGACAAGTAGTTTGGTGTGTGACAAAGAGTGTTGTAGTGGGCCTAGTGTCAAAGTAATTCTTACTAAATTTTTAAGTAATTAAAGACAGTAACCATCATAGATAATTAATTATCCATATCATTCACATACTAGTATATGTACTAGTTAAAAACATATTTAAGCTAGTATAAATAAGTAAAAAAGAGGAAAACACGTCTCTGTAGCACCACAAAAACTGTACCGTTGTAGATGAGCTTGCTCGGTCTCAAGAGGCTCAATTTTCTCGATGATAGCAGCATATTTGATATTGGAAGTCACCCATGCAGCCAATGGAGCGGCAGCTTCAGATGCTCGCTTTGCATTCTATTTCACATTAACAAAAAATTTCGTTAAATACATATTGCACTACACAGCAGCTGAATTCCTTCTTTCTTCATTTAATGTTCAAAATAAAAAAGTAAAGTATTTGGAAAAATGTTCAAACAACATATCTACGAGTCTGCTATAAATAAGACGAATGGACATAAATGCAAAAAGCTAAAAATGAGAATATGACTGAAAAGTAAATATGCCAGTAAGTAAAAATTTTGTAATAAGTTTTCAAAAACTGCATAAAAACTTGGCAACAAAGTTGGAATGCTCATTAAACAACATGAATATTCCACTAAATGCGCTAATAGAAACCAACGGAATGTATCAATTTAACTGAGAACATAACGTTTTGTTACACACGATACCACAGAAAAAAAATTCAACGTGCACTCAAAAACTGAAGGACAGCCAGATCAGTCTAGATGACGAATGACAAACTTCCAGTCAAACATGAGTGCAAATTAAAGAAAGAAATATATCACATTTGCAAGCACTTGCTTACTTTTGGATCAAAGGAATCCCGGTTTTTCCTCAGAAGATCTTCAACTGTCTTCCTCGTTTCTGGTGTAATCTTGCGAGCATCGAATGTCTGGATTTCATCCTTGACGCCACGTTTGGCAAGAAAGCTGTAGTCATTCATACAAACAACAACAGATTAACTAGTCACTTCTTTTTCACCCATTAATAGGGCCCTTGCAGATAGGCGTGGTTACCTGATAATGAGTTTATCACGGTGTAGAACGTGGCCTGCATTAAGCCTGCACTACTCCATGATGAACAGCATTATGTAGGCAGTGAAAACACTTTATAATAAAACATACATTAGGTGTTCCTAAAACGCACTCAGAAGAATCTGATAACTGCAGATTATAGATGCACATATATTTGATTAGCAAACCTTTTCATCGCAAGCCATGACGTATCTGGGTTGCCCATGACACGCAGGACACCTTCAAGAATGTCACGGATGGTATCTGGTGGAGCTCTCAATGCTCTAATCTCTCCAAGCGTTTCATTTTTGATGTTGCCGACAGCTGCTTTTGCTTCCTGAACCATCGGCTCAATCTCGGCCAACTCTTTGTCAATCTTCACCTTCCGATTCTCCAGTTTTTCACGCTCTTCCACCGCCTTCTTTGACAGCTCCTCCATCTCGGCTTTCTGCGTACTTGCACTCTGCACATGTGAAGCAATGATCCGTGACAACAGCTGCAATTCCACTGGCATTTATCAATGATAAAGCTTATATAGATATTATTGCTTCTAAAAAGGCAGCCATAAAAGTAGAAATTGACAGAATAAAATACACAGACAGCATCTCTCCGACTGCAAAACAGTTAATACTACACTACTGTCCATAATACTTGCTCGATGGAGAAAGGTCAACCGCTTTCTTCACATACAGTTCTACTTCACAAACACCCGAAAAATGTTTCACATCCGTAACAGTATCCAACGGTATCACTATCATGTACACGGAATATTTTACCAGACTTGGCTCTGTTTACCATGTTATTTAACATTAACGTAACAGTCCAGGTGGATATGTCTCTTTGAAAGCATAAGTTAGCATTGGTATACAGAATGTTTTCAACAACTCAGTAGTAACCAAGTCAGATATAGATGCCTTAGTCCCAATAAACACACGCTGATATTTGACATAAAGCAAATGGAAAAAATCCCATTATCAAAGCATTCTGATGAAAATGCTGCATTTTCAGAGAAATCAACTTCGCTGTGATTGATGTGATGAATAAACAGGACTCAAAGTACTACACTGTGGTATAGTAGGCCCACGAAACACGGTTTCTGTAACTGCACTACCTTGTAAAAACTTGATCACAACTTTATCCACATTTATCCACGCTTACTGCTATTAATTCACAATAAATGTGAAAAATCTTTCACTTAAACCCGATTCAGGTCAGTAAATGAAGTAAGGCAAGCAAATGCAGATGAATAAAATACGTTTATGATAGTCAAGCATAACCGTCGCTAGCTATCACGCACTGCTTGAGACCCATTTTACATCAAAGCGCCACAATACATACCATAGCAGTAAATTCCCAGGCCTACATATTACTTCTAAATAAAAGATTTCACAAGATTGACAAAGATGTTGCCAAACTAGATAGGGTGATTTTGCAGCAGTTAACGTGAAAAAAGTTGCATTGTCGTCAAGTGCAGTTAGACAAACCATGTTAGTTGGGCCAAATGTACATCCGTTTAATGCAAATTTCCCGTAACGTACATCTGCCATAAAATATAAAAACTAAGTTACTGCAATAATAAGAAGGAAAAATTTTTTGGACCATGGTGTAGAATGAGTGTTATCAGAGTGCACTTAAGAGAACGACAGACAGGCGCCGCTAACAACTTTTATAGCAACAGCATTCTGTCACTAGCACGCTCATGACTGCTTTCCTACTGTAATAGCGGGTGAACACTGACTCTACCAATTCATCATCAATCAATCAGTCAATAACAATATTAATCATCATCACCGTCATCGCCATCATCAAAAAACACCACCACCATCAGCAACGACAGCATGGTAATTTACAAGCAGTAGTCGACCTGAATTGTTGACGTTATCTCAGCCATAGACTCATCAGCCTCCCGCTGTTTCTCGGCCAATATCTCACTCTGCTGTGCTGCTTTCTTCTTCAGGCTGTCGACCACTTCACGTGCCTCTTTCAACTTGGACACACCCGCCTGCCACGCACAGCAAGCAACAGCAGCAGAAATTTTTCACGTAATTGTTACAGAAGGACACAAATACTAAGCCCATAAATGCAGTACATCCAAAAACATTTACGCGTCCAACCTGTAAATGCTGTTGTTTATTCTCAATGCCTTCTTTCTTCAACTTGTACAGCTGCCGATAGCAGTGCAAGAAAGCCATGAAGCGTCGTGGTGTAGCCATATTGCCAATCTCCGCACAACTCTCGTGCACCATCAGGAAACCACGAAGCAAGTCCTCACCACCTGATAAATGCCGGCGACCTTTCTGCTTCTTGTCAGTGGGTTTGTCTGACTTCTCTGGCTGTGACATTAGCTCCTGTGGCAGCTGTAATAAAACAAATACAAGCTTGCTAACATTCTGTCAGTGCTCACAGATAAGGAAGGATTATATTCAGATTTTTACACGTATTTCTTTAATGAAATGAATGCATTATGAAACGAAATGCACAAAGTATGCTTAAAAGAGGAAAAATAGCTAGCCTAGTCTACAGCTAAGAATCCAACAGAAAATTAACAAAAAATTAAAAACAAAGTCGACAAGCATTAAGAATCCCCAAGTCCGAAAGCATGTAAAGGCAATAAAACATTATCTGCTGAATAAAAATTGTTTAAGACAGCTAACACTCAAATAGTCAGAGAATGTCAAACAAATTTGGGTTTTGAGTTACCCAGTGTTATCCTCGATAACAGATGCAGTAAATTTATTAGTAAGTACAACGCTTGTGTGATGTGTCATGGACTAAATGTCTAGTGTCTAATTAGCCTGTTGTCTAATTTTTATCTTTTTTGTGTTGTTTATTTATAATTTGTTCTTATATTATTACCGTATGGTGAAATAAAGATTTTCAATAACGTTGGCAGGATTTGATTGTACCATTTTAAACCCGTTTTCTCCTTATTCATAAGCAAACAAACCTGCCTTGAAATAGACTCCTGCAATATAGCATTGCTAAAATTACATCAATGACGACCAACTTGTAACATGACTATCAGTTTTGTCAAAGTAACCATATTTCCAAACACCGTCAAATATTATGCAAGTTCTGCCAAAGTCTAGTAAGAAGAGAACTTTTTGGAATTTTGCACCTCATTTTTGAAGCCAAACATATGATGCCAAATACTGAAAGCCGACAAAATATACAACAGCAAATCAATGAATACATCTGCACGTGAAGCAGTTCCCAGTCAAACAATAATTTTTTCACCAAAGAATTACAAATTACAACATATATAAAATATCCATTTACACCAGATGATATCACACAGTGTGAAAAATTTAAGATATATATTAAAACACAAAAATAACCACTAGAATAATTTTAAAAAGGGCCTGTACCATGACAGCCACAAACCATTACGGCCAAATCAATGACGGCCACAAACAATGACGGCCACAAAACATGTCCATGACGGCCAATCTGTGACGGCCACAAACTATGATGGTCACATCAGTTATTTCCAAGGAGAAATAACGGAGACGTAAAAACAGTCAATTAAAGGCGAATGAAACTGCATTGTTCATGGAGCAAAGTGTATAGTGCTGTAAGTTAAGTCTCCTTGACCGTTTTAAACGTTAAGTTGGATGTTCAAACGTTTACTACAGTGAGAGTCGAAGGCTAAGGACCATTTCTGGTTACTTCCCTTCTTAGTTACTAAGTGTATGTGAATGTCATTGATTGGCCGTCAGTCTACCTTGTGGCCGTGACTGACATTATATGTGGCCGTCATAGTCCGCGTTGTGGCCGTCATTGACATTTATTGTGGATGTCATTGTTTGTGGATGTCATTGATTTGGCCGTCACCGTTTGTGGCCGTCATCATCATTCCCCTTTAAAAACTGATAAGCTTGAAAAATCAAATAAACAGTCTGTAATCTGTGAGGGCAACCCAGACATGATATCACAGGGTTACCTTGACCATACTCTCGCGACTCCAGCCTTCCAGCCACTGCACTGCACACTGTTTGAAGAATGCTGGATTGCTTTCACAGCTGACAGTAAACTTGCTGCTGCTGAAGTCCATTATGATGGCCACGTGCAGGTTGGCTTGAATGCCTGCTCACACCACTTGAATTAATTACTGCAGTGCGTATTATACCAACACTAATAATCACAATCATTACTTCCGCTAAGGAGGCATGGGCGCATGTAGGCAGGTGTAAGAGGGTGCATGTACACCCCTGGATGCATGCCCTGTACCACCACAGTAAACTTTCAACAATATAGTACCTTTAGTAAGTTCAGTTTTTGTTTTGAAAAATAATTACAGTTACCCAGAAACTTTATAATTTTTACACGAACCATGGAATGATTTCAATATTGCATTTCATTTGTCAGTTGAGGTCTTTTTGAATTATTTCCTAAACATATGATGCATCATGTGCAGTAATCCTACACCTACATTCTATCAATAATCTCGATTAATAATCATTTGTAAAGCTATTATACAGAGTAAGACTTCAAGCGTGCAACGAGTTTGTACACACGTGATGCAAAGTACTGGGCAATGGTTCCACGGAAGCCGGCGTCAGACGCCTGGTCCTTGATTGGTGCAAGTAACGGCTCCAGTTCCTCCGGTGTATAGAGACCCGGCACTTCACCAGCTGACAGAAGACTATTGGTCAATTCCAGGAACTGCGGATCTACAAACTGATGATCCTCAATCAGCAGCACGACCTTCTGTCCCTCAATACCGGCTGTCTGCATCGCCTGCACACCGACACAGCAGCCAGCAGTAGTATCAGTACTGTACAAATGACAGTTTAATTTACATTAAAGCAGTTCACTGATGCAAAATTAAATTAATAAATCCAACTGTTTCATAAGTATGTTCTGTCACCGACTTGGAAGCTAATTATTTCATCTAAAAATCAAACACAAAAACATGCATGTTAGCTATGGCTGTGACGACAGTGAGTGAGTGAGTGAGTGAGTAGGGTTTAACGGCACATCAACAGAGTTTAGGTCATTAGCGCCGAGCTTGACCCGAAAAGCAGACACAGAGTCCCCTACAGTAAAGGAGAGCCGACGCTATATAAATCTTGCCAACGCTATATAAATTTTGCACAGCCCTTCCTTTCATGTCGCCTTTCAATTCAGCTCCGGTCCCTAAGCGATAAGTGGAGTGGCAAGACCTACTTATAATTTATAAGGAGGTCTTGCCACCCCACTTATCCCTTAGGGGCCAGAGCTGAATTGAAAGGCGACGCGGTAGTAGGGCTACGCTGTGACGACAGCATTATATCGTAGATACAGTACTGTATTGCAGTGACTGTGATTAATGTCACTCTCATCATCATCTCTGTCATCACTATCATCTTCATCACTATTATTTGGACAACGACAATATAACAGCAACCGTTTTGAGGTCGTTCTTGAACTGCTTAATGCCATAGCCGCGCGTGATCTTGGGAGTAATCAGCTCCATATGATGCATATGAGCAACAAGCAGGACGGCAGTACGACGGCCAACACCACTACGGCCAGCCAACAGCAACGACCCTCCTGGCATTGTCAGCACACGCTCCACTCTCGCAATATTGTCCAACACTTCCTTGAAGACAATGACGCCCAAGTCACGATTCTCTCGACCTGCATTGCACGGATGATGAGAGAGTGAGTACTGGTAGTTTCTTAATGGCACATTAGCACATGTAAAGCCATTTAGTGCCATCAAGGTTTAACAGAAAGGAAGACGACTATATGTGAGTAATAGATAACGACTTTGACTTCAACAATAAATTTCTTTAATAAAATCAGTGACGTTATCATTGTTTCTGCTTTCAAAAAAGTATTATAAAGAAGAAACAATGAAATATTTATGTTACATGCATCAATATCTCCTGTCACAAGTTACAAAATCACTATTCTCTATCGTCACATACAGTGAGAGTCTAAGCTAATTATCCACATAATTACTTTCGAAGTAACCCAACCTATATTACCACAAAGCATCAACGTTACCGAGAGTCTGATGGACGGACAACATGTGATGGCAATACTGTACTAGGCATCTGTGCATCACGTGGTAAAATGCAAATTATATTAACAGAGCAGCTCTAATAATCAATGACGTCCACGTTTTGTAGCAAACCGACAACAAAATGCGGTCAGCAGGTTGGTTGAGCAGAGTTTAACGCCCCACCCGACACAGTATAGGTCATTTCGGAGGCGGTCTTCACAGCCAATCACTTGACTGATACTGACAAACAAAGCAGTACAGGAAAATAAACATACAG